>Ga0299915_10004210_pt1 | contig 10484 bp, 7 predicted proteins | sample RVTome_13_FD_200263 | JGI IMG/M metagenome (GOLD analysis project Ga0299915, IMG submission 200263) | Soil microbial communities from uranium-contaminated site in the Upper Colorado River Basin, Wyoming, United States - RVT92D227 (version 2) ... | reverse complement strand
CCTCGCTCTGCCTGGTACTCAATTGCCTGGTAGGGGCAGGCTGACACACATTGGGTGCATCCCACACAGGTTTCATCGTCTACGATGGCAGTGGCGGCTTCGATCTCGATCTCGCCCTGCCCAATGATGGACATGACACGAGCTGCCGCGGCGGCGCCCTGGGCAACAGAGGCTGGGATATCCTTGGGTCCCTGGCAGGCCCCAGCGATAAAGACACCGTCGGTCATCGTGGCAATGGGGTCAAGTTTTGGATGCCGTTCGATGAACCAGTCATCGGCGCTACACGAGATGCCGAACTTCTGGGCCACCGGTTTGGCGTCTTGCCGGGCTTGCATGGCGGCAGATAGGATCACCATATCCACCGGGATGCGACGCTGCCTGCCAATCAGGGTATCTTCGACCTGGATGATCAGTTTGCCTTCTTCGCCAGGTAAACGAGCTGCATCTGTAACATCAGCGACTTTACCACGGACGAAGTGTGTCCCTTCCTCAAGTAAGCGTTGGTAAAACTCCTCATACCCTTTGCCGGGAGTGCGGATGTCAATATAGAAATTGTAAACTTCCGCACCGGTACGTTCGTGTACCAGGTGAGCAAATTTAAGACTCTGCATACAACATATTGAGGAACAATATTTGTTGTAATTCTTGTCCCGACTGCCAACGCAGTGGACGATCCCGACAGCCTTGGGAGGTGTCACACCATCACGAAGGACGATATTGCCACCTGTAGGTCCTGCGGCATTGCATAATCGTTCAAACTCCAAGCTGTTGTAAACATTGGCTAACTTACCATATCCGTATTGCGGGATGCGGTGAACGTCGAAAAGATCATAACCGGTTGCCAGGATGATATTACCGACTTCAACTTGTAAGTATTTTTCTTCTTGAGTAAAGTCAATTGCCCCGGTAGGACAGAATTTTTCACAGGCTTTGCATGTACCCTTGAGGAAATATGTACAGTTGGGACGGTCTATAACCGGGTACTTGGGGACAGCCTGTGGGAAGGGCACATAAATCGCTTTCCGCTGTCCCAATCCAGCCTCAAACACATCGTCAACGACTTTCTTAGGGCATTTTTGCCAGCAAATACCGCACCCTGTGCAGAGGTCAGTATTGACATAGCGGGGTTTCTGTTTGATCGTTACGGTGAAATTACCCACATAACCATCTACCTGGGTTACTTCTGCCCACGAAACAAGAGTAATGTTTGGATGGGAGCCTGCTTGCACCATTTTGGGTGTCAGGATGCAGGCCGAGCAATCCAGGGTGGGGAAAGTCTTGTCTAATTGGGCCATATGACCGCCGATTGAAGGCTCGCGCTCTACCAGGTAGACATGGGTGCCGCTATCAGCGATTTCTAGTGCAGCCTGGATCCCTGCCACACCGCCACCTACCACCAGCGTTGCTGGATGGATGGGTACGTGCAGTGGTTCGAGAGGTTGATGCCATATGACCCGTTCAACGCCACCTGAGATAATCGCCTTAGCCTTTTCAGTTGCGGCGTTCTTGTCCGTGTGGACCCAAGAGCATTGTTCACGGATCGAAACCATCTGGCAAAGGTAAGGGTTCAAATTACCTTTTTGGCAAGCTTTGCGAAATGTAGCCTCATGCAGGTGTGGTGAGCAGGAGGCTACTACTACGCGTGTCAAGCCATGTTCAGCAATATCCTTCTGGATAAGCTCTTGTCCCAAGCTTGAACACATAAATTTATAATCGCGTGAAACTACAACACCCCGGTCTTTTAATTCATCACCTGCCCAAACGGCTACATTTTCGACATCCACGACGCCAGCAATATTCGTACCACAGTGACAGATATATACTCCTATTTTTTCGCTCATTGGCATGTCTCCTATTTCACAGATTTAAGCTGGGACAGTACAGGATTGAAGGACACTAATTCTGTGCCAATCCCAAGACGCTTGGGTATAATTCCGAAAGCCAACCCGACAATTTGGGTGAAGTACAGCACTGGTATACGATAGTTTGTATTAAATTCCTGATTGACCTGCTGTTGGTAACATTCCAGATTTACCTGACATAGAGGACAGGCAGTTACGATTAGCATTGCATTTGAATCAACGGCATTCTGAAGCAGGTTATGAACCATCGCTAGGGCTGCAATCCGGCTTGTAATGATTAACGACCCACCGCAGCAACGCATCTTTAAGGCAAAATCAACTGGTGTGGCGCCAGTGCTTGCCAACACCTCTTCGAAGAAATGTGGATCCTCAACATTCTCGTGATCTTTTCTTGGGCGGAGAATCTGGCAACCATAATAAGCTGCCACATTCAGTCCAGTAAGAGGCTGGGTGACCTTTTTGCTGATTTCCTCAGGACCTATATCATGGGCAAACAACTCCAACAAGTGCTTAACCTTGCTGGTACCTGCGAATTTGAGGTTATCTTCTTCGAGAGCATAATTAATATGGTCAGCCAGATCGGGTTCTTTGTTTAAATGCTCTCTGGTGAAATACATGTTCTTGTAACAAGCACTGCATGGCGCAATTACATCCAAACCTTGTTTTTCTGCCTGGGCCAGGTTACGTGCAACAAGGGTGTAAGCTAGCAGCTCATCAACATGAAAGTATGTCGTTGCTCCACAGCAATTCCAATCCTCAAGTTCGTTAAGCTTGACACCTAGTTTTTTCGTTGTTTCCATTGTAGATTGGTGATAGCTCAAAGCCATCTTTTCTAGCGAGCAGCCAGGAAAATATGCATACTCTTTCATGATTGGCCTCCTAAGGGAATAATTCTGCCAATCATACGCCTGAAGTTTTCAATCCGTTTTATCCGGGCTGGTAGAATAGGGATCCTGCCTTTCAACATCATAGAGGTAGCATTGAAGGCTTCTTGAATGAATTTAACCATGCCATAACTAAAGATATAGGTTGGTGCTAAGACAGGTTCATACGATCTGCCGGTACGAACAATCATTTTTACGAACGTTTCAGAGAACGTAGGACCAATCAAACCTTCTTTGTATTGTCCTTTCCACACCGAATATCGTTTTAGGGCGTACATGGCCTCAGCAATGTCAATATCGCTGGGGCAACGCACTGTGCAATGAAAACATGAAGCGCAATACCAGAAAGTATTACTCGCGAGTACCTCATTCTTCATGCCAGCGTTAATCATGGCGATGAGTTTGCGCGGAGTGTGATCCATGTGTGGGGCTACAGGGCATGTCCCTGAACAGGTTCCGCATTGGATGCAGGTGCTCAGCGGACTACCTTCTGCGGCATGCAAGAGATTGGATACTTCTTGACCGAAATCAGGTTTTCTTGTCATAGTTATATTCCTATTTTGTCTTTGCCTTTCTCTCCTCTGCCAGTTTCAATAAGGTGCTAACCTTTTCGAGAAGCATACCTGGCTCGACGGGTTTTTCAACCAACTCATCAACCGCGACAAAACGTGGGTGCATCGGCTCGCCAGGGAATAGGAAGGCAATCTGCTCGCGGATACCTGTGATGATCAGTACTGGGATTTCTCTGAGCTTGGAGTCTTTTTTCATCGTGCGTGCGACCATAATGCCTTCTGCACCACGGCCCATCATGATGTCGAGTAGAAGCATGTCATAATTAAACGTGCGCAGTTTCTGCAAACCCTCTTTTGGATTATAGGCCACATCCACGTTGTATTGCGCCTGGTCAAGGATCGCCTTTATTCCCTCAACAAAATCTGGGTCGTCATCGAGAATCAATATCTTTTTCTGCTCAGTCATGGTGTATCTCCTTATTCAGTCTTTCTTTCCTGTGTTCCAGCCAAACGGTAAGGGCTGGTAAATGCCAGTTTAATAATTCATGCACTCCTGAAAACGGGTATGTTGATCGTAAAGGTAGTACTCTTTCCTGGTTCGCTCTCAACAAAGATGGTTCCGTCGTGTGCCTCGATGATACGTCGGCTAATCGTTAATCCCAGTCCATGACTTCCTTCAAGGACTTGGCCTGATTCACCACGATAAAAATCCTCGAAAATATATGGTAATTCTTCTTTAGGAATGCCTACACCTGCATCAGTTACCGAGATTGAGACAAACCCAGTGCTTTCCTTGACTCTGACATGGACTTTAGTATTTGAATAAGAATACTTGATAGCATTGCCGATTATGTTCACCAGGGCTTCTACGAAACTCACCTCCTCTCCCAAGATGGGGCTTATTTCATCGGGAACAGAAGCAACCACTTCGGTGCCTTTACGGACGGCATGAGGTTCAACAGTTTCTAATGCTTTGGTAAGTGCATTGCGCACATCGAGAGAGACGAAATTCTCTCTAATTTTACTAATATCAACCGACATAACCCGTAACCAAGAATGTATGAGCTTCATCACATCATCTATTCGAACGATCATCCGATCCAGCCGGGATTTCTGGGTCTCGGAAAGCACATTTTCAAGATCCTTTGCCATTACATACAGATTTTGCTGCAAAGAACCGATGGGGGATTTCAATTCGTGCGATACGATGGCGGCAAAATTTTCCCTTAATATCTCTTTCTCTCTACGCAAAGCAATCGTTTCCAAGGTAAGACAGCGTCGTTCAATACTCCGTTCAGTTATTAAACGGAATTCATCGGGAGTGAAAGGTTTGGGCAGGAAATCGTAGGCACCTTGCTTCATAGCCTCAACAGCAGAACTTACTGTGGCATAACCAGTAATGACAACGGTCACAACAGTAGGATCGAGTTCTTTCACTCTTTCCAAGACTTCAATGCCCGAGATACCAGGCATTTTGAGGTCTACAAAGATGAGATCAGGCTGGAATTCCTGTACCAGTTGCAATCCCTGGGTGCCGTTGGAGGCTGTTGCAATATCATAATTGCTGCCCTCAAGAATTTGAGTGCATGAGTCAAGGACGATATCCTCGTCGTCTATGATGATAATCTTATATCTGCGATTCATTTACAGTTTCTGCTTTCACAGTTGTGATAGGCAACCGGACAGTAAAGGTAGTCCCTATGTCAGGCTCACTTTCAACCAGGACTGTCCCTTTATGTTCCTTGATAATTCCATAACTGATTGCTAATCCAAGGCCAACTCCATGCCCTGTCTCTTTTGTTGTAAAGAATGGGTCAAAGATCTTTTCAAGATTTTCCTCTGAAATTCCATGGCCAGTATCGGTGATTTCTACCTCTATATATTGTTCTACTGGATCATGGCGAGTGACAATTGTGAGTCTACCAACACCCTCCATAGCGTCAGCGGCATTGACTACCATATTTATAAATACGCGCTCGATCTGAGATGAATCAATTATTACTCTTGGAAGGTTAGGATCAAGATCGAGTTTGATTTCGATATTTAGGAATAATGCTTGTTTCTCTACAAGGGAAATGCATTCCTGAATAAGTGAATTTACATCTGAAAGGGATATATCAGGTTTTCGTTGTCGTGAAAAATCAAGTAGACCGCGAATGATGTCCCGACAACGATTTGCTTGGGTTACAATCTTTTGTAAGTTATTGCGCGCTGGGTCTTCTGTACAACTTTTTTCCAGAAGGAGGTGGGAGAAGGTAACGATACCTTGCAGCGGATTGTTTAATTCGTGGGCTACATTAGCGGCAAGTTGGCCTACCAGGACCAAGCGTTCTGATTCTATTACTTTTCTACGCGTGAGGTCTTTGAGCTTTTCATCCCGTTCTTTCAAAGCGGCGGCCATCATCGTAAATGCGTCGGTTAACTCTCCGAGTTCATCATTCGAAGATTTTTTTACCTTAACATCCAGATTCCCGTTGGCTAATTCACGAGAAGCAGAGACTAATCGAGTAACTGGGACCGATATACTACGGGAAATCATTAATGAAAGGATTGAGGATACGATTACACCGGCCAAGGAGATTCCTAGAAATGCAACAACCGACCGGTCACGTATGTCGGTATATTTTTGTTCGAGGATCCCTACATAGAGAATGCCAATGACCTTACCTTCGATATTACGGATTGGTTCGTAGGCTGTGATGTACCACCCATTGACTACATAAGCACGCCCAATCCAGGGCTCTTCGTTAATAACCACCTGATTATATACTTCCTCAGAGATGCGTGTCCCAATAGCCCTGGATCCATCCTCGTTCAATACATTGGTGGATACTCTAACGTCACCAAGGAAAATGGTAGCGGTGCCGATATCCTTGTCTTTATACTTGATGTCCTGGAAAACAGTCTGTTTAATTCGGTCGACAATCTCATAATTTTGGTTAAGTAACACACCACCGAACAATACACCAATCACATTGGATTGACTATCAAAGACTGGTGCAGCTGCCATGAGCACCATACCAGATGTCTCTTCGGTTCCGGGCATAGGCCTGGCTCGGGGCGTGTCGGTCAGTTGGATGATAGCTCTTTCAGCAAGCTCAGGGGAATCTATCTTCAACTCTAAATTGGAAATCACGATGGTTCCTGTAACCGGTTTGCCTGTTTTTAACACGGCTGCGACGAGCTCGTTTTGTCGCTGATTATCTCCAATGTTTTCCGGATCGCTGGCGCGCAATATCACTTTGCTATTTTTATCTGTGAGGGTCAGGATATCTAAGCCTTCATTATTCTTGAGTGTAATGAGGTCGTTCAGGATGGTATCATCATAACCAGAAAGCAATGCGGCTGGTATGATTGGACGATAAGCGATGAGCCTAATCACATCAGAAATATGTCGGAGGCCCCCCATATATATTTCTCGGGCTGAATTGAGGTCTGTACGTACTCTTTCCTGAGCCTCTGCAACGATGCGATTGCTGATCAAGCTGACCCCGATGATCGTAAAGATCAGGTTGCTGGTCACGATGATCAATAAGAAGCTAGCGATCAGGCGCGTAGCAATAGGTATGGTAAAGCTATACCGTTTGTTTTGGGTGGACTTATTTGATTGTCCGATCAGATTGCCTGTTTCTAAACTCGCCATTCTACAAAGCTTCGTTTACCAATTCAATTAAATCCTTTACCACAATATTGTCTTCATTTTGGGTGGTCTTAACAGCATCCCGATACATGGTGATATCTTTGGGGCAGGCGACTATAAATATCTGGACACCATCCAAATGAGTAGCTTCGTTAATGCGGGACTCGCTGGGACGTTCTTTGACTTCGCCCTCTTCCATCCAAATACGCCCACCGCCTGCACCGCAGCAGAAGGAATTCTCACGACAACGCGGCATTTCTACCAATTCGCAGCCAGTTGCAGTGATTACCCTACGAGGTGCGTCGTAGACGCCGTTGTAACGTCCAAGATAGCAGGGATCATGGAAAGTCACTTTGTAACCAAGCTTTTTTGAGAATTTTATTTTGCCGGAGGAAATTAAATTATCCAATAGCTCGGAATAATGTAAGACTGGACGTTGACCTTCTATTGGATATTCGTTCTTTAGTGTGTTATAGGAATGGGGATCAGTGGTGATGATGGTTTGGAATTGAGATTTCGCAAAGGCTGAACTATTCTTTTCAACCAACATCTCAAATAAGCCTTCCTCACCGACCCGGCGGGCATCATTACCAGCATTCCGCTCGCTTTCGTATAAAATACCAAAGTCTAACCCAATTTTTTGGAAGACTGAGGCGGTTGTCTCAGTGATCTCGGTCAGGCTGGCACTGTAGGAAGCGTAATCACCTACAAACCAGAGATATTCAGCTTGTTCACGGCGAACATCTTTAATCTTAGGTTGGATAGGTTGGGTCCACTTAGCGCGCATGCGGTCGGATTGGCCAAAAGAGTTGCCATAACGACCCAGGTTTGCGAGGGCATCTTGCAGTTGAGTATCAACTTCACCTTCGTTGACGAGATATCGGCGCATGTCAATAAAGGATGACAAATGGTCAATGAAGGTTGGACAGACCTGAACGCATGCGCGGCAGGTGGTACAAGCCCATAATTCTGCAGGGGTAATGACATCCCCGAGGAGTTTGCGCCCATTCTTTCTCTCCCATAAGTGCATATCGAGCTTGATCATCATATTGCGAGGAGAAAGAATACCACCGCTGGCATACGCGGGGCAAACATCCTGACAACGACCGCAGCGGGTGCAGGCTTCGAAATCCAGAATCTGCTTCCAGGAGAATTGTTTCCATTCCTTTACGCCCATCGTGGTATCGTCACGTAGTGGCGCTAATGTACCGGCTGGTTTAAGGGAGGAGAAGAAAATGTTTGTGGGGGCAGACACTATGTGGAACAATTTGGTGAATGGGATGCTACATAGGGCACCGAAGGAGACTACAATATGGGTGATCCAGATGGTAGTGTGTAGAACCTGGTTTGTAGGATTACCCCAGGAAGTAAAGATGTATGCTATCGCATTACCTATTGGCGACCAGGGTGCCCAATCCGGTTGGACGACTGCGATTCGTAAGCCCTCGACAAGGTATCCTGTAATCGCGATGATAGCTAGGATCACTAGAACATATAGATCGTCACTCTTAAGCACTTTATCAGGTAGGTTTTGCAGACGGGCTGGTTTTCGTACATAGCGCCGATAAATCGCTAGCGCAAGCCCAAGAACTAAGAACAAACCGAGGATATCTAGAATCAACTCATAGACGACATACACGCTCCCTTTGAGGAATTGAAAATTGAAGAAGAGATGGGTGACATCCCAATCAATGGTTGCCAGGGCGGTACCAATGAAGAGAGCGATGATTCCCCAGAATATCGACAGGTGCATGATACCTGGATAAGGGTCGCGGGCGGTTTTCAACTGAAGGATAGCTTGTGTGAAAACATTGACCAATCGTTGGCCGAGATGATCGGTTCGTATCTCGGGTTGTCCTTGTCGCCAACGCCTAATCCGCCGGAATACACCATAAAGGAAAACCGCGATCGTCAGGAAACCCAAAACGTATTGCCCGATTTCAGCCCAATGTGGTATGTTCCAGAAAGTTTCTCGGATTGGCATCTCAATTTACTCCTTTTGGAGATTACTTGGCTGCAAGGACTTTCTCGGTTAAAACAGGCAGCAAGTCAAATAAGTCTGTAGTTGTCCCAAATTTCGCAAGATTGAAAATCGGGGCGTTCACATCAGTATTGATAGCGATAATGGTTTCGCTGCCCATGATGGCTTCTACATGCTCGGGAGCACCGCTGATGCCTATTGTCAGGTACACTTTTGGTTTGACCACCTTTCCAGATTTACCTACTAACCGGCTGATGGGTAACCAGCCTTGGTCTACTACGGGGCGAGAGGCGCAGACAATTCCACCCACTGCATTAGCTAGATCTTCGGCAAGGGAGATGTTATCCTGTGTTTGGATTCCACGACCAACAGAAATCAGAAGTGGTTCTCTGGCTATATCCACATCGGTGGATTCTGGCTCGATGTATTGCAATAATGAAATCCGAATTCCATCTAATTTAGGGACAGGTAGGGTCGTTATCTGAGGGGCATGAGCACCTTGTCCCTGTTCAGGTTTATAACCACCTGGTACAACTGTGATTAAGGTGGTTGTATCAGGCAGAGAACCTTCTGCCATAATTTTGCCACCGCAGATCTGGCAAATAAACTTCCCTTTGGGTGTAAATGTGTTGCAAGAACTTGTTAGCGGTAAGTCAAGTTGGGCAGATAGGCTACCGGCAATATCGGTTCCGATAGAAGTGTGCCCAAACAGTATGGCCCGGGGCTGCTTTTCACTAATCAGACCAGCCAGTGTTTTCTGATATGCATCCTGGGTGAAATCGGCCAGAAGAGGATGATCGATGTAGAAAACCTGATCGCAAATGAAGTTATTGGAAAGGTTGGTAGAATTATTCCCAAGCAGGACGGCAATCACCTGCCCACCACTCCACCGGGCTAAATCACGGGCTGCTGCCAGCATTACATAAGATATATCAGCTACCTTACCACGCAGGTGCTCAATGACAACATAAATATCTTGGTTCATCGCTTCGCTCCTGTTACAGCACACCTAAATCTTTGAAAATGTTGACCAATTGGTCAGCAACTTCATCAACGCTGCCTTCAATCATGGTGGCATGTTGTGTAGCTTCTGGCTGGAACATCCGATCGATTGAGGGTCCCCCGCTGGAATTAAAACCGTCTGTATTTCTCTCTTCAATGATCGCAGTTTTCATTGCCTGACGTACTTTGCTGATTGCCACATAGCGAGGAGGTTGTTCTGCAGTTTGGATACCTAATACAGCGGGTAAAGATACGTCCATCTCAGCGACCAAACCGCCAGGATACTCTTTGCGGATCGAGACCTTGTTGTTGCCACACTTCACTCCGGCAATATATCCGACATAGGGAAAGTCAAGATATTCGGCGAGGAGTGGTCCTAAAGAACCATCAAGGTCGTCGTGAGCCTGAACGCCAGTCAGGACGAGGTCGGGCTGTATTTCCTTGATAAGTGATGTGAGAGCGCGAGCGATTGCATGGTTGTTTACCCCGCTTTCATAGTCGCCGCTGAGTCTAATTAGACGATCGGCACCTCTGGCAGAGGCTGCGAAGAGCATATCGTCCACGCCTTCAACATTTGGCGCAATCACAGTTACCTGTCCTCCA
>Ga0299915_10004209_pt1 | contig 10485 bp, 10 predicted proteins | sample RVTome_13_FD_200263 | JGI IMG/M metagenome (GOLD analysis project Ga0299915, IMG submission 200263) | Soil microbial communities from uranium-contaminated site in the Upper Colorado River Basin, Wyoming, United States - RVT92D227 (version 2) ... | reverse complement strand
CCCGTTGAGTGCCAAAGAAAGTCTTGTGAGTGCTGCCCGTGACGATATCCGCCCCCTCCCGGAGCGGCTCCTGGAAGACTCCGTACAGCCCCAGAACGTGAGCCATGTCGAACATCAGGACCGGCCGCTTGACCCAGCTTCGGACGAGGTCCGCGACAAATTTCACCGGCTCTTGATACAGAAACATGCTTTTGCCGAATATGATGAGCTCGGGCTCGACCGTGCCGAGAAGTTCGGCCAGCGCTTTCGTGTCGGGTTTATACGGATTGTCTTTGAGAAGCGGCAGATGGACGACGTTTTCCTTCCCCGTCTGCGGATCTTCCTCGACACAGTTGAAGAGGGCGCCCATGGGTTGCGAGCTGAGATGGCCGCCTTTGGTCAGGTCGTTGTTCATGACCAGGGTCATGCGCCTCGAGGGCCGGCCTTCGGCCTTCTCGCGGTTGATGAATTTGAGCATGCCTTTGAACACAACTTCGTTCGCCATCTGCCCGCTCACCGGACGCAGCTCGACCTCCGAGCAGCCGAAATAGCGGCCCAATTCGCGCTGGGCTTCGATCTCGACTTCCCGGATAAAATCGATTCCCTGGTAGAAATAGACTTCTTCGCCCTTCATCGTCCGGTGTTCGGCGTAGCGGCCGGCCGGATCGGAAATTTCGCACATCTTCACGAGCAGAGAGGGCGTAGACTCGGAAGGAATCAGGTTAAACGCCGCGGTCTGCCGCCAAGTGTTGTTGCCCTCCACCTTTCGGCAGAGTGCCTCGATTTTCTGAGCGAAAGATGCCATCGTCGCTTTCTCCTCGCCTTAGAACGACTTGAAATTGCGTTCTTCGAGGGCGATGATCTTGTCCACCCGCCTTTTGTGCCGCCCCCCCTCGAACGGAGTGGCGAGCCAGACGTCAACGATCGCCCGTCCCTCGTCAAAACTCAGGACGCGGCCGCCCAGCGCCAGGCAATTAGCGTCGTTATGCTTCCGGCTCATTTCGGCGGTGTAAGCGTTCCAGCAGGGCGTCGCCCGGATCCCCTTGAATTTATTGGCCGCGACGGCCATGCCCATTCCCGTCCCGCAGATAAGAATCGCCCGGTCAAAACCTCCGGCCAGGACCTCTTTCACGGCTTTGGCCGCATAGTCGACGTAATCCACCGACTCATTCGGCCCGCAGCCGAAATCCTCGAAGGCGATGGCCCGCTCGGTGAGATAGCGGCCGAGGCCCGATTTGAGGTCGTATCCGGCGTGATCGGAAGCGAGCGCGATCTTCATCCCTTCCCCCTCCAAAGGTCCGTTAAAAGGATCGACTCAATCAATGAATTTCGCGGCCTCGGACATAACCTGGAGGGCTTTGAGGATCAGCGGGTCGTTCAGCTCAAAGGCTTTCCACCCTTCCTCGTTGCCCCAGATGGCCGAAGCCATTTCCCGCTCGATTTCACGCTTGATCTCGAGCTTAGCTTCGTCAAATTTCTTGGCGTCATATTTGATCTTGTTGGATTGGAGATAATCCCGGAAATCCTCCAGAACCGCCGCGTCGGCGATGAACCTTCGGCCGACCTGGATTTTGCCCTCGGATGTGGACGGCTGGCCTTGTCCTTCCTGGGGAAAAACGAATTTTTTGGAAAGAGGCGTTTGGTGCTCGAGGAACTTCCGGGCGTAGGAAAAATAGGCCCCCTGGTTGCGGACTTCGGCGGTATAGATATGAAGTTCGAACTTGACCTCATAGTCGGGCGTGATGCCCCCCTGGCCCAGAACCTTTCGGCCCTTGTCCGTGTACTTTATTTCGCGCGTATTCTCGGGAACGATCTTGTTATCAAGGAGATAATCATCAATGTGGCTGTAGTCACGCTGGATCGAGCGCCCGCTAGGCGTGTAGTACTTAGCGATCGTAAGGGCGAAGGCCATGTTCTGGGCGAGGGGAAAAATCGTCTGGACGAGACCTTTGCCGAAGGAATCCTCCCCGAGGATGAGGCCGCGGTCGTGGTCCATGATCGCCCCGGCGACGATTTCCGAAGCGCTGGCGCTCCCGCCGTTGATCAACACGACGACCGGAAGCTTCTCGAACTGGTTGTTGGCGGCGGCTTTAAAATCCCGGTCATAAGTCCGGTTTCGGCCTTTGATCGAGACGACCAGCTTTCCTTCAGGCAGAAACTCGTCCGAAACCTCGATGGCCGCATTGAGAGCTCCACCGGGGTCGTTGCGCAGGTCGAGAATGAGGCTCTTCATCCCTTGCTTGGAGAGGGCCTCCAATTTTTCCTGGAACTCGTCGGCCGTGCTCTCTGCGAAATTCCGGATGAAAATATAGGCGACGCCCTCTTGCAGCATAAAAGCGTAGGGAACGCTGTAGAGCGGAATCTCCTCTCGGGTGATCGTGAAGTCGAGCGGTTTCTCCTGGCCTTCCCGGGCGATCGTGATATTGACCTTCGTCCCCTTGGGACCGCGGAGCTTATCCACGGCGTCCTGGGATGAGATCGGCTTCGTGCTTTCGCCGTTGATATGGGTGATGACGTCGCCCGCCTGAATGCCCTGCCGCCAGGCCGGAGTGCCTTCGATCGGAGAGATGACGAGAAGGCGGTCCTCATACTTCTGGATCTGAATGCCCAAGCCGAAATATTTGCCCCGCTGCTCCTCGAACATCCGGGCAAAATTCTCCGGTCCGAGAAAATAAGAGTGAGGGTCGAGAGTTTGAAGCATTCCCTTGACCGATTCCTGGACCATTTTTGCCGAGTCCACGGGCTCGAAATAATTCTGTTCGATCAGGGCCGCCATGGAAGCGACCTGCTCGAGGGACCGGTTCCAGACCTCTTCGTCGCGCGCCCCGATCTGGGCCAGGACGGCGACAGAGACGATAAAAAGAGCGAAAAAAATGGCCTTTGTTTTCATGGGCGCGACAGGCACAGATTTTACCAGAGGGAGGAGAAGATGTAAAGCCGCCCGGCCTTGACTAAAGCAGGGCTAAGGGCTATAGTTCCCTGAGTCTGAAAACCGAGAAAAAGACCATGTTTGGAAATATCGGGTTGCCCGAACTGATGATCATTCTGGCCGTAGCCCTCCTCGTTTTCGGCCCGAAGAAGCTGCCCGAAGTCGGACGATCCATCGGGAAAGCGCTCCGCGAATTCCGGAAGACGACCGACGAAATTAAAGGAAAATTCGAAGAGCAGATCCGCGTCGACGACATCAAAGACATCCAGAACGACATTAAGAAGAGCATGAGTGAGGATGAGGAAGGCCCGAAAGTCTCCTGACGAGATGACCTTCCTCGAGCATCTCGAGGACCTCCGGAAGAGGATTTTTCTCGCGTTCATCTCAGTTTTCATCACGATCATCCCGGCTTATATCTACAGCAAGAACATCTTCGAGTTCCTTTCCCGTCCGGTGAACCAATATCTCCCGGAAGGAACGAAGCTCGCTTTCCGGACGCTCACCGAGCCGTTCATGCTCTATTTAAAAGTCGCGTTTCTCACGGCTCTCTTCGCCGCCGCACCGTTCATCTTTTACCAGATCTGGAAGTTCATCGCTCCCGGCCTCTATCAGAAGGAAAAGAAGTACGTCGTCCCCTTCGTTCTGTTCACGACGGTCTTTTTTTTCGGGGGCGCCGCGTTCGGCTATTATGTCGCCTACCCCTTCGCCTGCCGATTCTTCATCAACCTCGGCTCGGATTTTCAGCCGGTCATCACGGTCAACGACTTTTTCAGCCTGACGATCAAAATGTTGCTGGGCATCGGCCTCGTCTTTGAAATGCCGACCCTCGTCTTCTTTCTCTCCCGGATGGGAATCATCACCTCCCGGTGGATGATCAAGAATTTCAAATACGCGGTTCTCGCGGTCTTTGTCGTCGCCGCGATCATCACCCCTTCTCCCGACATGGTCAATCAGGCGATCATCGCCGTGCCCATGCTCCTCCTCTACGGTATCAGCATTCTCGTCGCGCTCATCTTCGGGCGAGAACGGAAAAAACGGCGTAAAGGCAAGGAGGTTTCCGGCGACGACCTCGCCGGCTGAACGGTCGGAGGGACACGATTCCGCGTCCCATGAAACGCTGCATATGAAGGCTCAAGATCGGCACGCCCAAGGAGTTCGGAAGGGGACCCTTCCCAAGGTCAAGAAGGGCTGCCGCCTCATCGGCCTGACCGGGACCAACGGCGCAGGAAAGGGAGAAGCGGCGGCCTTTTTCATCAAACGCGGCTACGCCTATTTTTCCCTGTCCGACGTCATCCGCGAGAAGCTTGTCGAGGGCGGCTTTGAGCCGAGCCGGGACAACCTCATCCGCACAGGAAACGACCTTCGGAAAGAGGGCGGCCCCGACATCCTGGCCCGTCTGGTCATGGACAAAGTCCGGGGCAAGGCCGTGATCGACAGCATCCGCAACGCCGCGGAAATCGCTTATTTAAGAAAACGCAAGGGATTCATCCTCCTCGCCGTCGATGCTCCGGCCGCGCTCCGCTTCGAACGCGTCCTCAAGAGGGGCCGGGTTGAATCGGCCCGGACGCTCGAGGAATTCATCCGGAAAGAGAACGAAGAGCGGAGCCGCGATGCGTCCGCTCAACAGCTCGATGCCTGTCTGGCCCTCGCCGATTTGACCATTCGCAACGAGGGCTCGCTCGAAGAGCTGCACCGTCAACTTGAGGAGCTCCTATGACCCCCCAACGCATCTCCAAAGATGAGTACTATCTCGGCATCGCCCGGGAAGTCGCCCGCCGCAGCACCTGTTTCCGCCGCTCCCTCGGCGCGATCATCGTCCGGGACGACCAGATCATTTCCACGGGATACGTCGGCGCGCCGCGAAAAACCCGGGACAGCCTCGAACACGGTTTCTGCCTCCGGGATAGGCTCGGGATCCCGCACGGCCAGCGCTACGAACTCTGCCGCAGCGTCCACGCCGAACAAAACGCCATCATCAACGCCGCCCGGGCCGGCGTCAGCCTCCTCGGCGGCGATATGTATATCTTTGGAACGGCGTCCGACACGGGCGCGGCCATCAACGCCTTTCCCTGCTTCATCTGCAAGAAAATGATCATCAACGCCGACTTGAACCGCATCGTCTGTTCCACGGCGGACGGAACATTCATGGTCTTCAGCGTCGAGGCCTGGGCCACGTCCTGGCGCGAAGGAGACATCCTCGATGACACGCATCAGTACGGATAAAGCGCGCCGGGCGCGGTTTCCGGTTTATTTCGCCGCGGCCGTCGCGTTCGGATGGCTGGGACTCTCGGCTTCGCCATCCGTTCAAGACCAAGTCGACGCCAACCTCCTCAAGCTTCTCGATATTACCGCCTCGCCCGAATCGATCGACTATGTCGTCAATAAAACGCAATTCCAGCTTCACACCCTTCTCACCGAGCAGCGACATCCGAAGACCTGGAGTCTCAGCGACAAGGTCAAGACGGACGCCGCGGCCGGTCTGCGGATGCTGTTTTCCGTCGACGAGGATATCGCCGTCCGGCTGGAGAAGCTCGTCCAGGATCGAGCGGCTCTCGAGCAGCTCGTCGCGGAGCTCGAATCCGCGATCCTCGCCCGCAAGAAGATCTATATCTACGGCTGCGGCGCCACGGGGCGGCTGGCCAAACAGATGGAATCCAGTTTCTGGCGGCCCTTCTGGAAGACGATCAAGGCCGAAGCGGGTCTCTGGGCTAAATGCCGGACCCGGCTCGACCCGGATATCGAGAACGAACTCATCGGCGAAATGACCGGGGCCGATCGGGCGCTCATCAGCTCCCTCGAGGGATTCGAAGACCTCCTCCTGATCGGCCGGCTACAGCTCGCCGACCGCGGGATAAAGCCCGGCGACCTTGTCATCGCCGTCACCGAGGGCGGGGAAACGTCCTCGGTCATAGGCACGATCCTTGGGGCGCTCGACCAGGGGAAGGCCGCTGCGGGATATGACCCGGCCGTGAGCCGGAAGAAGCTTTACTTCGTCTATAACAACCCGGATGACCGGCTCCGGCCGTTCGAACGGAGCCGGACCGTCATCGACGAGCCGGGGATCACCAAAATCAACCTGACGACCGGACCTCAGGCCGTAACGGGCTCAACCCGAATGCAGGCCACCACGATCGAAACGTTCGTCATCGGGAGCGCGCTCGAGACGGCGGTCGAGAGGGTTCTGCGGAGGATCTTCAATAAAAAAGAGCTGGCCCTGGCGGGGTTCAAAAACGAAACGTCCCTCGAAACCCGGCTGAAGAAATTCGCAGCCCTTCTCCAGGAAGTAAAGAAAAGCGTTCCGGACCTCGCCCTTTTGACGAGGATGGAAACTCAAACATACGCCGCCGGGCGCTTCTCAACCTATTTCGCCGATCACGGCCTGATTACGGTTTTCATCGACGGCACGGAGAGGAGTCCGACCTTCCGGCTCTATCCGCTCGACACGGTGAACGAGCCCAAAAGGAAGTGTTGGATCCAGGTTTGGACCGGAGCGCCCGATTCAAGCGCCGCCTGGCGGGCGCTGCTCGGCCGGCCTTTTCAGGGACTTCGCCCCGAGATCTATCAAAAACCCTTCGAGGACGAAATCGACGACCCCTATCTGCGGGAAAAGGCGCTGGCCAGTCTGACCAAAGCCGGCGATGATCAGCGGAACCTCTATGATTTCTCGTTTTCGGAAAGCAAGATCAAGAGCCGCGGACCTAAGAAGGGAGATCTCGGCGTTATGGTCCTTCTCGGCCCGGACATCGCGGAATTTGCTCGAGCGGATTCGGCCTTCTCTCGATTCGGCCGGCTCTCGGCCGGCGCGGGGGCGCGCCTCGGAGCGATCTTCATCCACGATACGCGTCCGGAGGGACAAGCCGCGAGCTCTCCGGCCGGCCCCCTCGTCCCCCCGCCCGCCGCGGTCAGACTCGTGATCCCGCCGGACGACGACCCGTTCCGCGTTCAACAGCAGGTTGCCCTGAAAATGATCCTCAACGCCCATTCGACCGCGGTCATGGCCGGGCTCGGCAAAGTTGTCGGCAACACCATGACCAACGTCAGCCCGAGCAACCTGAAGCTTATCGGCCGGGCAACGTATCTCATCCAGCTTCACGTGAACGATGCCCTCGGCCACCCCCAATGGGTCCGCCAATTCGGAACGCGCCCTCCGCTGACTTACGGCGAAGCGAACGCCGTCCTTTTCGATTCCATCGCTTTCATGAAGGACCGGCTTCAGGATGTTGGCCAGGCGGCCGAAGTGCCGATCTCCATCATCCGGATTCTGGAATCCCTCCGAAGGAAGCGCGACTTTACGGCGGACGAGGCGCTGGCGATCGTCCAGAAGCAGGGGCTTGCCTCCTACCTCGCCGACGTCGTCTCGGACAGGAAGGCTCCTTCGGGAGGGCGCTGAGCCCGGGCGCTCCAAGGAAGCCGGAACGCCCGTTCGCGGACGCTTCGCCGCCTCTTTAGGTGAGGGGAGGCGGGTTTGTCAGGCCGAAACAGGGAGCGATTTCAGGACGCCGTTCTCTCTTCGGTTTCTTCTTATCCGGAACCTGGGGATAACGGAAGACCTCTCCGGCATAATTCCGCATGACAACCTGTTGCTCGTCGATCGTCTGGACGTATTTCGGGAGGACCGGAATTTTGCCTCCGCCGCCGGGCGCGTCGATGCAGTAATACGGAACGGCCAACCCGGACGTCCAGCCGCGAATGGCGTCCATGATTTCCAAACCCTTCTCGACCGTCGTCCGGAGGTGCTCGGTCCCTGAAACATAATCTGCCTGGTAGATATAATACGGCCGGACTCTCACGTAGAGCAGCCTTTGCATCAGCCGCTTCATGACCGCGGGATCGTCGTTGACGCCCTTGAGAAGCACCGTTTGATTGCCGAGCGGAATGCCCGCGTCGGCCAGGAGGTTGAGCGCCCGCGCCGCTTCGGCGGTAATCTCATCGGGGTGGTTGAAATGGACATTGATATAGAGCGGGTGGTAGGAGCGAAGCATGGCCACGAGCTTCGGCGTCACGCGCTGCGGCAGGAAACACGGCACCCGCGTCCCGATTCGCAGAATCTCGAGGTGGGGGATGGCCCGCAGCTCCTTGAGAATCTGCTCGAGCCGGCTGTCGCTCAGCATCAAGGGGTCGCCGCCGGAGATGACCACGTCGCGGACCTCTTCGTGAGCCCGGATATAATCCAGCCCGCTTTCGATATAGCGGGGATGGATCTTCGAAGGGTCGCCCACCTTCCGCTTCCGGGTGCAAAACCGGCAGTAAGAAGCGCACATGTGGGAGACGAGAAACAGGAGCCGGTCCGGATAGCGGTGAACGATGCTCGGAACGGGCGAATCCTCCTCCTCGCTGAGAGGATCCGCGACGCCCGTGTTGTGGCGCAGCTCGGCCGGGTCGGGCACGACCTGACGCCAGATCGGATCTCCTTTATGCTTGATCAAGCTCGCGTAATACGGCGTGATTTGCGTCTTGAAGACGCGGGCAACCTTGCGGACCTCGTCCACGTTCAGGCCGAACTTCTGGGCGATTTCTTCGGGCGTGCGCAGGCTGCCCCTTAAGATCAGTGGCCACTCGTCCATCTCCATAACTCCTTTACTTCAGTCGCTTCATATAAATAACCCGGTCATCTCCGGGCTGATAAAAGTCCGGGATCCGGGCAACTTCTCGATAGTCCTGGTCGAGATAAAAGCGGCGCGTCGATTCATACCGCGGGGTCGACGATGTCTCGATGATGATCATCCGGCCGTCGAGCCCGGCGACCTTGGCCTCGAGCCAGCGCATGAGCTGCCGGCCGAAACCCCGGCCCTGGTCCGCGGGGTTGACGGCCATCCAGTAGAGGTCGAATGTCCCGTGGGTCAGCGGCGTCGAGCCCCAGGTCAAATATCCGGCGACGTGGCCGTCTTCGGCTTCGACGACCACATTCTCGTAATCCTTCTGCTCGGGATGTCCCAGAGAGGCGTCGATCAGCTCCTCGGCGATCACAATTTCATCAGGGCGAAAAAATCCGGTCGCCCGGACGAGGTCCAGGACTGCGCCCCGGTCCGACATCGTCAACGGCCGGATCATTTTTTCACCTTCCTGGCCAGGGCTTTGTCGATCATCTTTTGCCAAAAGGCCTTGTATTCGATCCCGGCGGCGGCGAGGGCTCGCGCGTACCCGGCATTGAGGCTGATGTCCGGGTTGGGATTGACCTCGAGGACATAAATCTTTCCTTTTTTATCCATCCGGAAATCGACGCGGGCGTAATCGCGGCATTCGACCGCCTGGAAAGCCGCGACCGAGGCTTCCTGGAGTTTCGCCTTGAGCCCGTCATCGATCGAAGCCGGGCAGACCGGCGGGGTTTTTTCGTAGAGGATGTCATCCGGAAGCCATTTGGCCCGGTAACAGAGAATCCGCGCGTGTCCTTCGGGCATGTTCGTGAAATCGATCTCCGAAACGGGAAGCGCCTGGGGATGACCGTCGTCTATGACGGCCACGTTGAATTCCCGGCCGTCGATGAAGGCCTCGACGAGGATCGGCTGGTCATAAATCTCCAGGATTTTCTGGACCTGTTTTTGCAGGGATTCCTGGTCAAACACGACGGACTCGGGATCGATACCGAGGCTGGCGTCCTCGCGATTCGGCTTGACGATCACGGGAAACGGCATGTCGATTTTCGTCTCGGCCGAGTCGACGAGCTTGGCCGGGGCGGTCGGAAGGCCGCACGATTTGAGAACGGCTTTCGTTTTGAATTTATTCAAACAGAGGGCCAGCGTCCGGGAATCGTTGCCGGTGAACGCGACCCCGAGGAGCTCGAGCGCGGCGGCGACGTTGGATTCGAGCTGGGGATGACCGGCGAACGCCTCGCAGAGGTTGATGACCACGTCGGCATTGAGGACCTTGAGCCGGTTAAGAAAACTCATGAAGCTTTTATGGAGAGGAAGGATGAACGCGGTATATCCGAGTTCGGTTACGGCGGCCAGGACCTCCTTGGCCATCTGCTCGACGGACTCTTCGGAGGCGCGCTCGACTTTCTGGCTGGTCAGCGGATCATAGGCATTGTAGGCGATGCCGACCAAGACATCCTTGCTCTTCATCTTATTCATCGGCAATCGGCCGCTTTCCGTCCCGCCCTGATCTCGGCGGCATTCGCCGCGGCCCGGCCTCCGGCAAGCCCATAGCGAGCCAGGGCTTCGTCCGCGATACGGAGGATTAGCTCGTTATAGGAATATCCGGCCGTGCGGGCGGCTTTAGGCAGGCAGGAATTGTCCTCGGGTTTCGGCAGAATCCCGGGCAGGGGGTTGACTTCAAGGATATTCGGTTCGCCGTTTTCGTCAAGACGGATATCGATCCGGCACCAGTCTTTAATCCTCAAGATGCGGCACGTTCGACCGACGATCTCTTCGATTTTCGACTTCAAGGCCGGAGAAATTTTCGCCGGGCATTTAAAGATTTCCAAGGGATTGTCGGGAGTGTCCCAGATCCACTTGGCTTCGTAAGAATAAATCGGCCGCGCCCCGTCCGGGAGAAGGCTGTGGTCGATTTCGACGATCGGCAGGATCTCGAAATGAGGATCGTTCCCCAGGACGCCGACAGTGAATTCCCGGCCGGCG
>Ga0299915_10004208_pt1 | contig 10485 bp, 9 predicted proteins | sample RVTome_13_FD_200263 | JGI IMG/M metagenome (GOLD analysis project Ga0299915, IMG submission 200263) | Soil microbial communities from uranium-contaminated site in the Upper Colorado River Basin, Wyoming, United States - RVT92D227 (version 2) ... | reverse complement strand
GTAAAGGCGCAAGTACATGCCGGTGGTCGAGGGAAAGGCGGTGGTGTTATATTCACCCGTTCCCATGAAGAGGTATATAACGCGGTGAATTCCCTCCTCAGTAAGCCGATAGTGACGAAACAGACAGGAAAAGAAGGCAAGAAGGTCTATCAGGTTCTCATTGAACAAGGGATTGAAATCGAGAAAGAGCTCTATCTGGCAATGATTATAGACAAGGCATCAGCCAGACCTGTCATGATATTCAGCCGTTCCGGAGGTATGAACATCGAAGAAGTATCGGAAAAATCTCCAGAACTGGTGTTAAAGGAATATATCGATCCCGCAGTGGGCTGGTCACCTTATCATGGTCGAAATCTGGCAAATAGGCTTGCCTCCTTGCCAGCCCCCGACACGATAAAGGAGATAATGTCCGTTATGGCTAACCTATACAGGCTATTCACAAACCTGGACTGTTCCCTCGCGGAGATTAATCCGCTGGGGATTACAAAAGAAGGTAAAGTGCTGGCGGTGGATGCAAAGATAAATATTGACGATAACGCACTATTCAGGCAGAAGGAGATGCTTGAACTTGATGATAAAAGAGAGAAGGACCACCTTGAGATCAAGGCCGGGAAATACAATCTCAATTATATACGGATGACTGGCAATATAGGTATCATGGTAAATGGCGCGGGACTGGCAATGGCCACAATGGACCTTATCAAGACCGCTGGTGCCGAGCCAGCAAATTTCCTGGATGTTGGAGGCAGTGCAAGTGAGGAGATGATCGAAAAGGGCTTAGAGATTATTCTGGAGGATAAAAATGTCAAGGCGATACTTATTAATATATTTGGAGGCATTTTGAGGTGCGATGTCCTGGCTAGGGGTGTCTTGGCGGCCGTCAGGAAAAGAGATATCAAAGTCCCCCTGATTGTCAGATTAGAAGGCACGAATGTTGAAGAAGGAAGAAAGATACTTGAAAATTCGGACCTGGAATTCTTTGTAGCAGGCGATATGGTCGAGGCAGCGGATCTGGTGAAAAAGCAGGTGGTTTAGGAGACAAGTCAAATCCGGTTAGAATAATTGTTATTTATTGAGACTTGTGTATGAGTATACTAGTGGACGAAAGATCCAGAGTTGTTGTTTCTGGCATTACCGGCAGGGAAGGAACTTTTCATATCCGACAGATGCTGGAGTATGGCACCGTTATTGCGGCAGGCGTGACCCCCGGAAAAGGCGGTCAGAAAGTTGAGGGAGTTCCCGTATTTAACACAATCAGGGAGGCCGTATCAAATGAGAATGTCAATGTTTCCTGTATTTTTGTCCCTCCCCCATTTGCCGCCGACGCTATTTTGGAGGCCGCATCCGCGGGCATCAACATAATCGTGTGCATAACGGAAGGTATTCCAACTCTTGATATGGTAAAAGTTACGCACTTTTTAAGAGATAAGAAATGTACTCTCATAGGCCCAAATTGTCCCGGAATAATCTCTCCAGGAAAAACAAAAGTGGGTATTATGCCCGGGTCCATTCACAAACCAGGTCAAATTGGAGTAATCTCAAGAAGCGGAACTCTTACCTATGAAATTGTATATCAATTAACAAGGGCAGGCCTCGGGCAATCAACCTGTATTGGAATAGGAGGTGATCCTATCATAGGCACATCCTTCGTTGATCATTTGAAGAGGTTTAAGGAGGATCCGGGAACAGAAGGAGTCATCCTCATTGGTGAAATAGGGGGTTCTTTGGAAGAAGAAGCGGCTGAATACATAAGAGACGGATTTGATAAGCCGGTAATTGCCTTTATAGCGGGGCAGACGGCTCCCCAGGAAAAGAGGATGGGGCATGCAGGTGCCATTATCTCCGGCGGCATGGGGAAGGCCGAGGATAAGATAAGAGCCTTTGAGAGTGCTGGGATAAAAGTAGCCAAGGATCTCGGCAAGTTGGGGGTCACCGTACGGGAAACAATGGGGAAAGATGGATCAAGGTTGTAATGGGAGAAAAACATAATGTACATACTAGAACCACTGATAAATTCGCTGAACGGTTGTCGCTCCCAAAATCAGCTGCTAATGAGTTGATTTTTGATTTAAGAGTGTTATCTCCCAATACACAATAACTGCAATGCCTTAGTAAAGCTCCTTGCGCTTCCGCGCTGAGTGGTTTATTTCCTGAAAAACCGGCTGTTTTGGGAGCAGGGAGTCGGAGGTTCAAATCCTCTCGCCCCGACCAGCCTTTTATGATACCTGAGTAATAGTTGCGTATTCTACGGCAAATCGGCCACTGATTCCACGATAATTCGGCCACCCATTCCACGGCAAATCGGCCATCTATTCCACACCAATCCGGCCACCCTTAAATAGGGATTTCAGCGCGGGGATATCTAATGATATTCTCTATTTCCAAAAAAGCTGTATAGGAGGTAGAGATGTCAAGAAAGAGGTTATCCATGCGCAAAGTGAATGAAGTATTACGTTTAAAATGGTCATTTAGATTAAGTATCCGGCAAATTGCCAAAAGCTGTTCTATAAGTCGTTCAACTGTTTCCGAGTATCTACGACGATCAGAAGAGGCCGGGATATCCTGGCCTCTTCCGGAGGGGATAAGCGAGGGTGATCTGGATCGCCTTCTTTTTCCTCCCCCGCCCTCTATACCTTCAGAAGAGCGAGCCAAACCGAACTGGATTGAGATACACCAGGAAAAGAAACGTAAAGGAGTTACAATGTTTCTTCTGTGGCAGGAATATAAAGAAAGACATCCTGATGGTTATCAATACAGCGCCTTCTGTAAAAAATATCAAACATGGGCCGGCAAGCTGGATCTTGTCATGAGACAGGATCACAGGGCCGGGGAAAAGATGTTTGTCGATTATTCCGGACAAGCCATGCCGGTTGTTGCTCCAAAGACAGGGGAGATTCGTCATGCCCAGGTATTTGTGGCTGTTCTTGGGGCCAGCAACTACACCTACGCAGAGGCCACCTGGAGTCAGTCCCTGTCCGATTGGATAAGCTCACACAGCAGGGCGTTTGCCTTTTTCGGTGGCGTTCCGGAGATAGTAGTGCCTGACAATCTCAAGTCCGGAGTGACTAAGTCATGTAAATATGAGCCGGATATCAACCCCACCTATCAGGACATGGCCACACATTACGGCTGCGCCGTTATCCCTGCCAGGGTGCGCAGGCCCAAAGACAAGTCAAAGGTGGAGGTAGCTGTTCAGTTAGTGGAGCGATGGGTATTGGCAAGGCTTCGCAACCATACATTTTTCAGCCTTAGTGAGCTCAACGCCACAATCTCCAAACTGATTGCGCAACTCAATGACCGTCCTTTTAAAAAATTGCCCGGGTCGCGTAAATCACTGTTTGAGTCCCTGGACAAGCCCGCTCTTCGTCCTCTTCCTTCCAAGCCATACATTTACGCGGAGTGGAAAAAGGCCCGTGTCAACATCGATTACCATATAGAGTTGAAAGGACTTTTCTACTCAGTTCCTTACCAGCTCGTAAAACATGAGGCGGAGGCCCGTATCACAAAAAATACAGTTGAGGTCTTCTATAAGGGGAAAAGGGTCGCCAGTCATCCTCGTTTTATACCTGGACTCAGGTATATTACCAACCCGGAACATATGCCGAAGGCTCATCAAAAGTTTGCCGAGTGGACACCTCAAAGGCTGATACGATGGGCATCGCAAAATGGCCCGTCCACCGCAAAGCTGATTGAGTCAGTGCTTTCATCTCGTCATCACCCTCAGCAAGGATATAGGTCCTGTCTAGGCATTATGCGCCTTGGAAAGGATTACGGGGAAAAACGACTGGAAGCTGCCTGCGCCAGGGATCTTACCTTCGGAGGTCTAAGTTTTAAAAGCATCCAGGCCATCCTGAAAAGAGGACTGGATCAACACCCGTTGCCGGAACGCCATGAGGAGACTGAGACGTTAAATCATGTCAATATACGTGGGCCTCATTATTACCAACCGGCAGAAGGAGAGGGATTATGCTGACTCATCCCACCATCGATAAACTTAGAACGCTAAAATTTACCGGCATGGCCAAGGCCATGGAAGAACAAATGTCCATGCCCGATATTGAATCCCTATCCTTCGATGAAAGGCTGGGGCTGCTGATCGACAGGGAGATGACCGCAAGAGAAAATCGAAGACTCGATACGCGTCTCAGAAAGGCTAAATTGCGCCAGAATGCCTCTGTCGAAGATATCGACTATCATCACCCCAGAGGACTGGATAAATCTCTGATCCTTAAACTTTCAGATTGCAATTGGATAAGGGAACATAACAACCTCATCATAACCGGTCCTACCGGAACAGGAAAAACCTTTTTAGCCTGTGCCATTGCTCAAAAGGCATGCAGGGAAGGATATTCTACACAATACCTGCGTCTGAATAGATTGTTCCAGGATCTTGTTATTGCCAAAGGGGACGGCCGTTATTCTAAATTGCTTTCTTCATTTGCCAAAACCGATCTCTTGCTCTTTGACGATTTCGGCATAGCCAAACTGAATCAGGATCAGGCCCGCGACCTCTTGGAGATATTGGATGACCGACATGGCATTCGTTCAACTATCTTCACCAGCCAGTTCCCCATTGAGAAATGGCATGACCTTATCGGTGATCCAACTTTAGCAGATGCCATAATGGACAGGCTCGTACATAACGCTTACAAAATCAAATTGAAAGGAGATTCCATGAGAAAGAAAAATTCAAGATTGACTAATTAGGCAAAATAGTCTTTATCATTAATTAATCCCCGTCGCTTCGCTCCGACAGGTCGCCTGGGTGGCCGTTTTACTGTGGAATGCCAGGCCGAATTCCTGTGGAACAAGTGGCCGCTTTTCGGTGGAACGGGTGGCCGAATTCAGTGGAATACGCATAATAGTCAAGGTTGAGGAATCCAAATAAGATCTATGGATATTAATAGAAAAATCTATCAAACATATCATCTGGTCCGCTATAAAGAAAATTCTATAAACAGGTATGCGCAGGATTTTATAATAGAAGAACCCTTGCATATAATAGTGGAAGATAGGCCATATTCTGTCGTTATGCGGACTCCGGGTGATGAAATCGCACACGCAGCTGGTTTCTGTCTTTCAGAAGGACTGGTTGAATCCCCGAAGGATATAGTCTCGATAACTTTCCGCAGCGATATTGATGAAAACAGCATAACAGTAAGATTAACTGACAAGAGAAAGAAAATGGTTTCCGAATTGCTTGAGAGACATGGCTCATTCAGCAAGGCCAGTTGCGGTAGATGTGGAAGGGAGATGATAGAGGATTTAACCAATAATCTTAAATCATTTAATGAGGAATCGGAGATAACATATCAACAGGTCCTTGAGTGTGTTGAAAAATTTTTCCAGCATCAGGAATATTACACCCGAACACGGGGCACACATGCTGTCATGCTCTTTGATGCCAGACTTAATATCATTGTCAAGGCAGAAGATGTTGGACGTCATAACGCAATGGACAAGTCAATCGGATCTCTATTCCTGGGAAACAGGATATCCGATGTATATCTGGCAGTAATCTCGTCGAGGATAAGCCTTGAGCTAATACAGAAGGCCGCGCGTGCCGCAATTCCGATCCTGATAAGCATAGCGAATCCTACCTCAATGGCCGTGGAACTGGGATTAAAACTTAACATGACCCTGATATGTTTGGATAAGAAATCAGGCTTTATCGTACCATGCGGAGAGAAGCGGGTCAGATCCTCTAGTATATAATCATATACTCACATCGACATATCTTTTTCTTGACACTTAGTTATTATGTAGCTATATTGTAATCAAATTCTGCCGGACAACTATTTTTTTCATCAGTAGTATAGATCTTTGAATTTGTCATTTCGAGGAGGATCAGCAACGAGAAATCTAAACAAATTTGAATTAATAAGATTTCTCCCTACGGTCGAAATGACAGCAAATCGATATTATTCAAGTCTCGAATAATTTTAAATTCAGTATTCAAGACTGACTAGCCCTTGAAGTCTTGGTATAAGCCTTTGCAGGCAATTTCGTCAGTAATTCGACATGTGAGGGCCTTTTTGAGTGTAGTGAATATGTCACCCGTGATTAATCAAAAGGCATGCCTCGGATTCAGGTGATTTAGAAGGGGAATAAAATGAGATATTCAGAGACAGGACTTAACCTGGAAATTGATCTATCACGAGGAAACGTCGAGAGGGTAGAAACTGACCCAAGATTAACCGAACTCCATCTGGGGGGTCTGGGTACTAACGCCAAGATATTATGGGACAGGGTTTCCCCTGAGACTGACCCCTTTTCTCCTGAGATCCCGCTGATGTTCAGCTCCGGTCTTTTAGTCGGTACGCCTGCTATTGGTGCCAATCGTACCATTATTACTTCCTATTCTCCTCAGACCTTGTTAATGGGATATTCAATGATGGGGGGATTCTGGGCGCCGGAATTGAAGTATGCCGGTTATGACAAGTTGATCTTTCAAGGTAGGTCGCCAAATCTGGTCTATATATGGATAAACAATGACAAGGTTGAGATACGCGATGCCGGTCATCTCCATGGTAAAGGAGCCGTTGAGACCCAGGAAATCATTCGAAAGGAGTTGAATCAGCCAAATGCCCAGGTCGCTGCCATAGGCCTGGCCGGTGAAAACAGGGTATATACGGCCTCCATCGAGCAGGGAAGATCCAGCGCCAGCAGACTCGGATTAGGCGCCGTTATGGGAGACAAAGGGATAAAGGCAATCGCTGTTCGAGGAACAAAGGATATAAATATAGCCAGGCCGGCTGAATTTTTAGAGCTATGCAACGAAGTTCTGAAATACATAAAATTCAGAAACGAGAATCCAATTCCTAATGTAATGACCATCTTACAGGGACTTGGAGCTACTCAAGAGATGCTGCATGTTGACGAGAAGTGGCATACGGAAAATTTCATGTGGGGGAATGCCCGCGTACGGAGAAGAGAGTTCTGGAACAAGGAAATCGAGGCAAGATGGAAAGAGGTCCAGGAAAGCATGCGGACACGGTTGATTAGCTGTTATAACTGTCCCATAAAATGCGGTGCAATAATATCCGTCCCGGGGCTCTCGACCTATATGATGAAATGCTTCTCTAAGCTTACCTATACCATGGCAGCCTTTGTAGATGACATAGATTTTGGTTTCAGGATCGCCCAACGGGCAACGGAGTATGGAGTGGACGGATTCTCAACTCCTCAAATAATGGCCTTCGCCTTTGAGCTTAAAGAGGCCGGCATATTGACCGACGCGGACTTTGAAGGATGCCCATCCGATAACGAGGGCAGATTCTACTGGCTGCTTGACCGGATCGTTCGGCGTGAAGGTATAGGAGATATCCTGGCCGATGGCACATATTGGGCAGCCCAGAAGATCGGTAAGGGCGCGGAGGAATATGCCCATAATAACATCAAGAAACATGAGCAGCTGCCCCTCAAGCTAGGGATGCTGAACCCGGTGTATTTCCTGATGTATGCCACAGGTGAGAAGGTAAACATCACCCAGATCGAGGGACAATTTCCCCAGGCGCCTTTCACGACAGTGGAGGAGAGAGAGGAATTTGTAAGGGATTGGATCCAGGTTCCTGATGAAAAGTTCAAGCAGATGGTCCTTGACTGGGAACTACGGGGGGAACGGTCAAATCCATATTACCCGACTGTTGACATGTCCGTTGACATTGTAGACTGGCAGGAGAAGATGCATTACATAGATGACGCCCTCGGTGTATGTGCCGGTTTGTCGTCATTCCCCTTGAAGCCCCCCTATCATATGCACAATTACCCGAAGTTCATCTCGGCAGCGACCGGTATCGATATGGATGAGGCTGGTCTAACGCAGATATATAACAGGAACCGAAATCTGATCAGGGCGATTAACGTAAGGAGAGGTCTTAGGAGGGCAGATGAGAAAACGCCTCAGGACCATTGGAAAAAGAGATTCCCCGAACTTGAAGAAAGGCTCTTGGACGCCTATTACAGGTTTAAGGGATGGAATATGGACGGCATCCCTACGAAAGAGATCTTACAGGAATTGGATCTGACTTATGTTAGCGAAGACTTAATTCAGAGGGGCATCCTGACGGAATAATAGGGCTCTCCCTCAAAAAAATCTCTGTGGGAACAGATAAGAAATAGAGTGAACAGGCGGTAACCGTTATGGGTGAGAAAAAAAAGAAGATAGTCAAATCAATTAAAATCGATCTTGATAAGTGCAATGGCTGCCGGTCCTGCGAGGTAATATGCTCCGCGTTTCATGCTGCCCCCAGATATAGCAGTAATAATCCGGCGCGCTCTCGCATTCGGGTGATCCGTGAACCCATTAGAGACGTATATGTGCCTGTATACGCCGGTGAGTATACGGCGGCCGAGTGTATGGGTAGAGACAAATATGTGATTGACGGCAAGGAATATGACGAATGCGGTTTCTGCAGGGCCTCATGCCCATCCAGGGACGCATTCAAAGAACCGGATTCCGGTCTCCCCCTTAAATGCGATATGTGCGAAGATGAACCGCCACAGGAAAGGCCATTATGCGTGCAATGGTGCATTAATGATGCCCTGATCTACGAGGAAAGGGAGGAGGAAGTAGAAGAAGAAGTAAAGCCGGAAGACATAGAGATTGGATTGGAATCATTAGCAAATAGATACGGATTGCAGAAGATAATGGATACCATTGCCCGGATGTCGCAGAAGGGCTGAAACATCACGGCGAAAGTAGAGGATTAAAAAGATAGTGGAGACCGTAGCCCCTTTTAAAGAGATAATAGATGTCATCAAGGCGAATGGCGGAGAGGCGTTCAAAAGGTGCTTTCAATGCGGATTATGCGATGTTGTATGTCCATGGAACCGGGTCAGGACCTTCAGTATGCGCAAGATCGTCCGGGAGGCCACGTTTGGTCTGACCGAGATAGAAAGTGATGATATATGGCTCTGTACCACCTGCGGGAGATGCCCTCACTACTGCCCCAGGGACGTAAAACAGATTGAATCCGGAGTGGCGTTACGCAGGATCGCCACTGAATACGGGGTTTTTCCCGCCTCTGTTAAGCCGGTCCGCACCATAGTCGGGAGCCTTGCAGGCGAAGGCAACCCATTGAATGAGGAGCGAAAAAAGAGGGCAAACTGGGCTGAAGGTCTTTCCGTAAAACCGTTCGCCGAGGGGATGGAAATCCTGTATTTCCCGGGCTGTTATCCCTCCTATGACCCTCGATCAAAAAAGATAGCAAAGGCTACTGCCGCAATCCTTAACAAGGCAGGAGTGGATTTCGGGATACTGGGCGAAAAGGAGAACTGCTGTGGGGAAAGCATCCGCAAGACTGGCGATGAGCAACTATTCAAGCGCCTGGCAAGGGAAAACATCAAGGCCTTCATCGATAATGGGGTGAAGAAGATACTTGTTTCCTCCCCTCATTGCCTTCATACCTTCAAAAACGAGTATACCGAATTTAAGGTGAACTTTGAGGTGATCCATATCTCCCAGTTTTTATTCGAGCTTATTGATAATGGAAGGATCGAGTTCACCAAGAGATACGAAAAGAAGGTGACCTATCACGATCCATGTTACCTGGGCCGACATAACGGGATATTTAACGAACCCAGGGAGGTCTTAAATAAGGTTCCCGGCCTGGAATTGATAGAGATGTCCGATTATCGAATGGACAGCCTCTGTTGCGGTGGTGGAGGGGGAAGGGTCTGGATGGAGACCCAAAAGGGTCAGAGATTCTCCGATCTCAGGATAGAACAGGCTATCGGGGCCGGCGCTGAGATACTGGCCACCTTCTGCCCATACTGCATTACGATGTTTGAGGACAGCAGATTAACCCTGGAGGTTACTCAAAAGATAGAGATTAAGGATATCACGGAGATTATCCAGGAAGTGATTTAGTGAGTGCGATCAGCCTTCAGCCTCAGGCTTTCAGCAAAACCGGTCTTAAATAATTAGTTGACTGACCGCTGATCGCTGAACGCAGAATACTCCATCCGAATATATCCAATTTATAAATGGACACGATTTATAAAAACGAAGAAACCTGACAAGGAAATAGTAAAGTGAAAAAAGGACAGAATAAACAAACCTGTAAAGGTCTCGAGGAAAGTAATTTCGGGGATGTAATGGTTGTTGGTGGAGGGATCAGCGGTATTCAGGCCTCTCTTGATCTTGCCTCTGCCGGTTTTAAGGTATACATGGTCGAAAAGGCACCAAGCATCGGGGGCCATATGGCCCAGCTCGACAAGACCTTTCCCACCAATGACTGCAGCATGTGAATACTCGCACCTAAACTGGTCGAGGTCGGCCGGCACCCCAACATAGATGTCCTCACCTATACTGAGGTTGTCAGTGTGGAAGGAAAAGCTGGTGACTTCAAGGTAACCCTGGTTAAAAAGCCCAGGTATATACTGGAGGACAGATGCACTGGTTGCACTACCTGCGTGGAATATTGTCCTGTCAAATACCCTGATCCATATAATCAGGAAATATCGCTGAATAAGGCCGTACAT
>Ga0299915_10004207_pt1 | contig 10486 bp, 4 predicted proteins | sample RVTome_13_FD_200263 | JGI IMG/M metagenome (GOLD analysis project Ga0299915, IMG submission 200263) | Soil microbial communities from uranium-contaminated site in the Upper Colorado River Basin, Wyoming, United States - RVT92D227 (version 2) ... | reverse complement strand
GCGGATCGAGCTGCGCCTGCGCCAGCCGAGCGAGGTCTCGCGCTACCAGGTCGGGCTGCGAACTGCGGAGTTCCTCATCTGTCGCACGTGCGGTGTCCTCGTGGCGGCCGTCAGCACCATCGACGGCGCGACCTACGCCACCCTGAACGCGAACGTTCTCCAGGAGCGCCCCGCGTTCTCTCGACCGCCGGCGACGGTCGAGTACGATCGCGAGTCGGCCGTCGAGCGGATCGCGCGCCGCCGCCGCGCCTGGACGCCAGTCTTGGCGTAGCTGTGCCGCTCACCAGGATGACGGCGATGGCGCCGATCCTGCGCAGGCAGCGTGAGGGGGAGTGCCGCGCCACGACGGCGACGCCTATCGCCGCTGGGCACGAGGGAGGTGAACGTCCTACTCGAGCTCGGTGCCGACGCGCAGGTGATCCAGGTACTTCGAATAGCTGAAGGTGCGGTCCCGCCTGCGGCCGGTCGTCTCGGTGAGAACCCCGACCTCCTCGAGGAGCGCGATGGCCTTCGCGGCGGTCGGCTTGGTCGTCTCGAGGAGCTTCACTACGCCGGTGATGGTCACGACAGGATGGCGCGGTAGTTCCTCGAAGAGGCGCGATGCGACCACGGACGCCTTGCCGGCGGCGAGGACCCGTGTACGATCACGGCTGACCAGGGCGAACAGCTCGCGCGCCCCCTGGACCGCCTCCTCGGCGATGGTCGCCACGCCCGTGAGGAAGAATGCGGTCCAGCCCTCCCAGTCGCCTTCGGTCCGGACCCGGTTGAGGGCGCGGTAGTAGTCCTCGCGCCGGCGCTTGAAGAAGAGGCTCAGGTACAGCAGCGGCCGGGACAACAACTGCCACTCCTCGAGCACGAGCGTGACAAGCAATCGGCCGAGGCGTCCATTGCCATCAAGGTACGGGTGGATGGTCTCGAACTGCACGTGGGCGAGCCCGGCCCGGACCAAGGGCGGGAGCGCGTCGTCGGCGTGAAGGTACGTTTCGAGCTCACCGAGGAGACGTGACACCTCGTGCGGTGGCGGGGGCACGTGGACGGCATTGCCAGGACGGGTTCCGCCGATCCAGTTCTGGCTGCGACGGATCTCGCCGGGCTCCTTGTCCGTGCCGCGGACGCCCTTCATCAGGCGCCGGTGAGTCTCGTTCAGCAGGCGAACGGAGAGCGGCAGGCCATCCTTCCGGTGGAGCTGCTTGCGGGCGTAGGTCAGAGCGTCGAGGTAGTTGCACACCTCCTGGACCTCGATCGCGCTCTGCGGCTCGGGCTGGGCACCGGCCTCGAAGTTAAGGAGGTCCACCAAGGTCGCTTGCGTCCCCTCGATCTGGGATGAGATCACCGCCTCCTTGCGGACGAAGGCGTAGATGAACCACTCCACCGAGGGCACCATCTCGCCGGCGAGCTCCAGTCGGGACAAGGCGTGGTCGGCCGCGCCGAGTAACTCCCGCGCGCGGACGTCGAGCTCGAGCGGAGGGTCGGCAGGGGGGAGGGGGTGCGGAAGGAACGCCGCCACCTCTTCGCCACCCACCTTCTTGCGGTCGTATGTACCGGTGATCCGCGCCATGGCCTAGTAAAGAGATCTTGCCTAGTGACCAGGGAAAGTAAAGATCTCTTTCCTAGCCCGGAGCCGTTCATGGATCCCGTGTGAGGGGACCTCGCGGTAGACTGTCATCGCGCGGGGGGCGCGGTGCCACCGCTGCAGAGGTGTCACCCGATGACAAGCCGCCCGGAGCTTCCGCTCGAGCCTCTCGCCTACCACGTCGACGTGGCGCGGCACCTCGAATCTGAGGAAGCGGATCTCTGGGAATGGTTCTCCGCCGAGAAGCACCGCGCCGAGCAATGCGAGGGGGTGCGGCTGGAGCTCCTCAAGTCCACCTACCGGCTCGATGCGGCGGCACAAGCCTCCCTGCACGCCGCCGCGGCGGAGGTCGCAACGAAGCTCGGGCTCGCCGCCCCGCTCACGCTCTACCAGGCCCACGGCACGCTCGGCCTCAACGCCTCGCTCGCCTACGTCCCCGGCGAGGTTCACCTCGTGCTGCACGGGCCGCTGGTGGAGCGCCTCGCGCCGCTCGAGCTGCGCGCCGTGCTCGGGCACGAGCTGGCGCACTTCCTCCTGCTCGATCGTTGGAAGGAGTATCTCGTCGCATCCCAGATCCTGCAGGCGATGGCGAGCGACCAGGCCGCGGCGCCGGCGCACGTCGCCACAGCGCGCCGGTTCGGCCTCTACACCGAGGTCTACTGCGACCGCGGTGCCCACCTCGCCAGCGGCGATCTCGCCGCCGCCGTCTCGGCGCTCGTGAAGATCGAGACGGGCATCGGCGACGTCTCCGCCGAAAGCTACCTGCGCCAGGCGGACGAGATCTTCGACAGGGGCGAGCCGCGCACCGACGGCGTAACGCATCCCGAGGCGTTCGTCCGCGCCCGCGCCATGAGGCTCTGGGCCGAGTCGCCCGAGCGAGCCGCCTCGGAGCTGCAGGGCGTCATCGAGGGGAAGCTCTCCCTCGCCGAGCTGGACCTTCCCGGGCAGTTGAAGGTCGGGACCCTCACGCGCCGCCTCATGGCGACGCTGCTGCGTCCGCGCTGGCTCCAGACCGAGCCGCTCCTCGCGCACGCCCGGCTCTTCTTCGAGGACTTCGAACCTGCCGTAGCCGCCGACGCGGGACTGGCCGCGGAGCTCGGGCGTGGCGACGAGAAGCTCCTCGACTACTGGTGCTACGTCCTCCTGGACTTCGCCGCGGCGGACCGCGATCTGGAGGACGCGCCCCTCGCCGCCGCGCTGCTTCTCGCCAACGAGCTCGGCCTGGGCGCGCCCTTCCGAAAGCTCGCCGGCAAGGAGCTCGGCTTGCGCAAGAAGCAGCTCGAGGCGCTCGACGCGGGCGCCGCCCAGCTCGTGGCGAAAGCCATGGAGGCGGAGGCCTGAGCGTGGCCACCTTCCACGAGTTCCTCCGCTCCCGCCTCGCGTCGGGCGGCTTCTCGAGCGAGGACGTCCTCGCCAGCTTCCTTCCGCTCGCGCGCCAGGTCGCCGATGCGCACGCCGCCGGTCAGGTGGCGCCACTCGATGGCGTCTCCGCGCTCCATGTGGAGGGCGTCCGGATCTGGTTCCACGAGGACCGCCTGGAGAGACCTTCGCGAGCCGCAGCGGAGCTGCAGCGGCTCGATCGTCCGCCGAGCGGCTTCGAGGTGCTGTCCGAGCACCGGCGCACGCTCGACGTGGACGGCGGCGCCGGACAGACGGCCAATCTGGAGATCGGCGCGCGCGACCAGGCGCTCACGCGGCCCGTGTACGTGCCCGGGTACGTCTGCTGGGAGCACCTCATCGGCCATCACGACCCCGTCTCCGACGTCTTTTCCCTCGGCCTCGTGCTCGCGAGCCTGGCGTGCGGCCTCGATCTCACCGAGCTCGAGGACCTCCAGGCCTTCGTCTCGAGCCGGCGAAACCTGTTCCGGCTGCGACCGCGGCTCCATCCCGTGCTGGCCAAGGCCATCGTGAAGATGACGGAGCTCTCGCGGCACGATCGCCCGCAGGAGCTCGCGACGCTCCTGCAGAACCTCGAGAACTACCGCGATCAGAACATCGATTTCGACTTCGACCTCGCGAGCGCGGAGGCCGCGAGCGCGGGCGGCGCCAGGAAGCCGGTCATCCTGGGCAAGCTGCAGGAGCGGCTCTTCGAGATCTCCCGGAGGAACAGGCTCCTCCATTTCCGGGCCACGCTCGGATCGGTGAACCTCACCCACGCCTCCGTGCCGCTCTCCTTCGACGTGCAGCACATCCGGCCGGAGCAGATCCTCACCTGGAGCGGCGGGTTCGCGGGCGCCATCTCGGCGGGCGAGCCGGTCTCGCTCAGCAAGCACCTCGACTTCACGGAACAGATCTATCTGCCGAGCGTGCTCGACCGCATCCGCGCGGACGCGGTGCGGGACGCGGCGGAGTTCGGGTTCGAGCAGCTCCGGCTCGCGATCTGCTTCCTGCGCTGGGCGAACCTCAAGGAGGACCCGCCCGAGCATTACGACTCGCCGCTCGTCCTCCTGCCGGTCCGGCTGGTGAAGAAGAAGGGCGTGCGCGACTCGTACTGGCTGCAGCCCCTCGGCACCGAGGCCGAGGTGAACCCGGTCGTGCGCCACCTCTTCAAGCAGCTCCACGAGATCGACCTGCCGGCCGTGCTCGATCTCTCCGAGACCACGGTCGACGCGCTCTACGACGACCTCGTGGCTCGCGTGGCGGAGAGCGAGCCGGGCGTCACGCTCCGCAGGGTGGAGCGCCCGCGTATCGATCTCATCCACGACCTCGCCCGGCGCCGGCTCGATCGCTACCGCAAGTCGGCGCGGTTATCGGGCCGCGGCATCCGCTCCTTCCTCGACGTCGACTACAGCTACGACCCCGCGAACTTCCATCCACTCGGGCTGGAGCTCTTTCGCGCGCTGGTGAGGCCGCGCCCCACGCACCTGCGCGAGATCCTGGAGGAGCGTCCGGCGCCGCGCAGCTGGGCGGCGCCGCCGGACGACGCGGACCTGCCCGTCTCCGCACGCGAGAAGCGGTTCTACGCCCTGCGGGAGGCAACCGACGACAACCCGTACCACTGGGACTTCGACCTGTGCCGAGTCACGCTCGGCAACTTCAAGTACCGCAAGATGACGCTCGTTCGCGACTACGCCGAGCTCCTCGCGGACGGCGCGCGCAACGACGCCTTCGACGCCGTCTTCTCCCTGGCGGCGCGTCCCGTCGAATGGGAGGCGCCCCCTGCCCCGCCGGTCGAGGAGCGCCACCACGTGGTGGCCTGCGATCCGACGCAGACTTCCGCGATCGCCCTCGCCCGCACGGGTGCGAGCTACATCATCCAGGGCCCCCCAGGGACGGGTAAGTCGCAGACGATCACGAACCTCGTGGCCGACTACGTCATGCGCGGCAAGCGCGTCCTGTTCGTCTGCGAGAAGCGCGCCGCGATCGATGTCGTCTACGCCAGGCTCCGGCAGCAGGGCCTCGACTCGCTGTGCTGTCTCATCCACGACTCCCAGGCGGACAAGAAGGAGTTCATCCAGGACCTCAAGGCCACCTACGAGCGGGCGCTCGCCGAGCCCGGCAGCAAGGCTCGCACCTGGCGCGACCGCCGAGCTGCGCTCCTCGACGCGCTCCGGCGCGAGCTCGAGCCGCTCGAGGCCTTCGAGGGTGCGATGCGCGCCGCGCCGGCAGAGACCGGCGTGCCACTCTGGGCCGCGATCGAGCGCGCGATCGAGCTGGCAGACGACATGCCGGCGCTCGGAACCGCTCAGCGAGAGGCGCTGCCGAGTTACGCGGAGTGGGTTGCAAGTTGCGAGGCCCTCGAGGCCGTGGTGCGGGCCATCGGCCAGCTCCAGCCCGACGGCGTCCTCGCGCACCACCCGTTGCACCTCCTCGGACCGGCGGTCCTGCAGGAAGAGCGCCCGGCACCGCGCGTCGCGGCGGGCATCGGCGACGCGAGCGCACAGCTCGAGGACCTCGCGGCCGCGCTTGCCTCGGCCGGTGTGGCGGAACGCTACCGGAAGACGATCGAGGAGGTCCTGGCGGTCACCGCCTGGGCCAGCGGCATCGACTGGCTCGCCCGCCGGCGCCTCGTCGATCTCCTCGACGACCGGAGCGATCTCTCGCGCCGGCTCGCCAGGGCACGCCAGGCGCTCCAGGCCGCGCGAGAGGAGCTGGCTCGAGCGCGCGAGGCGACGCGCCACTGGACCGACAAGCTGCCCGCCGACGAGGTTGGTACGGCCCTCGCGCAGGCCACCGCGCTGGAGGGGCGCTGGACGTCGGTCTTCCGGCCCGCCTGGTGGCGGCTGCGAAAGGTCCTTCGCGCCCGCTACGGCTTCGCCCAGCACGCCGTGCGCCCCACCTGGTCGCAGGTCCTCGCCGCGCTCCGCGCCGAGTACGACGCCGCGGCTGCGGTGGCCACCGCCGAGCGCGCAGGCCGGCAGGAGCTCGACCTCGAGGAGCCGCTCGACGACGTCGTCGACCACGTCGAGGCAGCTCGGCTCGGCTTCCGGCAGCTCCCGCGCCCGCTCCGCGCGCTGCACGACGAGGTGGTGCGCTCGCCGCGCTGCGCCGAGATCGTCGCGGCGGTCGCCGCGACCCGGCGCGCCGCCGAGGATCTCCAGGCGACGCTCTCTGGCTTCCTGGTGGACTTCCAGCGCGAACCGCTCGCGGCGCTCGGGACGTCGCTTCGCGCGATGGAGCGGGCGCTCCCATCGCTTGGGGCCGCGCTGCACGCCCTGGGGCTCGTCGCGCGCCTCCCGCCGAGGCTCGCCGCGGCGTTCCGGACGCTTCCGCTCGGCGCGCGAGCCCTGGAGGCCGCGATCGTGGACCGCTCGGTGGCCGAGACGCTCCAGACGGACCCGGCGCTCCACCGCTTCGACGCGGCCGCGCGCGAACGGCACCTCGGGCAGCTCGCCCGCCTGACCGCCCTGTGGCAGGACGCGAACGCGGGCGCAGTGCTCGAGCGGGCCCGGGAGACGTTCCTCGAGCGCGTCCGGATCTCGTCCCTCCCGGCGGCGGAGCTGACGCGCGAGCAGAAGGACTTCAAGGCCGCCTACAACCGAGGCCGGCGCGAGCTCGAGCACGAGTTCGGCAAGGTCATGCGGCACAGGTCCATCCGGGATCTCGCGGCGGGCGAGTCCGGCGCGGTCGTGTTCGATCTCAAGCCGGTCTGGCTCATGAGCCCGCTCAGCGTCTCGGACACGCTGCCGCTGCGCGCGGACGCATTCGACGTCGTCATCTTCGACGAGGCGAGCCAGATCACGCTCGAGTCGGCCGTCCCGTCGATCTTCCGCGCGCCGCAGGCGATCGTGGTCGGCGACGAGATGCAGCTCCCGCCGACGGACTTCTTCTCGGCGAAGGCAGACGGGCACGACGAGGAGGGCCTGCTCGTGGGCGAGGGCGGTCAGGTGTTCGAGTACGACCTCTCCGCGAACAGCTTCCTCAACCACGCCGCGAAGAACCTGCCCTCCCGGATGCTCGGCTGGCACTACCGCAGCCGATCCGAGTCGCTCATCGGCTTCTCCAACTGGGCATTCTACCAGGGGCGGCTCTTGACCGTGCCCGAGCAGCGGCTCACCAGCGCGGGCGGCGGGGAGATCGTCGCCCGCGCCGTCGCGGAGGCCGACGCGAACGTGGCGCGGGTCCTCGACCGGGCCCTGAGCCATCACCTCCTCGAGCACGGCGTCTACGAGAACCGGCGGAACCACGCGGAGGCGGCCTACATCGCGAGGCTCGTGCGAGGGCTCCTCGCCAGCCCCGACCGCCGGAGCATCGGTATCGTGGCCTTCTCCGAGGCGCAGCAGGCCGAGATCGAGAGCGCGCTATCGACGCTGGCTGCCGAGGACAAGGTGTTCGCCGAGCGGCTCGAGGCGGAGCGGGAGCGAGAAGAGAACGGGCAGCTCGTCGGCCTCCTCGTGAAGAACCTCGAGAACATCCAGGGCGACGAGCGCGACGTCGTCATCCTCAGCGTCTGCTACGGCCGCGCGCCGGACGGAAGGATGCGGATGAACTTCGGCCCGATCAACCAGAGCGGCGGCGAGCGGCGGCTCAACGTGGCGTTCTCGCGCGCGAAGCACCACATGTGCGTCGTCGCCTCGATCCGGCACGCGGAGATAACGAACGACTACAACGACGGCGCGAGCTGTCTTCGAAGCTACCTGCGCTACGCGGAGACCGCCTCGGCTGGCGATGCGGAGGGTGCGCGGCGGGTCCTGCGCGAGGTCGCCGTCTGGCGGGAGCTCGGGGACACGGGGGAGGCCCGTCGCTCCGCGGCCGCGCGACAGATCGCGGCCGAGCTCTCGGAACGCGGCTATGCGGTGGAGACGCAGGTCGGCATGTCGCATTTCCAGTGCGACCTCGCCGTGCGACGGCATGGCGACGAGCGCCACCGCCTCGGCGTCCTCGTGGACGGCGAGCCGACGAGCGCAAAGGACGATCTTCTCGAGCGCGACCTCCTGCGTCCCTCGCTCCTCCGCACGTTCGGCTGGCGGATCGCGCAGGTGCTCTCGTCGGACTGGTACCGCGAGCGCAAGGCCGTGCTCGATCGTCTCGTCGCGCTCATCGAGCACGGCGAGCAGTCGGCCCCGGGGTCCGAGGTGGCCGAAGAGGACGAGGATCCGTGGGCCGAGCTGGACGCCGCCGTCAAGGAATGCGCCGCCACTCCGGTGGAGGGCCAGCCCGACGGTGCGCTGGGCGCCGCGGCATCGCCTCCGGCGAGGGGGCCGGCCAGTGGCGGTCCGACCCCGGGCAGGCGCCGCTTCGAGTTCGTGGGAGGCACGTCGCGGAAGTTCTGGGAGATCGGGCTGGTGGGAAGCGAAGTGACGGTGCGCTTCGGGCGGATCGGCACCGCCGGGCAGAGCCAGCAGAAGCTCTTCGCCGATGCGGCCACTGCCTCGCGCACCGCCGAGCGGCTTGTCCGCGAGAAGCTTGCGAAGGGTTACGCCGAGACCGCTGCCGACGTATAGCCGCCGTTGACGACCACTACACCGCGCACTCTCCCGGCGCCGGCTCCGGCTTGAACGCGCCTTCCTCGCCGGGATCGACGTAGTCCTCGGGGTGAGCGGTCTCGACCGAGAGCTCGCTCAGGTCCCGGAGCACCGCCTTGGCCCGTTCCAGCGCGACCCGCGCGAAGAACGCGGTGGCGCTCTCTCCTGGCCAGCGTTCGGCGCGATAGAGCGTGAGGAGCCGCTCGATGGCGAGCGGAACCCGACGAGCCGGGATCTTGGCGGCGAGCCGGCCGAACCGCGCGCCGTCGTCGTCGACGCCGCCGCCCAGGAGCACGAAGTACTGCGGGACCATTCGACCGCCCACCTTGCGCGCGCTGCCCTGCAGGCCGATTCCGGCGATGTGGTGCTGGCTGCAACCGTTGGGGCACCCGCTCACCTTGACCGTGAGATCCGGCGCCGACGCCACGAGGTCGGGCCGGCTGCGCAGGTGAGCCTCGACGAGCCCGCCGATCCCGCGCGATGCCGTGACGGCCAGCTTGCAGCTCTCCGCGCCGGGGCAGCTCACGACGTCCGCGATCGTCCCCGCGGCGTCCTTGCCGAGGCCCGCCGCGGCCAGGCGGCGGAAGAGCTCGGGAGCCTCACGTCCCCGCACCCAGCGCAGCAGCAGGTCCTGCCAAAGCGTGACCCGGACCGTTCCGTCGCCATAGGCGTGGGCCAGATCCGCGATGATCCGGAGCTGGTCCGCGGTGACGTCGCCCAGCGGCAGCGTGATCGCGGCCGTCACGAACCCGAGCTGTCGCTGGCGCCGCACGTTGGTGGCGAGCCAGGCGGCGAGCGCAGCGTCGCCCTCGGCGTCTCGCCCGACCACCGGCAGGATCCCAGGTCCCCTCAACGGCGTGGCGCGCGCCCGGGCTGCCACGTCCCCCGGGCTGGGCGGAAGCGGGCGCGTCCACGAGGGGGACCGCTCCACCGGTGGGTCCTCGGGGTCGAAGGGCAGGGCCGGCGCGCCGCGTGCCCGCAGCTCGACGAGCTCACGAACCACCTCGGCGCGGAAGGCGCTCCAGCCCATCTTGCGGATGAGGAACTTCATCCGGTTCGCGTTCCGGTTCTTGCGGTCGCCCAGGCGGTGAAACGCCATCACCACGGCCTCCACGAGCGCGAGGAGATCGCCCGCAGGGAGGAAGTCGACCAGGGTCTGGGCCGAGGTGGGCAGGGTGGCGGTGCCCCCGCCCGCGGCCACCGCGAACCCGCGGACGAGCCGGCCTCCCTCGCTGTGCAGGCGCGCGCGCAGGCCGATGTCGTGGATGGCCGTGAGCGCGTGGTCCTGGGTGCAGCCCTCGAAGGCGATCTTGAACTTGCGCGGCAGGCTCGAGGAGAGCGGGTGGCGCAGGAGGTGGCGGGTCGTGGCCTCCGCGTAGGGCGTCACGTCGAAGATCTCGTCCTCGCCGACGCCCGCCAGCGGGCAAGCGGTGATGTTGCGCACCGAGTTGCCGCACGCCTCGCGGGTGGTGAGCCCGGCCTCGGCCAGGATCCGCATCGCCGGCTCCACGTCACCGAGCCGCACGAAGTGGAGCTGGAGGTTGTTGCGCGTCGTGAAGTGACCGAAGCCGCGCGAGTACCGCTCCGCCGCGAGCGCAAGCGCTCGCAGCTGCCCGGCGTCGAGGATCCCTTGCGGTATCTTCGCCCGCAGCATGCACCAGTCGCCCTCCTGGCGCTGCCCGTAGGTGCCGTGCACGAGCCGGAAGACGCGCCACTGCTCGGCGGTGATCTCGCCCGCCTCGAACTTGCCCAGCGTCTCGAGGAAGAGATCGATCTCCTCTGGCCGCGCGAACCCCTCGCGGCGCCGGCCTCCGAGCTCGCCGGCGTCCGGGACGATGGAGGGTGTGTCTATGTTCATGGTGAGCTCCTGAGGGCGTGGCGATCGTTGGGAACGGCCATCTCGGGACGGGCCAGGGACACGACCTCGCCGATCACGATGGTCCCGGGAGCTCCGCCGCGCGCCGGGACCGAGGCGGCGCCGAGCCTGCCGAGCGTGCCCGTCCACACC
>Ga0299915_10004206_pt1 | contig 10488 bp, 8 predicted proteins | sample RVTome_13_FD_200263 | JGI IMG/M metagenome (GOLD analysis project Ga0299915, IMG submission 200263) | Soil microbial communities from uranium-contaminated site in the Upper Colorado River Basin, Wyoming, United States - RVT92D227 (version 2) ... | reverse complement strand
TCTCACCCTCCAGGCCGTACCCGATCACGCCGTTCGCCCCCCACGGGATCTGGCCGCTCCTCCAGAGGCCGCCGTCCGCGTGCGCCAGGAAGGAGCGCCCCAGCCGCACCGTGAAGGCAGCCTCGGCCGAGTCGAACAGACCCGGAGTTGCGAGGTTTCCGAGGCCGACGCCGTGGCGCGCCGTGAGGCGGAGCGCGTCCCCTCTGCGGCCGAGGGCGACCAGTTGCACGGCGGCCTGCGGCAGGACCTGGAAGCCCTGTCCGGCGCCCGAGATCCAGAAGGCCGGCCCCGCCTCCGCTTCCAGCGTGACGTGGCGCGTCCAGCGGTAGCGCGCGACCGCCTGCACCTCGTGCGCGAGCCCGTCCTGAGAGGCAGGACCGAACCCCTGGAAGACGTCGAGGCGGTACGCGCCCCCCACGTCGAGCCGCTCGTGAAACCGCTTCGTCGCCTCGACGCCCGGCTCGTGAGAGGCGGCGCCGGTGCCGTCGTCGAAGCGGACCACGTGCTCGGAGAGGGTACCCGCCACCTGCCAGTCGTGGTCGGCGCGCCAGCTGACGCGCGCTGACCCGCTTCCGATCAACGCCGCGCCGGTCCGCCCGAAGATGCCCAGCCTGGCGAGCCCGACGGGGTCGGGCGCGTAGATCGCGGAGAGGTCGCTCTCCAGCGTGAGGCGCGGATCCAGCCGCGCACGCAGATCGAGGCTTCCGCGCTGGTTCCACACCGGCGTGCTCCGGCGTCGCTCGTACATGAGGAGGTCACCGCCGCCCTGCAGGCCGAGCGACCAGGTGTGGTCTCGCAGCTGGAGGGCGAGATCGGGCGAGAACCGGCCCAGGTTGTCCCCGCCCCGCCCGTCGTAGAGCACGTTCGAGTCGTATCCGCCCTCCAGGCTGAGACGGGCGATGGGCTCCACCTGCACGCTCGCCGCCGACCTCGCGCCGGCGCAGAGCAGCGCGGCCACGATCCCCGCCTTGCCCGCTCGCCGTCGCGCCCCCATCACCCGCCTCCGCCCTTGCGACCGTGTCGCGTGCTGCGCTTGCATTCACGATATGTGATACGACCTCCTCGCGAGCGACCGGAAGGCCCAGGCCCTGCCCGCTCCCCAACAGGGCCTGGGGACTTCCGCGAAAGGAGAGCGGAGCCGCCCCGCGTGCGCGAGCAACGCGCACCCCCAGGAACTCCGCTCCCCGGACCCCCCGCCCCACCGTCCCGCGTCCCGGTGCCTCCCGGCATGGTCGACGCGACGGTCAGGGCACGTACAGGACGTCGCCGGCCCCCAGCCACAGCGCGCCTTCCGTCTCCCCCTGCACGAGCTTCTTCACCGATAGTTTCACCCGCTCCGTCTTCCCGTCGGGCTTCTGACGGATCCACACGACCTCGTTCCCGGCGAACTCGCCGAGCCCACCGGCCGTGGCAAGCGCCTGCGTGACGGAGACCGCGCCGCGCAAGGGGAAGGTCCCGGCGCGGACGACCTCCCCCATGACGGAGAAGCGCGCACCGTTGATCTCGCGGAGGAGCACCGCCACCGACGCATCCTTGACGTAGGGGCTGAACGCCTTGGCGAGCGCTTGCCGCAGCTCGGAGGGCGTCTTGCCCGCCGCCTCGATCTCCCCCACCAGGGGAAGGGCGATGAAGCCGTCGGGGCGGACGGGCATGATCCGGGTGAGGTCGGGCTCGTGCCAGACGACGATCTCGAGGACGTCCTCGCGCCCGATGCGGTATTCCGAAGGCGGCCGCGTGACGACGCGTTCGCTCTTGCCCGCACCGGCGCACGCGAGGGCGAGGAGCCACAGCAGGAAGAAGCTGATTCTGCGCATGATGGGTTCGCCTCCTCCGGGCGCGGGCCGGTTCTGACCCGTCTCTCCCCGTAGCGCCGTTCCGTACGCACGCCGCATGCCACGGGCCCCTGCGGGCGAGCGGCACCGCGCCCGCGGCGCGAACCGACGCAAACGGAAGCGCGCTCGGGGCACGAGCGCCCCCAGAGCGGCCGACCTACGGTGAAAACGCTTTCCATCCGAGGCGTCCTCGCTTCCTCGCGCTTGCCCTGCGCACGGCGTTGCTCCGCAGCCCGCCCGGCATGAGCTTGGGCTTGTCGCGATCGCGCCGTGGGAGAGGGAAGCATGATCAGGGTGACAGCTTGGACGTGCGGGCTCTTCGCTTTGGGCTGGGGGATCTGCCGCCTCTTCCCGGGACCTCTCGTGGAGCCCATCGTGCTGCTCGCCCTGGGAACCACGCTCTTCCTCGTGGCGGGGCGGGCCGCGGTGCAGCGCGAGGACGAACCCGGACGCCGCTCGGACGATGTGACGAGCAGCACGACGCGCGCGGAGCACTGCCCGGCCGCGGGGCAGCAGGCGCGCAGCAGTCCCCGCCCCGGCCGAGCCATTCCGTAGCGCGGGGCTCGTCCCCGCTCGTGTGCGCCGGGAGCGGAGCCCCCTCACGAGCCAGGCCGCGCGAGCGTCAGTCGAGCATCGCCGCATTCCGCGGGTCGACGATCTCGCAATCCTTGATCTTGTAGAGCAGCGCCTTGTAGCTGATCTGCAGCCGGCTGGCCGCCTTCCGCTTGTTCCAGCCGGTGCGCATCAGCGCTCGCAGGATCGCCTCGCGCTCGGCGACCCGGGCGGCACGCTTCCCCACTTCCTTGAGCGGGGCGTCGTCCGAGAGTGGCGCGTGGAGAGCCAGGGCGGGCGGCGTCGGCCGGAGGACGCTGTTCACGCCGACCGGGCGCAGCGCGGGTGGCGGCGTGCGCGGGGGCGCGACCTCGGCCAGCACCATCGAAGGCTCCTTCAGCACGACCAGCCGCCGCACCAGGTTCTCGAGCTCGCGCACGTTGCCTGGCCAGTCGTACGCGTGGAAACGCTCCAGCACCTCGTCCGGGACGCGCTCCAGCCCACCCTTGTAGCGCCGAAGGTACTTCTGGACGAAGTGCTGGACGAGCGGGGCGATGTCCTCCTTGCGCTCGCGCAGCGGCGGCACCCGGATCGTGACCACGTTGAGGCGGTAGTAGAGATCCTCGCGGAAGGTGCCGTTCTCGATCTCGGCCTCCAGGTCCCGGTTGGTCGCGACGACCACGCGCGCGTCCACCCGCAGCGAGCGCTTGCCGCCCACCCGATAGAACTCCTCGTCCTGCAGCACCTGGAGGAGCTTCGCCTGCAGGCGCGGATCCATCTCGCCGATCTCGTCGAGGAAGATGGTCCCCTGGTGCGCCAGCTCGAACTTGCCCGGCTTCTCCGCGTGCGCTCCCGTGAACGCTCCCTTCTCGTGGCCGAAGAGCTCGCTCTCGAGCAGCTCGGCCGGCAGCGCTGCGCAGTTGATCTTCACGAAGGGCCGCTCGGCGCGGTGGCTCGCGGCGTGGACGTGGCGCGCGACGACGTCCTTGCCGACGCCGCTCTCACCCACCAGCAGCACAGGGACGTCCGTGTCCGCGACGCGCTGCGCGAGCGCCCACACCCGCTCCATCGCGGCCGAGAGGGTGACCGCTCCGCCGTCGGAGGCGGCGGCGTCGCGGGCCGGTCTCGGACCGCCCACCGCCGGCGCGCGGACCTCGAGTGCACGGCGGAGCACGAGGTCGAGCTCCGAGGGATCGAAGGGCTTGGGAAGGTAGTCGGCGGCGCCGAACTTCATCGCCTTGACCACGTTCTCGGCCTCCGACAGGGCCGAGAGGACCACCACCGCGGCCCGCCCGTCAGCCTCGCGGTGGCGGCGCAAGAGCTCGAACCCATCCATGTCCGGCATCACCAGGTCGAGCAGCACCGCGTCGACGTCGGACGAGCCCTGCAGCGCCGTCAGGCCCTCGGCGCCGCTGGCCGCGGTCCGGACGCGATAGCCTGCCGTGGCGAGATACTCGCACAGCGCGGCGCGAGTCGCCTCGTCGTCCTCGACGACGAGGATGGTGGCGTTGCGATCCATGCCGAGCCTTCCTCCGGCCAGCCCCGCGCCGTCGCAGCGAAGTGGCCGCTCCGGCGGCGTACCGTTTCGCTTCGCGAGCGTTCCCCGGGACGCGAACCGTTTTGCCGCCGCGGAGAACCTGCGTTCTCCGGCCGGTGCTGGCACGTGCCCGATCGCGTCCTCCGCCGATCCGCTCGGCGCTCGCTCGGCCGTTGTGACTCGCCTGTGCTCCCCGAACGAGGCGAGTCCACGGTTCCGGGCACCTCGATCGTGACCGTCCTCGAGACGCTGGGTCAATAGACCCGCGCCACCTCGGCGCCCGAGTAGTACGCGCGCAGGATCTCCCGGTAGCCCTGGCCCGCCTGGGCGCGGCCCACCGCTCCCCACTGGCACATGCCCGCACCGTGCCCCCAGCCACCACCGTGCAGGACGAACGAATCCTCGGCGCGATCGACGACGAACATGGCGCTGGGGAGGTTCCCCAGCAGTCGGCGGATCCGCAGCTCGCCCTCCACCACCGCGCGGCCCGCGTCACCGGCGACGACGAGCACCCGCGCGCGCCCCGAGACGCCCCGCCGGGTCACTTCCAGGGAGCGGACGTGCCCGACCGCCAGCCCCGCCACGAAGGAATCCAGCGCCGCCGGCCCGAACCTTCGCTGCCAGCGGTAGCGGTTCGGGCGCACCCCCGACGCGCGCGCACACCAGGCCGCGGGCGCCGCCGACAGGAAGTCGCGCAGCCTCGCCTCGTCGCGCAGGCCGGCCGCCCATGCCTTCGCCTCGGCGGCCGGGAGATCCGGCCCGCCCCGCAGGCTCGCGTTGGGGAGGGTCGGCCAGACAGCGTCGTTGTCCTCGCCGTGCCCACCGCACATGGCCGAGTAGACGGCGTCGACGAGGGAGCGGTCGGCGCGTCCGAAGAGCGCCTCGCCGCGCGTCTCGCGCACCGCACGATCGGTGGAGCGAGCCTGGGCGGCCTCGCCCCTGTACGCCTGGCAGTGCACCTCGCTGCAGAGCACGTACGGATCGGTGAGGTGCCGGGTCCCGATCTGCGCGAGGACGTTCGACCGCGCCGTCACGGCCTGCGCCCGGAGCGCCTCGCGGGGCGAGCCGGCCGGAATCTCGCTCGGCACGAGCCCGCGCAGGAGCTCCTCGAGGGTGATGGCGAGCACGGCCGCGAGGCGGCCGGAGGAGTCGAGGGTCGCATAGAGCCGGCCGTGGTAGGCACGCTCCTCGAACCCATGGGCAGCGTACCCGACGTCGTGCTCGACCTTCGCGAGCGTGAAGCCGGCGTCTCCGTCCACTTCCAGGCTGACCAGGGACTCCCCGCGGGCGACAGGGGTGCCCGAGGGACGCAGCACCTCCAGCCAGCCGGAGGGCCGCTTCACCACCTCGGTGAAGATGCCGGTCCGGCCACCGTACTGGGCGAGCGAGTCCTCGGCGAAGTCGCGCGCGAACCCCTCGCTTCCGTCGCCCTCTGCGACGAGGACGACGCGGCGGTTGTCCACCACCCGGCCCGCGATGCCGTAGACACCGCCCGTGATGCGCCGCCGGACCTTGACGCCGCGCTCCTCCCAGAGCCGCCGCGTCGTCTCGAGGCGGCGGCGGTCGGCGTACAGGGCGTCCCCCAGGAGCGGGTAGTGCGCCAGCGCCGCCGGGAGAGAGTCCTTCGCACGGACGCTCAGCGTCTCGCCCGCCTGCAACTGCAGCACCGCTCCTCCGCGCACCCTGAGCCGCGCCGGCCCCCGGGTCCGGAAGGTGAGCTGCGTCTGGCCCTCCATGAGCCGGATGGCGACGAGCGGCGCACCGCCAGCGGCGAAGTTGAGGCGGTGGCTCCAGAGGAGGTCGAGCGGATCGTCCGGCTCCCGCAGCGACGGCTGCTCGGGCTGGTCGGGAGGCGGGAGCGGCGGAGGGAGAGGCGCGGGAGCGGACCCTTGACCGCGCTCGTCACTGTCGAGGGGGAGGTGGCGAGACTGCGACGGCTGACCAGCCGGCGCAGGCAAGGAGCTCGAGGTCGGGTTCGAGGTCGCGGGCGGCGTCGCGCTCCCACCCGCGCTGAGGACGGCGAGCGCCAGGATGCCCAGCGCCACCCGCACACCCTGGCTCACGCTCCCACCCGACGAGCCTTCTCCGCGGCCAGCTGCTCGAGGATCACCCTCGCCTCCTCCGGCGAACGCGCCAGCGCCTGCGCCGCCTGGACGAGCCGCGCGCGCTCCTCTTCCTCGCGCGCCCGGAGGGCCTCCACCATAGCGCTCATCTCGTCGGCGAGGCCGACCAGCAGATCGCCCCTGCGCAGCGGCCTGGGACGGACCAGAGCGCCGCTCGCCACGGCCCGGCAGGTCCGAGCGATGGCATATGCCGGCCCCGCGATGCGATGGGTGACGACGACCGCCACTCCGAGCAGACACACCACCACGCACGACAGGATACCGGCCGTCCACAGCATGTGCGCCCGATCGTCGGCCCTCAGCATGGCCGCCACCACCCCATCGGAGCGTGGATCCCCGAGGGCCACGAGCTTGCTCGCCTCGGAGTAGCCGCGCCAGACCTGCCACCCGAGCGCCACCGAGAGACCCACCGCGATCGCGACGAGATAGCCCCCGAACCGGAGCTGGAGCCCGGGGTCGAGGATGAAGTTCCGCATCCTACGGCGAGCGCTCACCTTGGCGGCGCTGGATCCGGGCCCAGCGGCAGGGGTCGGCTGGTTCATGACGCCTCCTCGCTCATCGGAATGCCTCGCTACGCTCGGCGAGCTCGTCACGGGAGCTCCAGGAGCCTCCGAGCGAGGTCCTCCGAGATGCCGCGAGCCGCCGCATCGACCGCCTGCCCGGTGAGCCGGGCCACGGGGTGTCCGGACGCAGCGGTCCTGGCCCTCGCGCCGCCCTCGACGATGGCCGCGATGTGGCCTTGCCCGTCGATGGCGATGACCGAGGCTTTGACCTCGACCGTCACCCAGGATCCACTCTGACCATGCTCGAGCAGCAGGACGGAGGGCTTGAGACGGTAGCCGGCTTGCGCCCCCCCTTCCACCACCGCGAAGCCGTGCTGCTTCAGCTGGAGCGCGAGCGCTCCGCGGAGCCTCTCGCGCGCCTCCCGGTCACCCTTCCCTCCCTGGACGGCCTCGACCGAGACCGTCCGGGCGCCGCGCAGACTCTCGTCCAGGGCCTGGGCGGCCGCCGATCGCACCGCGGAGTCCCGGTCGTGCTCGCCCGCTTCGCGGAGCGCCGCCACCGCGCCGGGGCCCCCGATGCGGCCGAGCGCGGCCGCCGCGGCGACGCGCACCGCCGCCGCTCCGTCCTGGGTGAGCGCATGCCGGAGCGCGGGCACCGCGTCGCGCGCGCCGCGCTGGGCCAGCACGAACGCGGCTTGCGCCCGCACCTTCACCGAGCGGTCCCGAAGCGCGGCGATCGCGCGCTGCACCTGCGCGTCGCGTCCGTCCTGCGCCGGCGACCCGCTGGATCCTCCGGCTCGCCTCCCGCCGTCCTTCGCGCTCCGGGATACAGTTCTGGCCGAGTCAGAGCGATTCCCGGCCGAGCCGCGCTCGACCTCGGACCGGGGCGAGCGAGCGGCGCTCCACCCAGCACCCCCCACCGCGGATTCGGGAGAGGGACGAAGCGTGAGCCCGATCACTGCGGCGGAGAGCGCCAGCAAGGCCATGCGAAGCATGCGCCACGACATTACCGCGCTCCGCACTCCCGATCTGCGCGAGCCCGGAAGAATCCGTGGAGACGGGTGGTCATCTCCCCTACCCGCCCCGACCCGACCGCCACTCCGTCGAGCGAGGTGACGGGAAGGATCTCGCGGGCGGTCGAGGTGATGAAGAGCTCTTCCGCCACCGCGAGCGCCTCCGGCCGGAGCGGTGCCTCGCGCACCTCGATGCCCTCCGCGCGAGCCAGCGCCATCACGATCCCGCGCGTCACGCCCTCCAGGATGCCGATGGCGAGCGGCGGCGTCTCGAGCCGTCCCTCACGGACCGCGAAGACATTCGAGGAGGCGCCTTCGGTCACGAGACCGTCCCGGTCGAGCAGGAGCGCCTCGTGGGCGCCTGCGCGGCGGGCCTCGGCCACCGCGAGGACGTTGGAGAGGTGAGCGCCCGTCTTTGCCGTGGTGTCCGCCGCCTCGGGGGCGTCATGGCGGACGCCCACGATGCGGCAGGCCACGCCCTCGCGATAGGAGCGACGAGCTGGCCCGCGCAGAGGTCCCGAGATGACGATCGCCACGGGATCGGCCGCCAGCGCCGGATCGAGCCCGAGCTCGCCCGCGCCGCGCGTCATGATCACTCGGAGCGAGACCTCCCCGACGTTCCACGGCGCGGCGTCGGGATCGGAGGCTGCTTCTCCGGTGGCAGAGAGCGTGCGCAGGATCTCTCTCCTCGAGCGGTCCTCGTCCCAGGGCAGCGGCAGGGCGAGCCGGCGCGCGGAGCGCCGCAGGCGCGAGAGGTGCAGCTCGAGCTCGAAGAGTCGGCGCCGGTAGGTGCGGATCACCTCGTAGACGCTGTCTCCATAGAGGAAGCCTCGGTCGAAGACCGAGATCTTCGCCTGGTCGGGCGGCACGAGGGTGCCGTTCAAGTTGACGACAGTGGTCACGGGTGGTGCCTCTCCGGGGATTGTAAGGCAGACTCCTAGCTCTACGGGGCGGTCTTCGAAGCGGTCCCACGTGAGCCGGGCGCCTGGGCATGGTTCCCGTCCGACGCTGGCGTGCAGATCGTGATCGTCCGTGCCCCAGCCCCCGTCCCTGCTCGCGCGCGCCGGTCCCCTCATCGCCGCCCGGCTCGTGTCGGCCTGCATAACCATCGTCATCCCGCTCGTTCTGGCGCGGATGATGCCCCAGGCGGAGTACGGCACCTACAAGCTGCTCTTCCTCGTCGCGGCGACCGCCACGGCGATCCTGCCCTGCGGGGTCACGCAAAGTCTCTACTTCTTCGTCCCGCGAGCCTCGGAGCCTCGCGTGTACTTCACGCAGACGCTCGCCTTCATGCTCGCCGCGGGAGCGGCCGGCGCGCTCGCGCTCTGGACATCGGGGCCTCTGCTCGCCACGGCCCTCTCCACCCCGGCGCTCCTCGAACACCGCCTGGAGCTCGCGGTCTACACGGGTCTCCTCGTGGCGGCGCTGCCCCTCGAGATCTCGCTCACCTCGCAGGGACGGACGCGCCTCGCCGCTGCGACCTATCTCGCCTCCGATTCCCTCCGTGCCGCGGCGCTGGTCCTGCCCGCCCTGGCCGGCTTCGGGCTGCACGGGATGATGCAGACGATGATGGGCTGGGCCGCGCTCCGGCTGGCGGCTGCTTGCGGGTCCGTTCTGGCTGCCCGCCGTGGTCGGCTCTGGGATCGTCGCCTCCTCCGCGAGCAGCTCGCCTATGCGCTGCCCTTCGGGATGGCCATCCTCTTCGCCATTCCCCAGCAGTACGCGCACCAGTTCATCGTCGCGCACGCGGTGGGCCCCGCGCTGTTCGCGATCTACGCGGTCGCCTGTTTCGAGCTCCCCTTCGTGGACCTCTTCTACACACCGACGGGAGAGGTCCTCATGGTCCGGCTCGGCGAGCTCGAGCGCGCCGGGCGCCGGAGCGAGGGCACCGCCGCCTTCCGGGAAGCGGTGGATCACCTGGCGATGCTCATCCTGCCCCCCATCGCGTTCATCTTCGCGGTGGCACCTACCTTCATCACCACCCTGTTCGGCCCGCGCTTCTCCGCGGCCGCCCCCATCTTCCGGATCTGCTTGCTGGTGATGCCGCTCGGGATCTGGCCCCTCGACGCGACCCTGCGCGCGCGAGGCGAGACGCGTCACATCCTCACCACGTACGTGGTGAAGGCCGCCGTGTGCATCCCGCTCGTGTGGCTGTCCGTGCAGCGCTTCGGGCTCACGGGCGCAGCCGCTTCCTACGTCCTGGCGGAGATGCTCGGCCGGGCGTTCCTGGCCTGGCGCGTGCCGCGCTCGCTCTCCACGCCGGCGAGGCGCGTCCGGTTCCGCGATCTCGTCCCGACGGCGCGGCTGGCTCGCACCACCGCCGTCTCGGTCGCCCTGGCCGCGATCGGCGCAGGCACGCTGGACCTCGCCGCCGGCCTGGGCGCCTCGGTGCCCGGACCCCTCCCTCGAGTGCTGCCGCTCGCCGTCGCTTCCGCCGTCTTCGGAGCCGGCTACCTCGCGCACCTGATCGCATCCGGCGCTTCCCTGCCCGGCGCACTGGGGGCGATCCTCGGGCGGCGATCGGGCAAGCGGCCGTTGCCTGCTTGAAGACCGTCGTTCTAGGCCGCCTCCGCGCGCGCCCCGCGGATGACGCGCCGGTACAGGAGATCGTGCTCGTCGATCATGCGTTCCAGCGTGAGCTCCTGCTCCACGAAGCGCCGCGCCGCGGCCCCCATGCGGCGGGCGCGCGCCGGATCGGCGAGGACGCGCAGCATCGCCTGCGCCAGGGCATCGGGCTGCTCCGGAGCCACCACGTAGCCGCGCTCTCCGTCCTTGACGAGCTCCGCGTTCCCGCCGGCGTCGGTCACGACCATGGGCAGCCCGGCCGCCATGCCCTCCATGACGGCGTTCGAGAGCCCCTCCTGCCGCGAGCAGAGCACGCCCAGGGTTGCTCGCGCCAGCACGGCCGGGACGTCGGGGCGGCCTCCC
>Ga0299915_10004204_pt1 | contig 10489 bp, 9 predicted proteins | sample RVTome_13_FD_200263 | JGI IMG/M metagenome (GOLD analysis project Ga0299915, IMG submission 200263) | Soil microbial communities from uranium-contaminated site in the Upper Colorado River Basin, Wyoming, United States - RVT92D227 (version 2) ... | reverse complement strand
AGTTCATCATCCCCGATCTGCTGAAACATTTTCTTTCCGAGGGAGTTTTTCGTTCTTTTGGCATTTTTTAGATAGAATTCCCGCTCCCTCATCTCATTATTGAGAGCCACCTCCAAGGCATTCAGCCGTTCTTTTTCATTCATTACCCTTCCTCCCTTAAATTCACCATCTTTGATCTCTTTTTATATTATCCCAGTTATTTATATCTATCAAGAAGTCTATGGAAGAATTTTCAACTCTATTATTCCATACCTGTTTCCTTCAGATTGGCCACGACAACGAGGATAGTGTTTTTCGGATGAAGATATTTTTTCGCCACCCGGAGCACTTCTTCACGTGTAATGGATTGGATGAGGGAAGGGTATTTTTCAGGATAATCGAGACCCAACCCATGATACTCCACCTGGGTGAGAAAACCGGTCAGCTTTCCCTGAGTATTAAGACGCATGGGAAAACTTCCGATGAGATATTTTTTTGCCCCATCCAACTCTTTTTCCGAAATGAGTTCTTTTCGAATCCGCTCCATCTCCTGAAGGGAGAGGGCAATCGCCTCGCGAGCAGAGGAATTTTTAGTCTGGAGAGCGATCTGGAAAGAACCCGGATATTTCCCGGTATCAAAAAAACTCCCTACTGAATAAGCCAGTCCCCTCTTGTTCCGGATTTCCTCTGTCAGTCGAGAGGAAAAGCCTCCGCCCCCCAGAATGTAATTCATGATAATGAGGGCGTAGTAGTCCGGATTGTCTCGACTTACTCCAGCGTGGCCGAAGATAATATTGGCCTGCGTGATCCCTCGGTCAATCTTCACTGTCTTTGGCTCTTTTGCAAAGGAGGGTTTAAAGGGAATTTTAGGAATCTCTGCCATTGGCCATTTTGCAAGGCTTGGAAGAAGTCTTTTCTTCACTTCGTCAACAGAGATATCCCCTACAACGGTCAGGATGGCGTTATTGGGATGGTAATAGGATCGATAAAATCGATGGATCGCCTCTCGTGTTATTCGGGGAAGTGATTCCTTTGTCCCTTCGACGGGATGGCCATAGGGGCTGTTAAGAAAAAGGGTTTTTTGAAACTCCTTATCTGCCACCTCATCGGGTTGATCTTCGGCAGACTGAATCGCTGCAAGTATCTTTTCAACTTCTCTTTGAATCTCCTCTTCAGGAAAGTTGGGCTGTGTGAGGACCTCCATGAAGAGATCCCACCCTTTGTCCAGATCCTTCTTTAATACTTTAAGGCTAATCGTGGCATAGTCTCTCCCTGAAGAAGAAGAGAGACCGGCTCCCATGAAATCCAGCTCTTCATGGATGGTAGTCACCTTACGCTTCGAAGTTCCTAAGAGAAGACCCCTGGCCGTCAGATAAGATAATCCTTCTTCTCCTGAGGGATCTTTCCAGGCCCCTGAGTTAATGAGAAGTTGTACGGTAACAAATGGGAGTGAGTGTTCCTCGCAGACAAGCAGGACGAGCCCATTGGGAAGGACGGTCCTCTGTACCGGAGGCATGGCCGAAACGGCGCTCGCCTGCAGACAGAGGAAGACTGGCAGAAATATGAGAATCATGGTCTTAAGTGTTTTAGTAATCATCGCAACCTCGATTTAGGAATTGAGGGATTAAGGAATTACAGAATTTATAAATTCAAGAAGTCTCAAATTCGCAAAATAGAATCACTTATCTAACCATCTTTTCCTTTATAGGAGACCCTCCTGGCAAAGGCTTTCCCTCCTTAGGTGGAAGAGGGATCAGTATCCCTACAGTCCGATTATCCGGAATGAGATATTTTTTCGCCACCCTTTGAATGTCTTCCGGAGTCACTTTTCGGACAGAGGGAAGGTAATCGTCAATGGCTTTCCAACTGAGGGCAATCTCGTGATGAGCCAGGAGCCTGGCCTGGCTGAAGATGGAATCCTGTCCAAATATAAAAGAGGCTTCGATTTGATTCTTCACCTTTTCTAATTCCTGCTCCCCTACAGGTTCTCTCTGAAGACGCTCTATTTCTTGATCAAAAGCCTTCTCCACTTCAGTTACTACTTTTCCCGGAAGGAGTTCTGCGACAAGGGTGAAGAGACTTGGGTCTCGGGAGACAAGATCGTGGTCTGCATCAGCACTGAGCACAAGCCTTTTCTCCCGCACAAGGCTCTGATAAAGCCTGGAGCTTTTTCCTCCAGAGAGAATGGTGGCGATGATTTCCAGAACATAGCTATTTGGTTCTCGAAGGTTTGGGACATGATACCCCATCACCAAAAATGGAAGTTGAGCTTCCTTTTTCACAAAGATCCTTCGCTCCCCAATCTGTGGAGGATCTTTATCTCTGTCTTGCATTGGCGCCACTCCTTTCGGATAGGAACCAAAGGCCTTCTCAATTTTGGGAAGCAGTTCTTCTTTCTTAAAATCTCCCACAACCACAAGAAAAGCATTGGCTGGGTTATAGTAAGTCCGATAATAGACCTTCAGATCTTCAAGGGTGAAACGGGCGATATCCTCCATCCAGCCGATGATGGGCCAACGGTAAGGATGGATCTGAAAGGCAGTGGCCAGGAGCTGTTCAGTCAGAACAGATTGGGGATTATCCTCGGTGCGAAGCCTCCGTTCCTCCATCACCACCATTCGCTCGGTGCGGAAGTCTTCCTCCCGAAGAATGAGGTTTTGCATCCTGTCTGCCTCCAAATCGATTGCCACCTGAACCCGATCCGCACTGAGATTTTCGAAGTAGGCCGTGTAGTCGTGTGAAGTGAAGGCGTTGTCATTTCCTCCATTCTCCTGAATGATCCGCGAGAATTGCTCGGGACCGATCTTCTCTGTCCCTTTAAACATCATATGTTCAAGCATATGGGAGAGGCCTGTCTTTTCCCAGGACTCATTCCGGGACCCCACACGATACCAGACCTGAAAGGTGACCAGCGGCGCCTTATGGTTTTCAAGGAGGATCACCTTCAGGCCGTTTGGTAAAACGGTCTCAAAAACCTGCTCCCGGAGCCCAGCCTCGGAAGGCAGGGTAGAAAGCAAACAGAAGAGGGAAAAAAGAAACAATATTTTTCTTTTCGAACTTAATTTAAGACCCAACTTCATCTCCTTTCTTATTCCAATAAAATATCTGTATCTAAATTTTAACCTAATCGTTTCTCCACCGCCTTCCAATGGATGTTCTTGAAGAAGGCCTCAATGTAATCTGCCTTCTTCAACCCATAATCGATCATAAAGGCATGTTCAAAGACATCCAAAATCAAAAGGGGTACGCCGCCAGCAGGATGTCCAACGTCATGTTCATTGATCCAGAAGTTGAGCAGCCTTCCAGTAAGAGGGTCCTGATAGAGAATGATCCAGCCCATCCCTCGCATCATCCCGATGGCCCTAAATTCCTTCTCCCAAGCTTCAAAACTTCCAAACTCTTCAGAGATTTTTTTGAATAACTTTCCTGTTTTTTCTAAACCTCCTTTGCCACCGAGATTTTCGAAGTAATATTCATGAAGCCTCATCCCGTTAAACTCCCATCCGAATCTTCTCTTCAATTCAGCAAATTCCGGGGAGGCCATTTTTCCTTCTTTGACCATCTGGCCGAGGGTGTCAATCCATTTGTTGGTGTTCGTGACATAACCCTGATAGAGAGTGAAATGGTTTTTTAAGAGGGTTTCACTGAATCCTTCCATCCCTAAGAGGCGGCTGTAATCTTTGGCCGTATAAGCCATCCCCTCCACCTTTCCTACCTGTGCGAAAGAGAGGTTAGGTTGCCCAGATAGAAACGCGATCCCTCCAAGACCCGATAAGAATAAAAACTGGCGTCGGTTGAAAACACATGGTTTTAGAATCTCTTTTCCAATCATCTATTATCTCCTTTCGTTCTATTCCCTTGATTATAGAATACAAGTAGTTTGGAAAAGCTCTTAATTATCCTTCCCTCAGGAATTGAGCGGTCTCTTCGGGAAGAGAAACATTGATATAAATCCCAGATCCCACTTCAAATCCTGCTGGGGTGGTCAGTCTCGGGGTAATTTGAAGATGCCAGTGATAGTAATCTTCCTGTTCATCTTTAACAGGAGCGGTATGGATGACAAAGTTATAATCAGGGTTGTTCAATTTAGAATAGAGCTTGAATAAAACTGTCTTTAAGATCTTAGCAAATTTTTTTGAATCTTCCATAGAGATTAAACCGAACGAGGCCTGGTGTTCTTTGGGAATGATCCAGGTTTCGAAAGGAAGCCGGGATGCAAAGGGTTGAAGGACGACGAACTTCTCCGTATCCATCACAATTCTTTTTTTAAAGTTGAGTTCCTCCTGAATCGAATCGCAATAGACACATCTTCCATGGTCATCATAATATCGGGTGGCCTCTTCCAATTTCTTTCGGATATTGGAGGGTACAACAGCCGTACCGACAAGTTGTGAATGGGTATGGTCCAATGATGTCCCTGCTGCCTCGCCAGAGTTTTTAAAGATGATAATCAATTTGATCCTCGGATCCTCCCTTATGGCAAGGTATCGCTCCCGATAGGCAAGTAAGATTTCCTCCACCTGTTTATCCTCCATCAGAGGAAGGAGTTGATTATGGATAGGGCTCTCGATCACCACCTCGTGGATTCCCACTCCATCCATCATTCTAAAAAATCCCTTCTCCTCTTTTCTCTCTAAACTTCCTTCAGGAGAAAGGGCAGGAAATTTATTTAGGATGGTTCTAACCCACCATCCTTTACTATCTGCTGAACCTCCGCTTCGATAAGCAAGAGTTTCATGGGGGGTAAGGTGTTCGTTTCCAGGACAAAAAGGGCAGTCCTCTTTATAAACGGGTTTTTCTATGGCAGGTTCGATCTTTTTGAAATTGTCAGGTCTCTTTGAACGCTCCGTTGCAATGATGACCCACTCTTTGGTGGTTGGGTCCTGTCTCAATTGGGGCATGGGAACCTCCCTTCAAATGCGGAATTCGGAATGCGGATTGCGGAATGAAAAGATCATTTCAATATCTTTTTTAGGTCTTTTTGTTCTGGATTCCCGAATCCGAAATCCGCAATCCGAAATCGCCAATTATGACTGCCTTAACCTAAGGCTAAAAGTAACCCTACTAAAGCACCCAATGGGATGGAGATGTAAGGGTTACAGGTGAAGGCTCAGGAGCTTCCGATGCTTCGAGTGAGATAGCTCAAACCAAATCCGGCAGCCCCACCCAGTATTAAACCTATCAGGACTTTTAAGATCATAACTACCTCTTTTAATAAAAATACAACTCCATCGGGCTTAAATCAAGTAGCAGTATGATATCCCTTCGCCCGAATTTACTTGACAGATTTAGATCATTATCAATAGACTTTTGGTATGAAGAGAAGGGGGACAGGCGAATGAAAGAGATGAACCCCGAAGAATTGTTATTGTTAAACGGAAAAGACGGTAACCCTGTCTGTATCGCCTTTCAAGGGAAGGTTTACGACGTTTCTAAAAGCCCTCTCTGGTCCAAAGGCCTTCACATGAACAGGCATCCCTCAGGTAAGGATCTTACAGGAGAAATCTCTGCGGCTCCACATGGGACAGAGGTCCTTGAACGATATCCCCAGGTGGGGGTTTTGAAGAAAGGAGCAGCCGAGGAATTGAAACACCTTCCTCCCTTACTTCAGAACTTCCTCCAAAAGTTACCCATGGCAAGACGACATCCTCACCCCATGGTCGTCCATTTCCCTATCGCCTTTTTGATAGCCTCATCCCTCTTTGTCCTTCTCCATCTTATCTTTAAAAATCCTTCCTTCGAGATCACCAGTTTCTACCTTCTCATTCTGGGAGCGATCGCCTCTCCCTTTGCCATGGCAACGGGGCTTCTTGCTTGGTGGATCAATTATCGATTGAAGCTTACTCTTTTTGTAAAGAGAAAGATTCAATTTTCTATCCTCCTTCTTATTTTCGAGATCTTCCTCATCCTCTGGCGTAGTTTTCAATCACAGATATCCAATCCCATCTACTTCATCATGGTGGTCCTCCTCACTCCCATCGTTTCTATTCTGGGTTACTATGGAGGCCAGATGACGTTCCCCGCCGAACAATAATAAGGATGTAGGGAATTGGGGTGATGGGGCGATGGGGTTAAACCCCATTGTCTCCCTATCCCCCTATCTCCTGATCTCCCTATTTCTTCTCTTTCTTGGAGAAGGCGTAGAAAATTATGCTCGCTACCATTCCCAGGAAACAGATAAAGAAGGAAAGATGATAAGCCTCGGCGGGGTAGGAATGACCAATCCTGGGGAAGGATTCGATGATTTTCCCCAAGGCTGGCATGAAGATGGCTGCTCCGGCCATGGTAAAAAAATTGACCCATGTCATCACAGTGCCTGAGATGGCGACAGGAAAGAGGTTTTTTGCATGGGAGTAGATCACCATTCCAAAGGTACCAAAAAAACCATTGAAAAAGAAAATGAGACCATACCATAAAGGGTTTTGGATTTTGAAGATACCAATGAGAGGTAATAAACTTAAAGTGTAAAGGCTCAACCCCCACAGGGCAACCCCTTTACTGGAGCGAAAGATTCGATCGGAGAATTGGCCTGCAATAGGACCTCCCACAATTGCTCCAATAGCCAAAAGGATGAGGAGATTACCTGTTTGAACAGGTGAATATCCCTTGATGTCCATTAGATATGGGCCCAACCACAAACCCTGAAGCCCCATGGAAACTCCAAATCTAAAAAAGGCAACCGTTGCAATCTGCCAGAAGGCAAGAGAACCCAGGATCAATCGAAAAGATTGTAAAATCTTTATCTCCGGTTGCGAAGGAAGAGAAGAGATCAGACTCTCAGATTTTTTCTTTTCCCTACCTAAAATTAAAAAGGTTAGGAAGGCAAGAAGAGCTGTAACCCCACCAGCCATGATGAAAGCCATTCTCCATCCTATTGTAGAAGTAAAATAGGCCAGGGGAGAAGTGGCTAAAATACTGCCTACTGTCCCAACAGAGACGAGGGTGCCCATGAGAGTAGCGAACTTTTCTGGAGGAAATTGTAAGGTAAAAACCTTTAGAGATCCCATTAAGATGGGAGCCATTCCCATACCAATGAGGATTCTCCCCAACATAGCCGCGGCAAATGATTCTCCAAAAGCGAAGAGGAAAGCACCCATGGCTCCGACAAGAGCAGAAGAGATGACCACGATGCGAGGTCCAAATCGGTCGAGCATGGGTCCCATTGGAATCTGAAGCAAGGCAAAGGAGTAGAAGAAAGCGCCTCCGAGGATGCCAAGGGTTTCTGCATCGAGCCCCAAGTCTCGGATAAGGTTGGGTGCGATGACCGCATTGGAAACCCGATAAAACATGGAAAGGGTGTAAAGGGCGGAGAGAATGATAAAGATCAAAAAAGGTCTGAAGGGTTGGGGTGTTTCTGTCATTGGATCATTTTAGTAGAAATTCATCACTTTGGTCAGCTGATATCTTCTTCTGTTTTCGGCGGTCTTTTCAGACCCGGGATCAATGGGAGAACCAGAAGAAGGATTGCTACCGCCATCAGAATCAACGAGATAGGCCGAGTGAAGAAAATCGAAAAACTTCCGTGAGACATAAGGAGAGACTGGCGGAGGGCAATTTCAATCAAAGGACTTAGAACGAAAGCTAAGATTAATGGCGCTGCCTCATACTTAAATTTCTTCAACAAATATCCCACGATCCCGAAAATGAGCATGATGACTATTTCAACCATGTTGTTGTTGACACTGTAAACCCCAATCAAGCAAAAGAGTAAAATCAAGGGGAAAAGAATGGGATAGGGGACCTTTAAAATCTTTACCCAGATACCGATCAAGGGGATGTTCAGAATCAGGAGCATCACATTTCCAATATACATGCTTCCAACCACTCCCCAGAATAAATCAGGGTGGTTCTTAATGAGCAAAGGGCCAGGCTTGATATTGTAGATCATCAAGGCCCCGAGCAAGATGGCCATAACCACATTGGCAGGGATCCCCAAGGTCAGGAGAGGGATGAAAGACGCTTGACTTGCAGCATTATTGGCTGACTCTGGAGCAGCCACGCCCTCAATCGCTCCTGATCCAAATTTTTCTGGATGCTTCGAAACCCTCTTTTCTACAGCATAGGCTCCGAAGGAAGCGATCGTCGCACCTCCTCCAGGTAGGATTCCGAGGAAGAAACCGATGAAGGTTCCTCTGATGATGGATAAGACGGAGTCTTTCCAATCCCTGAGCGTAGGGAGGAGATTCGAGATCCGGGTTTTATAAATCTCCTGTTTTGAGGCCTCGTCGATGTTGAGTAAAACTTCTGAGATGCCAAAGAGACCCATGATCACGGGAATCAATCCAATTCCATCCATGAGCGTATAGCTTCGGTAAGTAAATCTTTCGATTCCAGAAATGGTATCCGTTCCGATGGTGCCAAGAAAAATTCCTACACAGGCCATCATCAGCGCCTTCATCATGGATCCACTGGCCAGATAGATTAAAAGAGTTAATCCCAAGAACATTAAAGAAAAATATTCGGGAGGTCCGAATTTGAGGGCTATCATTGCCAGAGGGGGGGCAACTAACATAATGAGAATAGTGGCTACTGTTCCCGCAATGAAAGATCCGAAAGCAGAGATTCCCAATGCAGGACCTGCCCGGCCCTGCCGCGCCATTTGGTACCCGTCAAGACAGGTTACCACTGAGGCGGACTCCCCAGGAATGTTGACCAGAATCGAAGTGATGGATCCGCCGTACATTGCCCCGTAATAGATCCCGGCCAGCATGATGATACCCGATACGGGAGACATGCGGAAGGTGGAAGGGAGAAGCAAAGAGATGGTGGCAACAGGTCCAATACCTGGAAGCACTCCGATCAAGGTGCCAATGACGCATCCGATGAAACAAAAAAGTAGATTATTCGGTTGGAAGATGACTGAGAATGCTAAGGAGAGGTTTGAAAGGAGGTCCATCTCTAAAATCCCAAAATCCCCTTCGGCAGTTGAGTCCTCAACCACAATTCAAAGACAGCGTAGGAAGAAAAAGAAGCAATCGCGCTCCCTCCGATGGCGACCACCCATCTTTTGGGTTCCATTCCCGAATGGAAAAGAAAGACTAATAAGAGGAAGGTGCTTATCAAGAATCCAAGAGTTTCTAAACAAATCGCATAGGCGAACAGAGCGACTAATACCCAGATTAGTTTTTTCCATCTTTCCCGAGGATACCATGGTGGAATGTTTTCTTGAGGCTTACCAGATAAAGTGGCCTGCAGAATGACGACGATGGAGAAGATCCCTAAAAGAAGGCCTACCAGCAGAGGCAGAAAACCAGGGCCTGGATTATGAAAGGATCCAAAAGACAAACGGCTCGATGCAATACAGATATAGATGGCAAAGGCCAGCCATACCAAACTGCTCATCTGGTCATGTCTTTTCATGTTTCACGTTTCCCTATGACAGAAATCGGTGTGACCAGATTTTGCCTCGTCCCATATGAGATAGGACGGGGCACAGATTTCTCTATTCCACTTTTACACCCAATTCTTTAATGATTTTGGAAAAGAGAATCTCCAGATCTTTATATCTCTTTCTGGAGTCTTCAGGGGTACGGAAATCGGGCCACTGCTCCACTTTCCAAAGGCTGGCTTTAATTTCTTTTGAGTATTTCTCGATCGCCTTCTTTTGGGCCTCGAAGACTCGGGCCACCATTTCCGGGGGGGTTCCTTTGGGGAAGGCAAGCGAGTATGGACAGTCCAATACAATTGGGTATCCAAATTCTTTGAAGGTCGGTATATTTGGAAGCCCTTCCAATCGTTTCTCTTCAGCAGCGGCCAATATCCTAATGGAGCCGGAGTCGAGGAGACCTGCTGCCGCTGAGACGAATGCGGCATCACAGTGACCCCCCAAAAGGGCTGTGAGAGCTTCCCCTGAGGATTTATATGGGATGTCGACCACGTTGATGCCGCCCTGTTTTTTAAAGAGTTCGAGAACAAAATCAACCGCAGAAAGTTTTCCATAAGTACTCACGGTAAGTTTGCCAGGAGATTTTTTTGCCTCATCGACAAAGTCCTTCAGTGTCTTCCAGCGGGCCTCCGATTTCACAGCGATCCAGAAGGGGTTTTTCGAGTAGATCCCCAAAAGGATGAAATCATCCATGGTGTAATCCAGTTTTTTAACAACAGGCGCTACGACAAAAGGAGTGATACTTCCAGCCAGTATCGTATATCCATCCGGTTTTGCCTTAGCTGCAAAGGCTGCTCCAAGAGATCCGCCTCCACCGGGTTTATAAACGCTGATCAAAGGCTGCCCCAAAAATTCAGCGATTTTATCCGCCATGATTTTGCTTCCCAGATCCGTTCCCGAAGCGGGTGCATAGGGAACGATCATGTTGATGGACCGGGTGGGATACATCTCCGCTCCTTGGCTCATGGAGAAACCGAGGAACACCAGGGAAAAGGTGAGCAGCAGAGAAAACGAGTAGATCTTCCATCCCTTCTTTGAATTTTTAACCATCATCGAATCCCCCTTTCATTGAAGTGAATTTAAATTATGTTACGAGCAAACGATTGTCAAGAAAAAATGCCAGAG
>Ga0299915_10004203_pt1 | contig 10490 bp, 8 predicted proteins | sample RVTome_13_FD_200263 | JGI IMG/M metagenome (GOLD analysis project Ga0299915, IMG submission 200263) | Soil microbial communities from uranium-contaminated site in the Upper Colorado River Basin, Wyoming, United States - RVT92D227 (version 2) ... | reverse complement strand
GGATCTGCCCCTAGTACGAGAGGACCGGGGTGGACGGACCTCTGGTGTGCCAGTTGTCGTGCCAACGGCATCGCTGGGTAGCTAAGTCCGGCAGAGATAACCGCTGAAAGCATCTAAGTGGGAAACTCGCCTCAAGATTAGATCCCTCATCCCATTAAGGGAGTAAGGCCGCAGGAAGACTACCTGCTTTGATAGGCAGCATGTGTAAGCGCAGTAATGCGTTCAGCTAAGCTGTACTAATGGCCGAGGGCTTAATCACGTGGTACGGAGAACTCGACACTTTTCGTATGCCATGATCGTAAATCACTATTCGTTTGGTATCTTAACATGTAAATAGTGTCTCTTGGTGATTGGAGCGACAGGGGTACACCCGGCCACATCCCGAACCCGATCGTTAAGCCTGTCAGCGCCGATGGTACTTGGTGGGTAACTGCCTGGGAGAGTAGGTCATTGCCAAGAGACTTTATTGTTTTAATCCCCCAGTTGTTACAATTGAGCACATCATTGAGTCCACCTACTTATAATATGCCACAGCATTTCAAGAACACCTTTTGACTTCAAGCTATGGCTGGTCAGAATGTGATAATGTTGCAGACTTTCTTCCATGACAGGTAAGGCAGGTAGCATAGACATGAGGTCAGATGGGTGCCCTGTTCATCGCAGCTGAAATGATACTGTGAGAGAGTTTTCTACCCGGTAGGGGTTGCTAAAACCAGGCAAAACCTTCATTAAAATTGACAGAAACCTATACTTCGATTAAAATCGGGACGACGTTTAAATTTCGCTCTTTTGGATGGATGGTGAACTTAACTATTACAGAAGACTGAACACAGGAGTGCATTCAAAACCTGGCTCGGCTGAGAGCGTAAACGTCAGCCGGGTTTTTTTGTCCCTACGCCCGGTGCACCAGGATTTGAAAGAGCAAGGAGGTGAGGAAGTTGACCACGGTAAATCTACGCCCGAACGAGTCGCAGGACGCACTGCTCAAGCGCTTTCGAAAGAAAGTTGCCAAAAGTGGTATCTTGAGCACCGTTCGTCGCAAGCGCTGGTTCGTCTCTAAAAGCGAGTTACGCCGGATTCAAAAGAAAAAAGCCATTCGCCGTATCAGGCGAAAGGAACGCCCGGACGTGGAGTGAGCTCGTTTGGGTGAATGGTTCTGCTGGGTTGAATACGCGGCAAACCTGATTGTTTGGAGGTATGCATGACGAAAGAAGAAGATAAGATTGTCGTCGAAGGCGTTGTGATCGAAGCTCTGCCTGGGACGCAATTTAAAGTACGCCTGGAGACGGGCCATGAGGTTTTGGCATATCTCTCGGGGAAGATGCGCAAGTATTACATTCGCATCCTGCTGGGAGACAAGGTACGCGTGGAGATGTCACCCTACGACCTCACACGCGGTCGAATCGTTTACCGTCACCGGGTGGTACACGAACAAGAAGCTGGAATCTACTAGCCTGCACCCCAAGCCACCATTGATAAGTCACGAGCGGACGCTGCGCGCCCGCTCGTTTATTTTTAACTCGTTGGATGCAAAGTTTTTTAAATGAAATCGGCATTGAATGAGTTGAGCACCTTCATATAATTTGCGCGCTCAAAGGCAGCCGGCTCAGCCACCGCACCCTGGCTCATGCTACCACGCATCTGCTCAACCGACACATATTCGTGTTCGCTCATCCATTCTTCCATGCCGGTCAGGATGTGCTGGATGGCTTTCGTGCCGCGCTTGAGCAGTGCCGAGGCAGTCATGGCGATGTTGGCACCCGCCATGATAGCTTTGATGGCATCCTCGGGGGTGTGCACACCACTGGTCAGGGCAAAGTCTGCTTCTACCTTGCCGTACAGGATGGCAATCCAGCGTAACGGCAGGCGCAGCTCATCCGAATTGCTCAGCACCAGGTTGGGTACCACCTCCAGGTTTTCCAGGTCCAGGTCGGGCTGGTAGAAGCGATTGAAGAGAACCAGTCCATCCGCACCAGCCTCTGTCAACCGTTTGGCAAAGTTGGGCAGTGCAGTGAAGAAGGGTGCCAGCTTGACTGCTAAAGGGATCTTGATTGCAGCCCGGATGTCAGACACCAGCTTGAGATAATTATCTTCCAGCTGGGTGCTGGTGAGGTTAACATCAGCGGGTAGGTAGTACAGGTTGAGCTCAAGTGCGTCCGCGCCGGCATCCTGGATTTTACGGCCGTATTCGATCCATCCACCGGTGGAGACGCCGTTCAAGCTGCCCAGCACGGGGATGTTGACCGCCTTTTTGGTTTTTTCCAGCGTATCGATATACTTTTCCGGTGCTAGGCTGTACTTACCGATATTTGGGAAGTAGGTGAGTGCCTCGGCAAACGATTCAGTGCCGCGATTGAGGAAATGGTCCAGCTCCAGGCTCTCGTGGATGATCTGTTCTTCAAACAACGAATACATCACGACTGCTGCAATGCCAGCTTCCTCCATCCGCTTCACATTCTCAACCTTCTCTGAAAGTGGGGAAGGTGAGGCCACCAGTGGATTTTTGAGGGTTAATCCTAAGTAGGTTGTAGTCAGGTCCACCATGTTTATTCTCCAATCACTCTCAACGATTATTCATTGCTGTCATTGTTGCCATAATGCATGGCAGCCATTTGCTTGTAGAGCTCCCAGCGAGATTTAACATCCTGCTGTGCCTGTTTTAACAACATCTCGGCGCGTTGCTCATCACTTTGCACCAGCATGCTGTAGCGGGTTTCGTTATATGCATATTGCTGCAATGGAATGGATGGGTCTTTCGAATCGATGACGAGCGGATTCTTGCCCTCCTCGACCAACTTTGGGTTATATCGATAGAGTGGCCAGAATCCAGCCTGGACAGCCAATTTTTGCTGCTCCAATCCCTTGCGCATATCGATGCCATGGTTGATGCAGTGGCTGTAAGCAATGATCAGTGATGGACCGTCATGGGCATCTGCCTCGAGGAAGGCATTCAGGGTCTGCTGGTCGCTGGCTCCCATAGCCACCCGGGCAACATATACATATCCGTAGGACATGGCGATCAAGCCCAGGTCTTTCTTAGGCATACCCTTGCCATTGGAAGCGAACTTCGCCACCGCGGCGCGTGGGGTGGATTTGGATGATTGGCCACCGGTATTGGAATAAACCTCAGTGTCCAGCACCAGCATGTTCACTTTGCGTCCCATCGCCAGCACATGGTCCAAGCCGCCATAGCCGATGTCGTATGCCCAGCCATCACCACCCAGGATCCACACACTCTTGCTTACCAGAACGTCGGCCAGGCTGAGCAGGTCGCGCGCCTTGGGGTCTTTCACCCCTTGCAGGCGTCCTTTGAGCAGGCTAACGCGTTCACGTTGTTCTTTAATGCCAATTTCGGCACTTTGGTCTGCATTGAGAAGACCAGTCACCAGGGATTCACCGACCAGGCCGGCGAGCTGAGGTAACAGCTCACGTGCATATTCATTCTGCTTATCCAGGGTCAGGCGGAAACCGAAACCAAACTCAGCATTATCTTCGAAGAGCGAGTTTGACCAGGCGGGACCGCGACCATCCTGATTCACGGTCCACGGTGTGGTGGGCAGGTTGCCACCGTAAATTGAGGAACAACCGGTAGCATTAGCAACCATCAGGCGGTCACCAAAGAGCTGGGTGAGCAGTTTGACATAAGGTGTTTCACCACAGCCCGTGCAGGCAAGGGAGAATTCAAACAAGGGTTCCAGAAGTTGTGTATTCTTCAGTGTACGCAGGTTAACCTGTGAGCGGTCTACAATGGGAAGGGTCTGGAAGAATTCCCAGTTGGTGCGCTCCTGTTCGCGGACGGGCAATTGCTCAATCAGGTTGAGGGCTTTTCTGCCAACCTGGGTCTTGTCCTTGGCAGGGCAGGTTTCCACACACAGAGCGCAACCCGTACAGTCCTCAGCTGATAGCTGCACGGTGTATTTGGTATTGGGAAATTCCTTGAACTTGGCATCCATTGACTTGAAGGCAGGTGGGGCTTTTTCAAGGTATTGTGGCTCATAGAGTTTTGCCCGGATGACTGCATGCGGGCAGACGAACACGCATTTTCCGCATTGAATACAAAGGTCGGGCACCCATTCAGGTACCTCGAGCGAGATATTACGTTTTTCCCATTGTGTTGTACCGAGGGGATAAGTGCCATCCACAGGGAATGCACTTACCGGCAAATCATCACCTTCCAACCCAATAATCTTTCCCAGCACATCCTGGACGAACTCAGGAGCTTTTTCAGGGACGTGAGGTCGGCGCGTAATGGTGCTGGTGACTGTTCGTCCAGCGACATTCACTTCATGCAGGTTGATCAGGGTCTGGTCAACTGCCTCGAAGTTTTTGTTGATCACAGCCTCACCGCGTTTCCAATATGTCTTTTTGATGCTTTTCTTGATCTCAGCAATGGCTTCATCGCGAGGTAGAATGCCGCTGATGGCAAAGAAACAGGTCTGCATGATGGTGTTGATACGCACGCCCATGCCAGTATCTTTGGCGACTTCGTGAGCATTGATGACATAAAAACGCAGTTTTTTCTTCAGAATGACTTCCTGCACTTCACGCGGCAGATAGTCCCACACCTCGTCCGGTCCATACAAGCTGTTCAGCAAGAAGACGCCACCCTGCATGGCGAATCTGAGCACGTCAAAGCGCTCGAGGAAGTTGAACATGTGGCAGGCGACAAACTGTGCGTGGGTGATCAGGTAGGGGGCATGGATGGGTTTCGGACCAAAACGCAGATGGGAGATGGTAATACCGCCCGATTTCTTCGAGTCGTACACAAAGTAACCCTGGGCAAAATTCTCGGTCTCCTCACCAATGATTTTGATCGAGTTTTTATTAGCGCCTACCGTGCCGTCCGCACCTAAACCCCAGAAGACAGCGCGAGTAATTTCGGGAGACTCGATGTTGAAATTGGGGTCATACTCAAGGCTGGTATGGGAAACATCGTCAGAGATGCCCACACAGAAGTGGTTTTTCGGTTGGGATTTTTGCATCTCATCAAAGACAGACTTGACCATGGCAGGGGTGAATTCCTTAGAGGATAGACCATAGCGGCCACCAATAACTTTGACTTGTTGTCCGTCCTCATAGAGTGCATTAATGACATCCATATAAAGTGGTTCACCCCCTGCGCCGGATTCCTTGGTGCGGTCAAGCACTGCTATTGTTTTCACCGTCTTGGGAAGGGTTTTCAACAAGTGTTCATTTGAGAAAGGACGGTATAGCCGTACTTTAATTACACCAACTTTCTCACCATGCTGGTTCAAGTACAAGGCTGTTTCACCAGCAGTTTCAGCCCCAGAGCCCATGAGGATAATTACCCGATCTGCATCAGGTGCCCCGACGTAATCAAACAGGTTGTATTTTCGTCCAACGGTGGAAGCGAACTTGTCCATGGCTTTTTGAACCATACCCGGGCATGCCATGTAGAATGGATTGGCTGCTTCGCGGCCCTGGAAGTACACATCGGGGTTCTGAGCAGTGCCACGGATGCAAGGATGGTCAGGTGAAAGTGCACGTGACCTGTGAGCCTGCACCAACTCATCTGAGACCATGCTGCGGATCTCATCATCGCTGAGCATTTCAATCTTGTTGACTTCAGCCGAGGTGCGGAAACCGTCAAAGAAATGCAGGAAGGGAATGCGGGATTCCAAAGTGGAAGCCTGGGCAATCAGGGCAAAGTCATGCGCTTCCTGTACCGAGCAGGAGGCCAGCAAGGCGAAACCTGTAGAACGGGTAGCCATCACGTCCGAGTGGTCGCCAAAAATTGAGAGTGCATGGATCGCCAGGGAGCGTGCTGAGACGTGAAACACCGTGGAAGTCAGCTCACCAGCAATCTTGTACATATTGGGGATCATCAGCAGTAATCCCTGGGAGGCAGTAAAGGTGGTACTCAAGGCGCCAGCCTGGAGGGCTCCATGTATGGCACCAGCTGCACCACCCTCGGACTGCATTTCAGCCACCAAGGGGATGGTTCCCCATAGGTTTGGGCGTTTGTGGGCTGACCACTCATCTGCAAACTCGCCCATGGTGGATGAGGGGGTGATCGGATAGATAGCAATCACCTCACTTGTCTTGTGTGCAACATAGGCGGTCGCTTCGTTGCCATCAAGGTTACCAGTTAGTTTTTTCATTAACATTACTCCAAAAATGGTTTGCATTTCAAGGTTATTAGACAGACTAATCTACTAGTTTAGCTGCACTATAATGAAAGAGACAGTTATATAAGGCATAAAAATCACCTGTCCCCTGTCATATTTCAATTTGATTTGGCGGTCAGGGTCTGCTTTGTAAAATTGCACGGTAATTTTGTGCTATACTTTAATCATGAATGAGAACCAGTCTATCTGGATCAATTGGTCGCGTGCATTTCGCCAATGGGGGATAAGCAAAGGAGTTGTTTCGGTATTGGAAGAGTCGGGCTCCCTCAGCCTGCTAGCCGCTCAGATTCTCTATCTCAGCCAGCCATTACTATCTGGTGTGATATCAGCTCGTTCACTCCAAGCATTTGCTCAGATACTTGAAAATCCTGCCGAGAAGCGTGCATTTGTTTCTTTTTTGCGGGAGGCGCCCTTCAGTGGAACAAGTTCTTGATTTGATCAATAATTACCTGGGCTTGCTATTCATCCTGCTTTGCTTGGGTTTAATCCTTTTCTTCTATTTCTCAGACCGTAATCGACCAAAAATCAGCCTGAGAGAAATCCAGGCTTTCCGGCACATCCGCCGAGAAGTTGATCTCGCTGTGGAAGCTGGTAAGCGCCTTCACATTTCTTTGGGTCGGGGAAATATAAATGATTTACAAGGTGGGGCAGCTTTTATCGGATTGACTATCCTGGATCGTAGTGCCCGGGCAGCTTCAAACAGTGACCTCCCTCCCATGGTGTCCTCCGGAGATGGGGTACTCACCATTCTCAGCCAGGATACCCTGCAATTCACCTATCACAGTCTGGCGACTGAGCAACGTTATAATCCCACGAATGCACGCCTGACGGGTCTTACTTCCATGGCATATGCAGCTGGATGCATGCCTATCATCCACGATGAGCATATCTCCGCCAATATTTTTGCAGGTCATTTAGGAACTGAAATTGCCTTACTGACTGAAGCAGGAGAGCGTAGTCGCTCGCTAACTGTCGCTGGCACGGATAGCATCCATGCTCAGGCTGTCTTATTCGCCACATCAGATGAGCCATTACTTGGTGAAGAACTTTATGCAGCGGGGGCTTATCTTGGTGCTGGTTTGGCACACTCAGCAAGCTTGCGCATGCAAGACATCTTGCGGTGGGTGCTGGTCGTTGCTATCCTAATCGGTGCAATCATTAAGTTAATAGGAATCCTTCCTTGAAGAAAATCCTGCCCACTTCCAATGCAATTATTGCAGTGATATCAGGCTCACTTGTTTTATTAGGCTACTTCTTCCCCGGGGTGTTCGGAAATATTCAATCGATATTAATTGGATGGGCAATCATCCTGGCAGCTTTTGCGCTGTTCTTGGGAATATTTAACCTGGCAATAGTTCACTGGAAAAAGGCAAAGACAACTGGACCGAGTAGTATCTATAGCCTTGTCTTATTGATATCCTTGTTCCTTACAATAATAATAGTCAGTCTTAGTGGACCCACCGGATCTTTTTCTTTATGGATATTTAACACCTTCCAGGTACCGGTCGAAATCAGCTTGTTGGCAGTCTTGGCTGTGGTTTTGGTTTTTTCAGGTGCACGTTTGCTTACTCGCAGGCCGAAATGGCAAACAGTTTTATTTTTGGTGATTGTATTGGTTGTGTTATTGGGATCAGCGCCATTATTTTTATTAGGTGAGGTTGCCCCTCTAATTGCGTTGCGAGGTTGGCTTGCGCAGGTACCTGCAGTTGCCGGAGCGCGTGGGCTCCTATTGGGGGTCGCGCTGGGAACGGTTGCAACAGGCTTGCGAATTCTTATAGGCGTGGATCGCCCATACGGTGGATAGAACATGACCGATATCCTCTGCCCATTGTGTGGAAAACCCAATCCATCCGAGCTGGACGAGTGCATGTACTGTCACGCACCGTTAAAAGCATCCGGTTTTCTTGCTCCCTCCGACCAGGAAGGTGACGAGAGTCCATTTTTGACTCCATTGGATACTTCCGCTGAGGCAGAAACATCCACTGTAAAATCGGAGCCTGGCTCACCATTGGAACGAGCCATCCCTGATTGGCTTAAAAATACAGAAGAAAAATTCTTGGAGGGGGTGGAATCAAAACCAGAGCAACCAACTTCCGAAGAGATATCTGCTCAGATTGAATCCTTGCTGAATCCACCAGTAATTCCTGAAAACGTCGTGGAACCTGCAAACGATGATGATTGGCTGGCAAGCTTGCTTGCAGAAGCAGGTGGTGAGCCTTTGTCGTTAGGCCCAGAGGAAGAACAGCTTGGTGGACCCGCGGAAGCAAGCGATGTGAGTATAACTGAACCATTTATCGAAAAACCATCCGATGAGGAAGATGCTTTACCTACCCAGCCGGCTGAGAAACCAGACTGGTTAACTGGTCTTGAAGCAGCGTCAATGATTAAACTGTCAGGGGAGATAACGCCTGGTGAGTCAATTTATGCTGAGGCCAATGTGGAACCTGAGGCGGAAGAAATCCCGAGCCCGATAGAAATACCAGATTGGATCGGGCAAGCTGATGTAATGGAGAGTTCCCCGAGTCAGAAAGAGCCAGAACCCCCAATTGCTGCGGCTGAGTTACCAGGTTGGTTGGAAGCCCTTCGTCCTGAAGAAGCAACTGCCGCAACCGAGCCCGTTGAAGATCTATCAGCTGCAGATATCGTCGCGACGGGTCCTTTAGTCGGCTTACGGGGCGTGATATCTGCACGTCCATCGGCGATCAAAGCTCGTAAACCGCCAACCTATTCCATCAAGCTACGCGTTACCGATGAACAGCATGCCCGGGTAGAGATGATGGAAGCATTACTCGCCGATGAACAAAAACCAAAACCAATACCGTCCCAACCTATCCTTACTTCCCGAAATATTTTTAGGCTGGTCGTTGCTGCTGTTTTGATCCTACCAATTGTTTGGATGATCATCACAAACAGTCAGCGAATTCCAACTCCACAACCCGGCAGTGTTCCTGGGGTGGTCGATTTTACCGAGCAAATCCAGTCACTTCAAGAGGGAGTGCCCGTGCTCATGGCATTTGACTATGAGCCTGGATTTTCGGGAGAGATGAATCTCGCTGTTTCCACGTTGATCAACCAGTTGATGCTCAAGAATGTTTACATGACCTTAGTAACGACGACTCCATCAGGCCCTGCGCTGGCGGAGAGCATCATTAAATCTGTCGCAACGATGGAGGACGAACTGGGGTCCTACTCTTATTACACAGATCTCGGTTATATACCCGGGGGAACGCTAGGTTTGCTTGGGCTTGCCAACTCTCCACAGGCAGTGCTACCGTATTCATTGGATGGAATTAATGTGTGGGCAACAGCTCCGATGAATTCGATCTCGATTATAAATGATTTCAGCGCTGTGATCGTGATGACGAATGATCCTGACATAGCCCGCTCCTGGATTGAACAAGTGAGTCCAGTGCTGAATGATGATGGGACACCGCTCTTGATTGTAACCAGCTCCCAAGCCGAACCGTTGATCCGCCCATATTATGAGGCAAATCCCTCACAAGTTAAAGGCATGGTAGCTGGTCTAGCAGGAGGGTTGGCTTATGGACGCATCGTCGGCAACATTCAGCAAAATGGTGTCTGGGATGCCTATAGTATTGGCATAACAGCTAGTTCACTGATCATTCTGGTCGGTAGTATTATCGGAGTAGTATTGAAGATGCCAGCATCTGACAAGAAGAAGGAAAGCTAGGAGTCACCATGGTGGAGCGAATCAGCCAGCTAGCTGACCCAATTGGTGCGATCATCGGATTTGCGCTCACGCTCATGGTACTCAGTTACATCATCGGAGATAATATCCTTTTCCGCGTGGCGATTTCCATTTTTATTGGTGTTGCTTCGGGATATGCGGCTATTTTGATACTTTACAATGTTATTTGGTATCAGGTGTTGGTACCCGTGTTTCAGGTGATTACTACAGGAAAAGTGGATAATTTGCTAACCTATGCCACGCATGTGTTGCCCGCAGTTATTCTTGGTATCTGGATGCTGACCAAGGCATCCCCACGCTTATCGCGTGGGGGGACACCTGTGTTGGCTTTCCTTACTGGTGTTGGGGCAGCCACTGTGATAGCAGGTGCGGTTCGGGGGACGATATTTCCTCAGATCGGTGCATCAGCCAATTTATTAAATATACAAACAGGACCATCCGAGTTAAACGAACTGGTAGGCTGGTTCATCAATGGGCTGATTATCCTGATAGGTACTGTAACAACGCTTATCTACTTCCAGTTTGGAATCAAACGTCAAGAGGAAGGAGTCCCAATCCAGCGCTCCATTATCCTGGAATATCTGTCCACTGCCGGGCAGAGTTTTATCGTGGTTACGCTCGGAGTCTTGTTC
>Ga0299915_10004201_pt1 | contig 10491 bp, 6 predicted proteins | sample RVTome_13_FD_200263 | JGI IMG/M metagenome (GOLD analysis project Ga0299915, IMG submission 200263) | Soil microbial communities from uranium-contaminated site in the Upper Colorado River Basin, Wyoming, United States - RVT92D227 (version 2) ... | reverse complement strand
CGGTGTCGTGATCATCAGCCACACCGGGAGGTAGTACCAAGGCGTGTACATGCCCGGAATGTACCGACCGTTGAAGAGGTTGCTCCCGTCCCATGCGGTATGGCGGGAGAGCATGCCAAGGCCCTCGATGAACCATTGTACCGGGCCGGCCCACGATGCGGGGTGGATCGCGATCACGGTGGCCGCCCAGGCGCCGACAGCCAAACCGTAGAAGAGGGAGAACCGAAGGAGGTCCTTCAGGCGCGCCTTCTGGCCAATACTTGCCACGAGGTGAGCGATGGCAACGAAGGCCAGGAGCAGGAAGCCCGCCAACCTCGTCCCTGTGCACAGCCCCACAATCACACCATAGAGGAGGCTGTACACTGTCGTGCGGTTCCGCCCGACCCGCGCCCCTTCGAGCGGAACCCTGAGATAATGGCCAACCAGGAGCGCCCCCAAGAGCGACCCCACGGTGAACATTATGGCGAATGGGATGTCTCGTGGATTGAAGAAAGTCTCTCCCCAGAATCTGGGAATCAACGCGAGCAGGATCGGGCCGAGCCACGCGTTGTTCGCCCCAGACAGGATCCCCACCAAACCTGCAGCCGAGGCGTAGGCCAAGAGCGAGAAGAGGAAGGTGAGGATATGCTTCGTGAGGATCCTCTCGCGAAACTCCACCCTCGCCGTGAGATCGTGAGTGCTTCCGCCGTTCGTGAAGTACTCCGACCTGAGAGCGCCGTTCTCAAACAAGCTCCTGACCTGGAAAACCGCTTCGGACACGAAGGGGAACACCGTCCCGTAATACGCGACGTTGTTCGGGATCGGTTGCCCCGTTTCCAGGAGTCGGAGATTCCAATAGATGGCGAGTGCGTCATCCCGCTCGTCGGTCGAGACCCCTTGATCCCCCACCGTGCCGAGGCCAACGACCAGCAACAGGGCGATCACAATGCCGACCTTCACCAGAGGAAGCCGGCGACCGCCCGCGAGGGCACGCGCCCGATCGTAGATCCTCATCGCCTTACACCAATCACGGCGTGTTCCCAGGTGGCTGCTGACATCCCTGTTCCCATTGGGGTCGCGGTCTCGCGGAAAGTGCCGAGCGAGCACGTTCGCGCCAGAATCCCCGGCTTCGACCTGGCGCCACACCGCGACCCGAGCGAATCGGTTGCGAACCGGGACGTGAAAGCCCGGGCGCTCGAGGCGGCACCCTCGGCGACGGCTCATCGCCGGGACCCAACCCAGCCTCGAGCAGTCTCGAGCGGGCCTCGCGCGTTGCAGACCGCCGATTCGGGATGGTGGCCCCTCGATCCCGCCTGGCGGCAGACCGCAAGGGCCCTGGACCTACGGACGGATCTTCTCGTCCTCCGCGGCTTGTCGCCCCCCGCTGAGACCTAGAACTCGGTTCAGCAACCTTCGCGCTCCAATCGCCCACACCCCCCGGTTGAGAGCCCAGCGCGGATCGGCAGCTACACCTGCCCGCCAGTGGGCGTCGACCCGCTCGCCTCGGCCCTCGGCCCATCCCTCAAAGACCTCGCGCATGTGGAGGCGCGACAGGAGCCGGGATCTTGCCCGAGACAAATGGCGCGTCTTCGGGAGAAGCTCTTCGAAAATCGACGCGGTAAGGGTGAAGGGATCGTAGTACCTCTGCCTGAGCACGTATCTCCCAATTACGTCTTCAACGAGGGTGCCGGTTCGGGCGATTTCAGGCGCGTAAGCCATCGCCTTCCGGGAGGCATCCCGCGCCTGCTCCCGCTCCCCTACGAAGATTCCGATGAACGCCACCCGCAGGAAGTCGCGAGCCATCAGAAGCCGGAGGTTATCCGGATGGTTCGCGCCGTACCGTCGCTGCACCGCCCGCTCCAGGGCGGCAGCTTTGTTGCGCATTTGCTCGAAACGCCGAACGCGACTGACGGACTTGGAGTGCTGGCGGTAGGAATACAGGGGCTCGGGAAGATTGGCGATCTCGGCCACATCCGCAAGGCGGAGCTGGAGGTCGTAGTCCTCCGCCGAACGGGATCCTGGGTCATACCCGTCGACTTCGGCCACAAGGGATCGTCTGATCACCAGTGTCGGTCCGCAGAAGCAGTTCGAGTCAAGCAATTGACGCTGCAGGCTGGCATTGTCCGAGAGGAGGGGGAAGCTCGAATTGGCAATCCTCTCGCCCCGTTCATCAATGAAAAGCGGCCAAACACCGACCGCGCCGACCTCTGGATGGGCCTCCAGGAACTCCACCTGCCGCGCCAACCGATCCCCATGCGAGATATCGTCCTGGTCTTGTAGCGCGACGTACTTGCCCCGGGCATGAGCGAGCCCCCGGTTCTGCGAATAGGCGTATCCCCTATTGGTCTCGTTGCGCAAGAGGAGCATCCGCCGATCCTGAGAACCGAAATCCTCTAAGACCTCCCAGGTTCCGTCTGTCGACCCGTCGTCGACGACGATGAACTCGAAATCACCCATGCTTTGATCAAGGATGCTGCGGATCGCTTGCTCCAGGTACGGCAGAGCATTGAAGGCGCTCGTCACAACGCTGACCAGGGGAACGTGTTCACCCCCATGGCCCTCCGCCGGACAGGAAGCCTGTGGATCGGCCCGCTGGGCCGCTCCTCGGGGGCCAAGAATGGCTTGCTCGCCCTCCGTCGACATTCGGGACCTCATGATTCGCATCGCGGCTCACCCCGAGAGGGAGGAGCATTCCTCATCGGGCGCAAACCGCGCGACACCTGCCGGACCGGATATCCGCGGCGCTTGTTGCATCCACGCCGGATCCTCGGGCCAAGAGACACGAGTCGCCGGCCTTAATGCCAGGGCGGTAATGCACCTGACCTACGACTCGGTAGGGCGTTGCCGTCGACGAACGAGCCGCTGCAGACCGATTGCCCAGACTCCTCGGTTGAGAAGCCAACGCGGATCTTCTCGGATCCCGGCGAGTAGGTGTTCATCGATCTTGCCCGCCCGGCCGTTCTTATCCCCGTCGAAGACTTCTCGCATGTGCAATCGCGATCTCAACCAGGAGCGCGCCCGGGCAAGATGACGCGTCTGGGGCAGAAGATCGTCGAACAAGCCGCCCAGAAGCTCAAAAGCGTCCGGAGTCGATTGCGTTTGGATGTATCGCACGATCACGTCCCGGATAACGGTTCCCGAAGTGAGAATCCAGGGCGCAACAGCCGTGGCACTCTCGAGGGACGCCTGCGCCTCGGCCCGGCGTCCCTCGGCAAACCCAAGGTAGGCCGCTCGCATGTAATCGCGGGCCACCAGGTTCTGGAGACGGCGGGGAGGCGTATCCCCGTATCGCCGGCTCATGGCCCGCTCCAACGCCACGGCCTTGTTTTGCATCTGGGCGTAGCGGCGCTTGCTGCTCTCGGAGTTGGAATGCTGCCGGTAGAGGTACAGCGCTTCAGGGATGTTTGCCAGCCGGGTCACTTCAGAGAGGCGAAGCCAAAGGTCATAGTCCTCGGATGGCTCGAGCCCGGGGTCGTACAACCCCACGACATCGAGGGCGCTGCGCCGGATCACAACCGACCCATGCCGGATGCAGTTCGAATCCAGAAGCTGCTTCTTGATCGAGTCGCCGTCAACCAGGAGCGGATAGTTGGCGATCTCCTGTACGTCGTCCTGATCGTCGATGAAACGCGGAAGGGTCCCTACTAGGCCAACCTCGGGGTTCGACTCGAGGAACCGCACCTGGCAGGTCAATCGTTCCGGCATGGAGACGTCGTCGGCATCCTGACGCGCGATGTAGCGCCCCCTGGCCCGCCGGATTCCCTCGTTGAGCGAAAGCGTGTAACCCAGGTTTCGCTCGTTCCGGAGCAGGACAATCCGCCGGTCCGCCGCCGCATAGGTCGAGAGCACCTCCCAGGAAGCGTCCCGAGAGGCGTCATCGACGACGATGAACTCCAGGTCTACGAAGGTCTGGTGGAGAATGCTCTCGACCGCTTGGTGCAGGAAAGGCAGGCCGTTGTAGACGCTCATCACGACGCTGACAACGGGTTTCCAGGTCATCGATCCATCTCCCTCAAGAGCCGGGTCTTCCAGACGAGGCGAGGCCGGACTGCGCCGGGCTCTCGCCCAAACCAGGCCCCAGGGCGCTTGCCTGTCTCCACGACCTCGAACGTCAGGGCGTCGTCAAGGCGGAAGAGGATCTTGCTGGTGTCTCGTAGGATCAGGAGCTTCAGGTGGTACGTGCCCTCATTGAGCAGATCGCCCGGGATGTGACACACGGAGCGATAAAGCCCCGGCGGCATCGGCCGACCCACTTGTGACTGCTCTTCCTCGATCGAAGCCGAGGTGAAGGCTACGGTCTGCTGTTCGGTGATGAAATGCCAGCAGACGTGCAGCTGCGCCCCAGGAGCCAGGCTCCAAAACTCGACCTCGACGCTCGCCGGCCCGTCCATCTTAATTCGGCCGTCGGACTCTTGGTCCCCCGGCTGGATTCGGATTCGCCGCAGCTTCACCTTCTCGTTCCCGGGGGCAGTCGCGAGATCCGGCCAGTAACGCTCCGTCCGCGCCTGGCTCGCGGCAGAAAGGTAGTCGGCGACGACTTCCCGCGTATCTCCCTGCTCCCGGATGTGGCCCTCGTCGAGCCAGACGGCTCTTTGGCACAGATTCTGGACGGCCACCATGTTGTGACTCACAAACAGGACTGTCCTCCCCTGCGTGGCCACATCCCCCATCTTCCCGAGGCACTTCTTCTGAAAGGCGGCGTCTCCCACGGCCAGCACTTCGTCCACCAACAGGATCTCCGGTTCGAGATGGGCGGCGACGGCGAAGGCCAGGCGCACATACATCCCGCTCGAATAACGCTTGACCGGCGTCTCGAGAAACCTCTCGACATCGGCGAACGCCACGATCTCATCGAACTTGCGGTCGACCTCGGCTCGCTTCATCCCGAGGATGGCTCCACTGAGGTAGGTATTCTCGCGGCCGGTGAGCTCAGGGTGGAAGCCCGTACCAACTTCAAGCAAGGACCCCACCCGGCCGTGGATCAGGGCGCGACCGGAAGTCGGTTCGGTGATCCGCGCAAGCACCTTCAAAAGAGTGCTCTTCCCGGCACCGTTGCGACCGATGATGCCGACGACCTCACCGTGTTCGACCTGAAACGACACGTCCTGAATCGCCCAGACCAGCTCATCGGCTTTCGGAGGCCGCAGGGTTGAGGCCAGGTAGCGGAATGGCGCCGACGCCTTATCCAGGAACGTCGCGCGGCCGTTCCGGCGGCCCCGGGCTATGCCGATACGGTATTGCTTGCTCAGGTTCTCAACAAGAATGGCGTGTTGGTTCATGAAGGGTCGTCGAAGGGTTGGCCGATCTCAGGGCATGCGGCCGGGAGGGCGGCTTTCGCCGACCCTGGGGATTCTCGGGCCACCCCTGCGGCCGGGGGGATCTCGTCCGACGGTCGGGTCGTTTCGACCGCCGCGGGCACGCACCGATCAGCGTTGAGCGCCTGGTTGCTCAGCCTGGGGCAATCCGCAGGCGGCGCGCACGCACGGTTTCAGCCACTGACTCGCCGAGGCGGGCGAAACCTACACCAACCAGAACGGCCAGCGGAGGCTGGAGGCCGATGTAGTATCGTTGCCAGGGCAGCGGGTTTGCGATGAAGAGGACCAGCGCCGGGATAGCCAGCCAGAAGAGGACGAGCAGGGCGGCGCGGTGGTCTCGCTGCCTGAGGACCACCCAGCCCCCAAGGGCGGAGAGGCCCATTAGGGCCACGCCCAGGGGAATACTCGGCGGCAGCCCGTCGAAGAGAGTGGCTTCGAAGGTGTCGATTTGCTCACGGATTGTCGGGTATTCTCCCCAATCGGAGGTCTCGAAGTACTGGGGAGGCCCGAAAAATGCCTGTTCGATCAGGAAGAAACCCCGGTTGAGACGCCCATAGATGCCGCCGGAGCTTTCCGCCTGGCTGATCATCAGGCGCTGCCGCACTTCCACCATCACGGAGAAAGGCCTGACGATCTCAGGCCACTGGGTCACCAAGATGAACCCGCCCCCGGTGAGAGAGAGCGCAGCCAGTCCGAGGAGGAACCGCCGCCTCGCCTGCCTTGGACCCCAAAGGAGGAGAAACGCCCCGATGGACAGGCCCGCGAAACCCACGATCCTCTCCCACGACCACCAAGATGGCGAAAGGACGAAGAATACGGCGAGCGATGTGAAACCCACGATGCTGGCCTTGAGGACCGGTTCCCACACAACCCTCCGGAGGTCTCTCCACATCTGACGAGGGCTAAGCCATGGAACCACGACGATCGCGCCGAGTAGAGCCGCCAGAACCATGGCATTGGTGTGTTTGCTCGCCAAGGCAACGCCGGCGGCTCCGCCAAGCGCCAGATAGCTGAACGCCTTCGGAGCTCTCGAGGCGCCCGTTGTCGTCTCGGAATCAACCGCCCGCAAGCACAGGAGTATGGAAAGCGTGCCAAAGAAGAGCATTGCGCCTTCCTGAAGGGCCCGGGTCCCATTGAGGAGTAAGGCAGGAGTCGTGCCGTAGAGCAGGCTGCTGGCATAAGACGCCGGCCGATTCGAGGTCAGGCGCATAGTGATCAAGAAGACCAGGACGATGCTCAGTGCAAACAAGACCGTCGGTGGGGTTCTTGCCAGCAAGAGCAGATGATCCCCGGGCAGATTCCCCTGACTCACGTTGAAATCAAACCGGTCCATTTGAGCCGGCAACTCACCGCCCCACTTCCAGAACCCGGGTAACTCGTCCTGAGTCACCCCGCTGAAGTAGAACGTCATGCCGAGCAACAACGGCGTTACCGCCCCCGTCGCAATCCGCTCTCTCTGGTATCGATCGGTCCTATCGATTTCCCCACTGAATTGGATTTCTCCTGGGTTGTCCTGATTGGCGATCATGAAGAGATCAGCGCTCAGGGCCATCAGTCCCGGCTCATCGCCATGGAAAGGGACGTATCGCCTGGCGCTCAGCACGTAAGCAACCAGTAGGAGCAGGAAAGCCGCATCGGCAAGCCGATGCCACCGCAACGGACGTTCTCCCGCGCCCGCAGGAAGGAGAGGACGAACAGGATTCCGTGATGTCGCTACAGTATTCGACGTTGTCATGGCCATGCGCCTCAGGCCGGCGGATCTTGCCTTGCCGACCCTTGGTCCCGACCTCACCGACTTGCCGTCTGGGCGGGCGGCCGTCTCAGGCTTCAACTCAGCTGGCCGGTCGAGCTCAGATCACACCCGGCTGCCTGACACGTGAGGATCCGGGTCAGAGCAGGTCCACCACAACCCGCTCCGTGCGCCGAAAGACAAACGCTCCGGAGATAAGACCGAGGACCACGATCAGCGCGGAGACCGCGGTCGTCCAGCCCGGCGGACCCCCGACTCCCAGGAGGGCCCAACGGAACCCTTGGATCACCCCGGTCATCGGGTTCAACTCATAGACGAACCGAAACGACTCGGGGACGATGCTAACGGAGTAGATTACGGGAGAGAGGTACATCAAACCCTGGAGAAGGAAGTTCACCGCGTACTCGACGTCGCGATACCTGACCGAGAGGGTGGCAAGCCAAAGGCCTGTGGCGAGAGCAAAGCCCAGGGCGATCAGTATGAACACGGGAAGCCAGAGCATCTCAAGGCGGAGGGGCATCCGGTATAAGGCAAGCGCCAGGAAGACCACGCAGGCGGAGGCCGCCAGATCCATGACTCCCGAGGAAGCGCCTGCGATCGGGACCACCAGTCTGGGGAAGTACACCTTGGAGATCACATGCATGTTGTCGACAAGGCTTCGCGAGGCGCGCTGCACGGCGGTGGAGAAGAAGCCCCAAGGCAGGAGGGCGGCCAGGGAAAACAGGGGATACGGTACATTGTCCGACGGCACCCTCACCAGCCTGCCAAATACCAGCGTGAGCAGCGCCACGTTCAGCAACGGGCGCAAGAAGAGCCAAGAAAGCCCCAGAGCTGTCTGTCGATAGGGCCCCTGAATTTCGCGCCAGACGAGAAACAGGAGAAGCTCGCGGTATTCCCAGACGTCGCGCAACCCAAGGCTTTTCCAGCCGCGCGAGCGTTGAATCTCGATCGTCGGCAGTCCGAGACCGACCGCGCTGGAGTCCGGGGACCGGCCAGCCTCGCCTTGCATCGCGGCCGTCTTCATCTCGGCATATCCCTCTCTCCCCCCAGGTCTTCCGACGGCTTGGTCTGAGGAGGAGTTGGGCGACGGGCCGACCGGCCGATGAGCATCAGGAGGAGCAACAAGGCCACGGGAAACACACCCCAGAAGAGGGGCCCATTGGGGCTGGCCGTGGGCCCGGCCTCCAGGTCGATGATCGCGGCGGGTGCCGCCGTCGAGGCCTCGGACGACTGCCGCGTTGCTGCCGTTCCAGAGGGCCCTGGGGACGCCGTCGCCTCGCTCGGCTGCAGAGTCGGTGGGACGAAAACCGGCAATTCGGGGGCATCCAGGATCGCGTACGAATACCATGCCCCGGTCGAGCTCTCCCTTCGGACGTTGTTCGACCAGGTGGCCAGGAGAACGTTACCCTGGCTGATCACGGCCGTTGGACTGGAAGGATCGAAGGAAGGGCCTGCCGGACCCGAGATGATCGGCTCCAAGGGAAGCCACTGACTGCCCACCAACTGGCTATGCCACATTCCATGGATCTCAGGATCCGGAAGCCGGTTTCCAACCACCAGATGGATCGTTCCGGCGCTGTCCCGGACCAGGAACGCGTACCCGTAGCCGCCAATGTGCGGGAAGGGCCTGACAGGCGCAGACCATGTCCGTCCCCCGTCGATCGAACGGCGCACGAACTTGGTCGGCGGGAAATCATCCTGATAGAAGACGATCAACTCGTTTCCATTCTTGATGATGGAGGGGGCGCCCAGGAGTTCCTGATCCGAATCGACCCCGGCCAAGACGGCAATATCCGTCCAGCCCCTGAGGGCGGGATCGTACCGGCCGTACCTCACTTCTTCGCGCAGTCCCCGGCTGTTCACGGTGTCCCAGACCGCAAAGATCTGTCCGTCGCCGCCATCTTCCAGCCAGATCGCGCCCGGCCATAGGTCTTGCGTTCGCATGGGCGAGACGAGCGCAGGACCCGACCATGTGTTCCCGCCATCCTCGGATCGGACTTCGTAGAGGCCCCGCCCTCGAAGCCGGCCACCGTAGGCGATCACCAACTCCCCTTCCCCGTTGCCGGTGATCGCCGCCGTTCCGATGGTTCCGGCGTCCGGGGCGACCGGTTCCGGCGTCGACCAGGCCCGGGCCTGGTCGATTTCGGAGACATGCGCCCTCGAGTAGTAGTAAGAGCTGCCCGACTGGCCGCCCGCGAAGTACACCAAATGAACCATCCCTTGGTGGTCCAGGAAAACGCCTCCAAGAGATGGAGCCAACCCAAAGTAGCCCGGCAAGAGTACGTCGACGGGTGAAGACCATCCCTGGGCGAGGCTCCAGCGGCGATACATGACGGAGTAGACTTGATCGCCGCTTAGCTCGATGTTGAACGCATGGACCATGTGGTTCTGGTCCGCAACCAGGAATGGCGCCGCCAACAAGTCGTTGTAGTTGGGGATCTGTCGGGCCACACTCCACCCGCCAGTCCTGTCCTGCCGAGGGACTTGCGCCTGGATGGCCCGCGCCGGCGAAGCCATCAGCAGAAGGACCAGCGAGACAACGCCGCCGCCGGCCACCCGGAGAGAGATGGTCCAACGCGATAGCCGATTGTGGCCCCCCGATCGCGGCCGCGGGACGCCGGAAGACCACCGTCCGGCCACGGCGCGGCTATCCAAGGACGTACCGCTGCGCCGTAGGCACAGGCAGGCGCGCCAGCCCGGCAACGAGGAGCCGCATGGCGAGGATCGTGAAGAGAACCAGCAGAGGGACCAGAACCAGGAGCTGGTCAACCAGCCAGGGGAGCCCGGCCTGTACCCCAACGAGGGCCACGTTCAGGAAGACCAGATTGGTCAGGTACAGACCGTAGGCCCTCTTTCCCTCGACTTCGAGCGCCTCGACGAAGGGGATCGCCTCTCGGCGCAGAAGGGGGAGCATCAAGACGACGAATACAGGCAGCAGCAGCCCGGCAAATGGGGCGCGGGTGAACGAAGTCTCATGGAGGACGGCCAGACTGTAAAGAACCACCGCCGCGATTGCCAAGAGCCACCACACTTTCCCGACGGACAGTGCCCATTGCCGGGCGTGAAGACCGAAAGCGACACCAAGTGGGAAGTAGATCCCCCACAAAGCCACACTCAGCCGGAGCCCCGGGATCGTCAAGTAGCGTGCCCATCCGGGAAACGCAAATCCCAGCAATCCGGGCTGCAGGACGATGGCGGTGAACAGCTGATAGAGCCCGATTCCCAGAATGACCACCCACGGCCACCGATGGGTCAGGCGCACGAGCAACGGCGCGGCGATGTAGAAGAAGATGATCAAGGGGACGAAGTTGTAGGGGTATCCGACGACCAGAAGCTTCAAGTACTCGATAGGAGGGTGCGTTTCACCGTTAAGCGCATAGACGAGGACGTAGAAGATCGCGGACCAGATGAGATACGGCACCACGATATGCCGCAAGGACAGGGCGA
>Ga0299915_10004200_pt1 | contig 10493 bp, 6 predicted proteins | sample RVTome_13_FD_200263 | JGI IMG/M metagenome (GOLD analysis project Ga0299915, IMG submission 200263) | Soil microbial communities from uranium-contaminated site in the Upper Colorado River Basin, Wyoming, United States - RVT92D227 (version 2) ... | reverse complement strand
GCTCGGCATGCTAGCCGCCGGCGACACGATCGAGACCATCCGCGCCGGCTACGCCTGGCTTGAGCGCGAGGACGTTCTCGCCTGCCTGGCCTACGCGAAGCGACTCGTGGCGCACGAGCGTATCGAACCCTTCCTCGTCCCGACGGGAACGTGAAGCTCCTCCTCGACTCCTGCGTCTGGGGCGGTGCGGTCGGGAGGCTCCGAGCCGCCGGCCATGACGTGGTCTGGTCCGGCGACTGGCCGGCCGACCCTGGCGACGAGGAGATCTTGGCGCACGCTCTTGCCGAGGGCCGCGTCCTCGTCACGCTCGACAAGGACTTCGGCGAACTCGCCATCGTCCGCGAGTTGCCCCACGCAGGCATCCTGCGGCTGGTCGGCCTCTCCGCTCTGCAGCAAGCGGAGGTCACCCTGCGGGTCATCCAAGTACACGGCCCCGACCTGGCGGCGGGAGCGATCATCACCGCGGAGCCTGGCAGACTTCGGCTGAGGCTCGCGCGGCCCCAGGACTGACCGTCTCGCCACGCCGAGGCCAGGCTCACGCAACGGTCGGATCACGCATGACGTGGGGGACGAGGCTCGCCTCCGACGCCTTCCTCCTCCGGCCGGCCATTTCCGCTCGGGTGGTCAGTCCCGCGTCACGGCGGTCAGGTTCATCGTGAGGAGGGCGCCCGGCTTGGGCAACTCCTTCACGGCAACCGCCGTCCGGGCCGGGGGTGGTCGCCCATCCCTTCCGAATAGGCCCGGTTCATCTCGTCGAAGTCGGTCATGGTGAGCGACCTTGGCGACGTGGTTGTACGGGCCGATGGGAGACGGGGTGTGAGGAGGGGTCGAGGTCTCAACGATTGGTGGCATGTCGTCCTCGCTGGGTGAGGATCACCTTGGTCTTGCCACAGCGGTGGCCGCTACCCCATCTTGTGGTCCTCTCGACCCGCGACGTGGATCGCCTCCCGGTCGCAGACCTGGAAGGAGCAGGCAGATGCACCAGCGCTCGCAGGCATGCGTGCTGATCGTGGACGACGAGCGAGACTTCTGCTTGACGCTCAAGATGGTCCTCCGTCTCGAAGGGTACGACGTCGTCACCTCCCCGGACGGCGTGGACGCTCTCGCGTGTTTGCGGGGCGGCCTGCACCCCTGCCTCATCCTGCTGGACATGATGATGCCACGCATGAACGGCCCGCAGTTCCGCGAGGAGCAGATGCGCGACCCGGCCCTCCGCGAGATCCCGGTCATCGTGCTGACCGGAGGAAGTGATCCCGTCTTGAGGCAGGTAGCCGCCCTCGGCCTCATGGCGATCCGCAAGCCCGTCGATCTGGCTGCGCTGCTGTCCAAGGTCGAGCGCTTCTGTGGCTCGCGGGAGAAGGCGCGACCGCCCTAGCCGAGGTCCCGCCGAGAGGTGACCCAGGCGCCGGCGGCTCGGCGGCGGCGTTCGCGGAACTACCGGTGCGGGCGCCTTGGGTGGGGGGGGGGGGGCGAGTGACCCAGACGTGGTCGGCGCCGCTCCCCCGCGCAAGCTACTATGACGGCCACGGTTCACGGAACAGCAATGCTCTGCTCGCTCCTTGCGAGCGTCCCGGGCGCCGCAGCGGACGCATTCCGAGACCCGCTCGACGTCCCCGCCGTCGCCGCGTCCGCTCCCGAGTCCCAGAGCCTGCTGGCGGCTGCTCGCGCGGGCACTGCGCTCGTCGCCGTCGGCATGCGCGGCCTCATCATCGCGTCCGATGACGGCGGCGCCAGCTGGGAGCAGCGACCGGCGCCGGTGCAGAGCGATCTCACGTCCGTGTCGTTCCCCGACGCGCAGCACGGCTGGGCCGCCGGACACGATGGCGTGATCCTGCACAGCGGCGACGGTGGACGCAGCTGGAGACGCCAGCTCGACGGGCGCCTCGCGGTCGAACGCTTCACGGCGTACTACGCCGCGCGCATGGCGCAGGGCGAGGAGTCGCTCCGGCCGCGGCTCGCCGAGCTCGAGCGCAACCACGAAGCGGGTCCCAGCCTGCCGTGGATGGACATCTGCTTCGAGGACGCGAACCGCGGCTTCGCCGTCGGCCCCTTCGGCTCGATCGCGCGCACCGAGGACGGCGGCACGACCTGGCTCCCGGCGATGGAGCGCATCGACGACCCGGAGAAGCTCAACCTGAACGCGATCCGCGGCATCGCCGGCGAGCTCTACATCGCTGGCGAGCGCGGCACCGTCTTCCGCCTCGACCGCGCACGACAGCGGTTCCTGCGCGTCGCGACCGGCCATGCCGGGAGCTTCTTCGGGATCGCCGGCAACGCGCGCGTGCTGGTCGCCTACGGACTGCGCGGAGCGGTCTTCCGTAGCGGCGATGGCGGCGTCACGTGGTCGCGATCGATGACGCCAGCGCCGTTCGCGGTCACCGCCGGGGCCGCGCTGCCTGACGGCCGCATCGTGCTGGCGACGATGGGCGGCGCGATCTGGGTCGGAGAGGGCGACATGGCGAGGTTCGTCGCGCTGCCGTTCGGGACGGCGGACTCGTTCACCGCCGTGAACGCCGTGGACGGGCGGCTCCTGCTGCTCGCCGGTCTGCGCGGGGTCCACCTGCTGGAGCTGCCATGACACGGGGCGGGGGGCACTCGGGCGTCGCCCCGCCCGCGAACGGCTTCGATCGGCGATCGGGCACCCCGCTCGAGCGGGCCATCTTCAACCACAGGGCGCCGATCGTGTTGACGTGCGCGCTCGTGACGCTGGCGCTGGGCTGGTCGGCGACGCGCCTCGAAGTCAACGCCAGCTTCGAGAGGATGATCCCGCGGTCGCACCCCTACATCCGCAACTACCTCGACAACGCCGCGTCGCTGCGGCACCTCGGAAACGCGGTACGCATCGTCGTCGAGAACACCAGCGGAGACATCTACGAACCGAGATACTTGAAGGAGCTGCAGGAGATCAACGACGCGGTGCTCCTGCTCCCGGGCGTCGACCGCGGTTCCATGAGGTCGCTGTGGACGCCGGCGGTGCGCTGGACCGAGATCACCGAAGAGGGATACCGCGGCGGCTCGGTGATGCCGGACGACTACGACGCGTCGCCGGTCTCGATCGCCGCGCTGCGCCGCAACGTCGCACTCTCCGGCATCACGGGCTCGATCGTCGCCAACGACCAGCGATCGAGCCTGATCCTCGTGCCGCTGCTCGACCGCGACCCGGAGACCCGGCAGCCGCTCGACTATCGCGCGTTCTCGCAGGCCCTGGAAGCGCAGCTGCGCGCGGTGCAGGACGACGCGACGCGTGTCCACGTGGTCGGCTTCGCCAAGCTCATGGGGGACCTCATCGGCGGGCTCACCCAGGTTCTCGGCTACTTCGCGATCGCTGCGCTGATCGCGCTGGCGGTGATCTACTCGTACACGCGCTGCATGCGAAGCACGCTGCTCGTCGTCGGCTGCTCGCTCGTCGCCGTCCTCTGGCAGCTGGGCCTGGTGCGGCACCTCGGCTTCACCCTCGATCCCTACTCGATCCTCGTGCCCTTCCTCGTGTTCGCCATCGGCGTCTCGCACGGCGCGCAGAAGATGAACGGGATCATGCAGGACGTCGGGCGAGGCGCGCATCGCTACGCCGCCGCGCGCCTCACGTACCGACGGCTGTTCCTCGCGGGGCTGACCGCCCTGCTCGCGGATGCGGTCGGCTTCGGCGCGATGATGCTGATCGACGTTCCCGTCATCCGTGACCTCGCGTTCACCGCGAGCCTGGGCGTCGCCGTGCTGATCTTCACGAACCTGATCCTGCTGCCGGTGTCGCTGTCCTACGTCGGCGTCAGTGGCGCGGCAGCGCGGCGCAGCCTGGCCGAAGAACGCCGCGCCAAGGACTTGACCGGCGTCTCCGGACGCCTGATCCGCGCGATGCTGCACCTCACCGACCGGCGCTGGGCGGTGGCGATCCTCGTCGCGACCCTCGCCCTCGCCGCAGGCGGCTTCGCGCTGAGCCGCCGGCTCGAGATCGGCGATCTCGACCCCGGCGCGCCGGAGCTGCGCGCCGACTCGCGGTACAACCGAGACAACGCCTACGTCAACGAGCACTACGGCCTGTCGAGCGATCTGCTAGCGGTCATCGTGAGGACCCCGCCCGAGGGACTGGCGACCTATCCGATGCTGGTCGAGATGGACCGGCTCGAGCAGCGCCTGCGCGCCGTCGACGGCGTGCAGACGACGGCGTCGGCGGCGAGCGAGGTGCGCTTCTTCACGGCCGGCAGCTACGAGGGCAACCCGAAGTGGATGACGATCAACCGGGACCCCGTGGTCGTGCAGCAGGCACTGACGAACGTGCTGATCGCCCATCCGGAGCTCGGCAACCTGGACCGTTCCGTGTCGCCGATCCTCGCCTACCTGAGAGACCATCGAGCCGAGACGCTGACCCGCGTCGTCGACGCGGTGGAGGCCTTCGCCAAGGAGCACGGCACGACCGACCGCCAGTTCCTGCTCGGCGCCGGGTCGGCCGGCATCGAGGCCGCGACGAACCTCGTGGTCGCGCGAGCGAGCCATCGGCTCCTCCTGCTCGTCTACGGGGCGGTGACCCTGCTGTGCTTCGTCAACTTTCGCAGCTGGCGTGCCGTCGTCGTGGCGGTCGCGCCGCTGCTCGTGACGTCGATCCTGTGCGAGGCCCTGATGGTGGCGCTGGGCATCGGCGTCAAGGTCGCGACGCTGCCGGTGATCGCGCTGGGCGTCGGCATCGGGGTGGACTACGCGCTGTACCTCCTGTCGGTGCAGCTCGCCGCGCAGCGCAGCGGCCGGGGCCTCACCGATGCCTACCAGCACGCGCTCGGCTTCACCGGCAAGGTCGTGGGACTCGTCGGACTCACGCTCGCCGGTGGCGTCGTCACCTGGGCCTGGTCGCCAGTCAAGTTCCAGGCCGACATGGGGATCCTGCTGACGTTCATGTTCCTCTGGAACATGGTGGGCACCGTGGTGCTGATCCCCGCGCTGTCGCGCCTCCTGCTGCCCGATCCGCGGCAGCGTCTGCGGGAGGGGCGTCGGTGGTCGTGGCAACTTCTCGCGGTCGCGCTCCTGGCCGCCTGGGGCTTCCCCGCGGGCGCGTTCCAGGTAGTCGATCGGGACGACCTCCATGTCCGGTGGGACACCTCGGTCAAGTACAGCGTCGCTGCGCGCGTGCAGGGCCCCTCCTCGGCGCTGGTGGCCAGCTCGAACCTGGACGACGGCGATCGCAACTTCGGTCGAGGCCTCATCTCGAGCCGCTTCGACCTCCTGTCGGAGCTCGACGTCGCGTACCGGAACGTCGGGGCTCGCGTGAGCGGCGCTGGCTGGTACGACTTCGTCTACAACCGGCGCAACGACAACGACTCCCCGGCGACGGCGAACTCGTTCTCGGTCCCGCACGATGAGTTCACCCACGTCACCCGGCGGCTCCACGGGCGCGACGGGGACCTCCTCGACGCCTTCGCCTTCGCCAACGGCCGCATCGGTCCCGTGCCAGCGAGCATCCGGGTGGGGAGGCACACGCTGCTCTGGGGGGAGAGCCTGCTGCTCGCCACGAACGGGATCTCCTACGCGCAGGCGCCACTCGACTTCATCAAGGCCCTGTCGGTCCCGGGCACGCAGGCCAAGGAACTGTTCATGCCGGTCGGGCAGATCTCGGGGCAGCTGCGGCCGACGCAGTCCTGGAGCTTGGCCGCCTACTACCAGTTCGAGTGGAGAAGGACGCGCCTGCCCGCGGCCGGCAGCTACTTCAGCAGCGCCGACCTCCTGGACGAGGGCGGCGAGCGCCTCTTCACCGGGCCGCCCGGCGAGGCGCTCTTCCGTGGTCGGGACCTGACGGCCCGGAGCCAGGGGCAATGGGGTGTCTCGGCGCGCTATCGCGCCGAAAGCCTGAACACCGAGTTCGGCCTCTACTGGATCTGGTTCCACGAGAAGCTGCCACAGCTGTATCTCGCGCCCGGCGCCGGGGCGGAGCCGGGCCGAGGCCAGGTCGGGGAGTACCTGCTCGTGTTCCCCGAGGACGCGCGGCTCGGCGGCGCGAGCTTCGCGACCGCCGTCGGGGGCCTCGCCCTCGCCGGGGAGGCCCACGTGCGCTTCCACACGCCGCTCGCCAGCACGCCCCAGGCGGTGCTCCCCGGAGAGCCGGGAGACAACCGCGATCACCCCCGGTATGCAGTGGGGAACACGGTGCACGCGCAGGTCTCCTCCGTCTACGTCCTGCCCAGACTGCCGGTCTGGGCCAGCGCGACGGTCCTGGCGGAGGTGGGCTGGCAGCGTCGCCTGGCGGTCACGCGGAATCCCGGCGCGCTCGATCCCAGCCGGGATGTGCAGGCTTTCGCGTTCGGCCTGGTGTTCACGCCCGCCTGGCTGGACGTGCTCCCGGAGGTCGACCTGAACCTTCCCATCTCGTTCAGCTACAGCCCCGCGGCGAAGGCGCCCCTGGCCGCGTTCGACGCCGTCCACGACGGCGGCACGCTCAGCGTGAGCACCACGGCCGTGTACCGGAAGGTCTGGAACGCGGGGATGCAGCTCACATACTTCTACGGCAACGAGCAGTTCCAGGCCCTGAAGGACCGGGCCTTCGCTTCGTTCCTCGTGCAGCGCACATTCTGAGTGTGCTGGAGGTGAGCAGCGATGAGCGCGAAGCGCGCGGCGGCGATCGCTGCCACATGGGCGCTGGCGGCCGTATGCACGCGGCCCGAAGCGGGCGTCTCCGGACAGGAGGCGGCGAGGCTCCGGGCCGACCTCACGCCGCTGGGCGCGGAGAAGGCCGGCAACGCGCAGGGGACCATCCCTGCCTGGAACGGCGGGTACACCGTCCGGTGGCCCGGGTACGAGTCCGGGCAGCGCCGGCCAGACCCCTTCGCGGAGGACAGGCCGCTCTTCCGCATCACCGCGGCCAACGTGGAGCAGTACGCCGACCGGCTTTCGGACGGCGTGAAGGAGCTGCTCAAACGTTTCCCGGACTACCGGATCGACGTGTACCCCACGCACCGCACTGCGGCGGCGCCGCAATGGGTCTACGACAACACCTTCGCCAACGCGACCCGGGCTCGCACCAGGAACGACGGGCTGACGGTGGAGGGCGCCTTCGGCGGGATTCCCTTCCCCATCCCCGCGAGCGGCCGGGAGGCCATGTGGAACCACCTCCTCGCCTGGAAGGGCGAGGCCGTGGTCGAGGATGGGGGCATCTACCTCGCCAGCGGGGGGAGCGCAGTGCTGACCGCGCAGCGGAGGGCCGACTTCCAGTACCCGTACTACTACCTGGGAGGCTCGCCGGACCGCTACGCCGGCTTCTACTACCTGGCTCGATACCTCGCGATTCGACCGCCGGGCATCGCCGGGACCGCCTACGTGGTCCGCGAGCCGACGGATCCTCTGAAGCGGGAGACCGAGACCTGGGCGTACCTGGTCGGGCAACGCCGCGTGCGGCCGGTCCCGACGCTCGTCTACGACTTCCCCGACGAGACGACATCGGGCATCAGCCTCATCGACGAGGTCTGGATGTTCAAGGGTTCGCTGGATCGCTACGACTGGAAGATCCTGGGCAAGAAGGAGCTGTTCGTCCCCTACAACGAGAACGGCTTCCATGGGAGGCCCGTCGGCGAGGTGCTGGGCCGCCAGCACCTGAACCCCGACCACGTGCGCTGGGAGCTGCACCGGGTCTGGGTGGTGGAGGCGCAGCTCGCCAGCGGCAAGCGCGACGTCATCGCGCGGAGACGCCTCTACCTCGACGAGGACACCTGGCTGGCGCTCCTCTACGACGGCTGGGACGCGCGCGGGCGGCTCTGGAAGGTCGCACACGCGCTCCCCCTGCTCGTGCCGGAGCTGCCCGCTCTCGTGACCTTCCCCGACGTCGTCTACGACCTCTCCAGCGGTCGTTACGCCGCGCGCTATTTGCTGAACGAGAGCCGAATACATTACCAGGTCGTGGCACGGAGGTCGGAGGACACCTTCTCGCCCGCTGCCCTGGTCGGCGAAGGAGTCCGGTGAAGAGCTCATCTGGCCCGTCAAGCTCTCCCGTGGAGCAGCGGGCAGAGAACGCAGCCTTACTGCGATGAACGAGCAGGCAACATCGCCCTCCCCGCCGTACGAGCTGCTCGAGACGCTTCGTCGCGACGAGCGCAAGGCGCTGTACCGCGCCGTGCGCGGCAGCGACGGACGCCGCGTCCTCCTCAAGGTGCTCGACCCGCGGTGCTGCCGCGAGAAGGACCTGGAGCAGCTCCGGAACGAGCTCTCGACGGCGGCGTCGCTCGACCCGCGGACCGTCGTCCGGCCTCTCGCGCTCGACACATACCAGGGCATGCCGGCCCTGGCGCTGGAGGACGCCGGTGGGCATTCCCTCGACCTGCTCCTGGGGGGCCCGATGCCGACGGGTCGCTTCCTGGTCCTGGCCGCGCGCATCGCGGACGCCGTCGCGGAGGTCCACCGGCAGGGCGTCGTCCACAAGGACCTGAAGCCAGCGAACCTCGTCGTGGACCCGGCGACCTCCGATGTGCGGATCATCGACTTCGGCCTCGCGAGCCGGCTTCCGCGCGAAGAGCAGCCCTACGGAGCGCCGGAGCTCATCGAGGGTTCACTGCCCTACATGTCGCCCGAGCAGACGGGGCGCCTGAACCGGGCGGTCGACAGCCGCACCGACCTCTACTCGCTCGGCGTCACCTTCTACGAGATGCTCGCGGGCCGGCGGCCGTTCGAGGCGCGCGATCCTCTGGAGTGGGTCCACTGTCACGTCGCCCGCGCGCCGACTCCACTCTCCCAGCTCGTGCCCGATCTTCCGGAGGTCGTCTCCCGGATCGTGATGCGGCTCCTCGCCAAGATGGCCGACGACCGCTACCATACCGCGGTGGGGCTGCGCCACGACCTGGAGCGCTGCCTCGCCGGGTGGGCGGTGGAGCGCAGGGTCGAGCCGTTTCCGCTGGGCGAGCGCGACGCGCCGGGCCGGTTCCGCGTCCCGCAGCGTCTGTACGGGCGCGAAGCAGAGGCAGCCGAGCTGCTGCGCGCCTTCGAGCGCGTGGTCGCCGCCGGTACTCCTGAGCTCTTGCTCATCTCGGGGTACTCCGGGGTCGGCAAGTCATCGCTGGTCCACGAGCTCCGCAGGGCCATCGTCCGCGAGAGGGGTCTCTTCCTGAGCGGCAAGTTCGATGAGCTGGCAAGAGGGACCCCGTACTCCACGGTCGCCCGCGCGTTCTCCGAGCTCGTGCTCGAGATCTTGGCGCAGCCCGAGGAACGGATGGGTGCCTGGAGACGCCAGATCCAGGGAGCCCTCGGGAGCAACGGGAAGCTGCTCGCAGACCTCATCCCGGTGCTCGCGCAGCTCCTCGGCGAGCAGCCGCCGGTCCCCGAGCTGCCCGCCGCGGAGGCGGAACAGCGGTTTCGCCGCGTGTTCCGGGATTTCCTCGGGGTCTTCGCCACGCCGGAGCGCCCGGTGGTCCTGTTCCTCGACGACCTCCACTGGGCGGACGCCGCGACCCTCCGGCTCCTGGAGTACGTGGTCGCCGACCCGGGCACGCGCCACCTCCTCCTCGTCGGCGCCTACCGGGACAACGAGGTGAGCCCCTCGCATCCGCTCGCCCAGGCGCTCGAGCGGATGCGGAAGGCGGCCGCCGTGGTTCGCGAGCTCGCGCTGCGTCCGCTCGGAACCGAGCAGATCGTCGACCTCGTCGCGGATTCGACGCACTTCGACCGCGAGCGCGCTCGCCCCCTCGCCGCCCTCGTGCACGAGAAGACCGGCGGGAACCCGTTCTTCGCCATCCAGTTCCTGATGACGCTGCATCGCGAGAAGCTCCTGGAGCGCGACCCGAGCACCCAGGCCTGGCGGTGGGATCTCGCACGCATCCACGAGAAGGGTTACACGGAGAACGTCGTCGACCTCATGGCGAGGAACCTCGTCCGGCTCCCCGAGTCCTGCAAGGACGCTCTGGGTATCGCCGCCTGCATCGGGAATGTGGGCGAGATCTCGCTCCTCGCTCTCGCGCATGGAAAACCCGAGGAGGAGACGCTGGCTGACCTGTGGGAGGCCATGAGCGAGGGCTACCTGGTCAGGCGCCGCTGGTCGTACGCGTTCGCGCACGACCGCTTCCAGCAGGCCGCGCAGGCGCTCGTGCCCGAGGACCGGCGCGCCGCGGTCCACCTCCGCGTGGGGCGACTCCTCCTCGAGAAGACGCCGCCGGATCGGCTCGACGAGCGGATCTTCGACGTCGTCGCGCAGCTCGACCTGGGCGCGGGGCTCATCGCCGAGCGCGCGGACCGAACGCGCGTCGCGGAGCTGAACCTGCGCGCCGCCCGCAAGGCCAAGGCGGCCGTGGCCTACCGCGCGGCGATCGCCTACCTCTCCGCGGCGGTGGAGCTGCTCGGGAGCGATCCCTGGGCCGAGCGAGAGCTCGCCTTCGAGGTGACCCTCGAGATCGCCAGGTGCCAGTTCCTGAGCGGCGCCCACGACGAGGCCGAACGGGGCCTCCCCGAGCTCCATGCCCGGGCGCGCACCCGGCTCGAGAAGGCCGCGGTTCACCTGGTGCAGATCGACGTCCAGTCCATCAAGTCGTAGGGCG
>Ga0299915_10004198_pt1 | contig 10497 bp, 6 predicted proteins | sample RVTome_13_FD_200263 | JGI IMG/M metagenome (GOLD analysis project Ga0299915, IMG submission 200263) | Soil microbial communities from uranium-contaminated site in the Upper Colorado River Basin, Wyoming, United States - RVT92D227 (version 2) ... | reverse complement strand
CTGCAAGGACAACTGATGTACACACCAAAACACGTCTGGGTGCAGGCGACTCCTCAAGGAAACCTCAAGATCGGAGTTTCAGACTACTTCCCAAGCCAGCTCAAAGGAATAGTCTACGTCGAAGCCAGCAAGATCGGTGAAACAGTGTCCAAGGACAAACCTTTCGGAGTAGTGGAAACCGCAGCAGGATGGCCATTCGTCATACACGACGTGTACTCTCCAATTGACGGAAAGGTCGTCAAGGTCAACAAAGAAGTCATTGACGATCCGTACCTTCTGAACGGAAACGCTTACCAGTGGATAGTGGAAATCCAGCCAACGAATCCAGCCCAGGAGAACGAGACCGAGAGGCTTCTGAGCTTCGAGCAGTACAAGGAACTGCTTGTCAAGCTTGAAACAAGACCTCGTGTGCCACCCGGTGACTCAGAACTGGCTGGAATGGTAAGAGAGATCAAGCAGTAGACCCTCGTGAACAAAGCTTTGGTCAGTGGTGCGTGAAAGAAAGCATGTCAAAATGGAAGAACGTCCGAGTCAGACAAGAACTCCTAGCGGCAGTCGAGAGCGCGCTTGAGGGAAGCAACTACAACAATCTCTCCGAATTCGTGTCCGAAGCCATTCAAATGCGGCTTGATGAGCTTAGACAGAAACGCGAAAAGACACTTGCGAAGTCCCCTGAATGCCCTGTGATCCGCGATCGACTGTTCTACACTACTAGTCACATGTGGACAATGGTAACTCCAGAAGGGAATGTCAGGCTAGGCTTGTCAGACTACGCCCAAACCCACATGGAAGGGATAGCCAAAGCCCAAATAGACCCGATCGGATCCGACGTGACCAAGGAGAAATCCTTTGGCAGCGTCGAAACGTGGATGTTCAAGTTTGAACTTCAATCCCCAGTTGCTGGCAAAATCATAAAGACAAACGAGGCAGTCAAAAACGACCCATCCATAATCAACAAGGACCCCTACGAAGCGGGATGGATAGCCGAAATCAGACCCGACAACGCAATCACTCTGGAAGAGGAGCTAAGGGATCTAATGAAGCCTCACCAATACAAAACGTGGGTGAGCAAGGTGAAGTTCTCATCGATTTCCGCTACCTAGTTAGCCTCTCATTTCCTAATTCGTTTAGGTATGCACCAATGGAAGTGGATCGAACGAATGATCAAAACAGATAGCGTTTCAAAGAGCGCGCGCAGGTTGCCACCATGTCGCGCGGCTTGTCCTGCCAAAGTGAATGTCCAGGGGTATGTTTCCCTGCTTCAGCAAGGCAAGTTTAAAGAATCTGTTGAGCTTGTAAGAAAAAGCATCCCGTTTCCAGCCATTTGTGGTAGGGTATGCTACAGTCCATGTGAAGACGCTTGCGTAAGGAAAAATGTTGATCAGCCTGTGAGTATTCGAGCCCTGAAATGGATTATTGCAGACATTGAGCGCGAAGAAGGGCGTGTAAGACCCGAGTCTATTCCTAAGACGCATGGTGAAAAGATAGCCATAATTGGGGCTGGACCAGCAGGGCTGACCGCAGCTTACGAACTTGTAAAGCTCGGTTATCCAGTCACGGTTTTCGAGGCGATGCCCGAGCCTGGAGGAATGATGCGCCATTTCATTCCCGATGCGCGTCTGCGCAAAGACGTTGTAGCCAATGAAATAGCCTACATTCGAGATGTCGGGGTCGACATCAGGACAAACAGCATACTTGGTAAGGATGTATCTCTTGATGGCCTTTGGAACGAAGGCTATAAGGCCATATTCGTCGCGATGGGGATACCGAAAGTTTGGAGTAGGAAGATGAAGACAACCGACGAAACCGCTCTGCCTCCTGTTCTCTTTGGGAAGGAAGAAGGCAAAGCTTCCACGCAATCTCCAACGGTAGCGATTGATTCAGTTACGCTGGAAACCCGAATTCCTGGGGTTTTTGCGGGGGGCGACATGATCACAGGGAAAGCCTCAAGCATCATCAATGCGATAGCGGCTGGAAAGAGAGCGGCCATTTCGATCGTTCGTTACCTGAACGGACAGAATCTGAGGAATGGAAGAGGCGAGACTGTCGAGGAGACGGCATGGGTCAAGGATTGGGGGAGAGTCACAAAGAAGCCTGCTCGATATGTTAGCCCACGTTCAGACGTTGGGAAACAGAACGTAAGCTTTGAGAAAGCCGACGAGCTTTTGATGAAGATCAAGGAAGCCGCCAAGTTCGAAGCTAAGAGATGTGTCGGTTGCGGTCCGTGTGCTGAATGCCTCGTAGATGAAGGATTCTGCGAGTCCGACAAGGCTACAGTTGACGAGACTTTGTGCTCGGGCTGCAATACGTGCGTGGCGATTTGTCCTTTTGGAGCCATAGTGAAGAATGAGAGAGGAATTGCGAAAGTCGATGAAAATCTGTGTAAGGGCTGCGGAATATGCTGCACATGTTGCCCTGAGCAAGCAATGGCCATGCGACTTTGTACTGACGCTCGGATTTTGACCAATGTCTTAGATGTATTAGGGAGAGAGACGGCATGAGTTTTAGACCTAGAATTGTAGGTTTCGTGTGCAACTGGAGCTTGCCTCCTGAAGTGGGTGCTCCAAGTGGAGCTCGAATTCAGGGTTACCCCAGAATACGAATTGTAAGAGTAGCATGCGTCGGACGGATCGACCCGGTTATCATGCTTGAAACTTTTGCCCAAGGTGCAGACGGCGTCTTGATTATCGGTTGCAATCCACCTGATTGCCACTATTCTGAAGGAAATCTTCAAGTCGACCGGGCAGTCGCGATAACGATGGGACTCTTCAGGGTAATCGGTTTGGAGTCAGAGCGGATAATGACGCTTTGGTTTTCAGACCGAGAGAAGAGAGATTTTGGTCATAGCGTAAAAGAGTTCTCCGAACAAGTGGAAAAGCTTGGTCCTTCTCCGTTGAATGATGAGAAGCGGAAACCTGAAATCATGGTCAACATGCTAGCGGCAAAAGGGGCCGCGTCGGATTTCAGACTGAGAGCTTGGCTGGGAAGAGAAAAGGAGTTGATAGAGAATGCCAACGTCTATGGCGAGAAGACTGAACCTAAGGAGTTCGGCGATATGCTGGACGATGCCATTGAAACAGAGTTCATTCGTCACAAGATACTGCTGTTGACAAAGAGACCGCTTTCGGTCAAAGACTTGTCGAACAACCTCAATATGAAACCAAGCGTTGTTTTTCGCCACATTCTAAATTTGCGTAGAAAAGGGATGTTAACGCTGGCTCAAGTGGAGGAGACGACTCCCATGTATAAGGCTGTGGAGGCTTAATACAATGACAAAAAAGGTTGGAGCGGTTCTTGTCGTAGGTGGAGGAGTAGCTGGAGTACAAGCAGCTCTGGACGTTGCAGACTCAAGTTTCAAAGTGTATCTGATCGACAAATCACCAAGCATAGGCGGGGTTATGGCTCAGCTTGACAAGACATTTCCCACAAACGATTGCTCGATGTGCATTCTTGCTCCCAAACTCGTGGAAGCAGGAAGACACCCGAACATCACGCTGATAACAAATGCAGAGATTACAGGCTTGACCGGTGAACCCGGAAACTTCAAAGCCAGGATCTTGAAGAGGAGTCGCTATATCAACGAGGAGAAATGTAACGGCTGCGGAGTGTGCGCCCGGAAATGTCTAATCGAAGCAATAGATACGTACAACAAAGGTCTGAGTGACAGAAGCGCTGTCTACATTGAATATCCTCAAGCAGTCCCGTTGAAGTTCGTGATAGACAGGGAGAAATGCCTCGGCTGTGGCATATGCCAAGAAGTCTGCAAAGTGGGAGCGGTCGAATACGACCAAGAAGACACAGAAGCAACACTACGAGTAGGATCAGTCATTCTGGCTCCCGGATTCGAGTCCTTTGACGCAAGTCTAAAATCGGAATACGGTTACGGGCGCTTCCCCAACGTTGTAACGAGCATAGAATTCGAAAGAATACTGAACGCTTCAGGTCCATACGGCGGCCTGATTCTAAGGCCGTCAGACGGCGAAGTTCCAAGGAAAATAGCCTTCATCCAATGCGTCGGCTCACGCGACGCTCAGCTAGGAAACAACTACTGCTCCGCCGCATGCTGCATGTACAGCATCAAAGAAGCTATCATTGCCAGAGAGCATGCTCCCATAGAATTGAAAAACTCAATCTTCTACATGGACATAAGAGCTTACGGAAAGGAATTCGACGCCTACTACAACCGCGCCAAAGACGAATATGGCATACGATTCGTGAGATCAAGAGTTGCAAGCATCGAAGAGGACCCACTCACGAACAACGTTTTTGTACACTATGTGGAAGATGAAGAACCGAAAACGGAAGAATTCGACTTAGCTGTGCTCTCTGTGGGCATGCGTCCGCCCGAAAGCGCGGAAAAACTGACCGAAGCTCTGGGAATAGAGCTTAACCGGTACAATTTCTGCCAAACAAACCACTTCTCTCCAGTTGAGACTTCGAAGTCAGGAATTTTCGTATGTGGAGCCTTCGCTGCGCCAAAAGACATTCCAGAAAGCGTTGCAGAAGCTAGCGCAGCAGCAGCCAAGGCAACAAGTATGATCGCTTCCGAAAGGGGAAAGCTGGTTGTCACTAGAGAGTATCCCCCCGAGAGGGAGGTAATGGAAGAGGAACCACGCATAGGCGTGTTCGTCTGCCATTGCGGAATAAACATAGGCGGAATAGTAAAAGTTCCAGAAGTTGTAGAACTTGCCAAAACGTTGCCAAAGGTCGTTTATGCAGAAGAGAACCTCTACACGTGTTCACAAGACACCCAAGTCAAGATTCGAGAGAAGATAAAAGAGCTTGACCTCAACCGTGTCGTTGTGGCAGCTTGCACGCCCCGCACCCACGAACCACTGTTCAGAGCCACATGTCAGGAAGCTGGCTTGAATCCGTACCTGTTCGAGATGGCTAACATCCGCGACCAATGCAGCTGGGTGCACATGCACAAACCTGAAGAAGCAACGGAAAAAGCCAAAGATCTTGTCAAGTCCATGGTCGCAAAAGCTCGGCTTCTAGAACCGCTGAAAAGACCATTGACCAACGTTACGCCAGTCGGTTTGGTCATAGGTGGTGGCATATCTGGAATGATTGCTGCCTCAGAGCTCTCCAAGCAGGGCTACACGGTTCATCTTGTTGAAAGGGAGAAAGAGCTTGGGGGCCATTTGCGCCATATTCACTACACGCTCGAATCCAACAATCCGCAAGAAATGCTGGAGTCTATTGTCAAGGATGTTTGCGAAGATGAGAGGATTCATGTGCACTTGAGTGCAGAAATCGAGAATGTGGAGGGATACGTCGGAAACTTCAAGACAACCCTTCTTGCCAATGGAGGCAAAGAGCAGATTGAGCATGGCATAATCATAGTGGCAACAGGAGCCACGGAATATGAGCCAACGGAGCATCTCTATGGAACCGACTCGAGAGTTCTGACTCAGCGCCAACTGGAAGAGAAGCTTGTCAAAGGCCGATTCGACACTAGAACGGTGGTCATGATTCAGTGTGTCGGCGCAAGAAACGAAACTAGGCCAAATTGCTCAAGAATATGCTGTTCTCAAGCAGTCAAAAACGCTTTGAGAATCAAGGAGTTGAACCCTGAAACTGAAGTCTACGTTCTGTACAAAGACATTCGAACATACGGGTTTAAGGAAGACTACTATCGCGAAGCCGCAGGCAAAGGAGTCCTATTCCTCAACTTCGACGATGAACACGAACCCAAAACTGCTGTAGAGAATGGAAAACTGACGGTTTCAGCTTGGGACCCCGTCATAAAAAACTGGATCCCCTTAGAAACTGACCTGCTGGTGCTAAGCGCAGCCACAATTTCGAACCCCGACAACGAACGCTTGGCAAAAATGCTGAAAGTTCCACTGAGCAGCGATGGGTTCTTCTTGGAGGCTCACATGAAACTCCGCCCGCTCGATTTCGCCACCGACGGCATATTCCTTTGCGGTATGGCGCACTGGCCAAAATTCATCGGAGAAAGCGTTTCCCAAGCATGCGGAGCCGCTGGCAGAGCAGCCATCATACTATCTAACAAGACACTGCAGGCTGAAGGGACCGTGTCGCACGTTGATGAAAGCTTGTGCGTTGGGTGTGGACTCTGCGTAAGCATCTGTCCATACCGAGCTATAGAGAAGGATGAAAAAGGACTCGCCAAGGTGAACGAAGTTCTCTGCAAGGGCTGTGGCACTTGTGCAGCAAGCTGCCCAAAAAGAGCCATAGTGATGCGCCAATTCACAGACGATCAGATAGTAGTTCAGGGACTCGCCGTTTTAAGGAGGGCTACTCATGCCTGAATTTGAGCCAAGAATAATCGGCTTCCTCTGCAACTGGTGCTCATACGCAGGCGCTGACTTGGCAGGCGTAAGCAGAATCCAATACCCACCTAACATAAGAGTCATCAGAGTCATGTGCAGCGGCAGAGTAGACCCAGTCATCATTTTGGAGATGCTGGTGAATGGCGCTGACGGCGTCATAGTGACCGGCTGTCACCCGGGAGACTGCCACTATATTGAAGGAAACTTGCACGAAGAAAGGAAGATCAAGATGCTGACGAAGCTTTTGGCTCTGACGGGATTGGAAACGGAGCGGCTGAGACTGGAGTGGGTTTCAGCAGCAGAAGGTCAGAAGTTTGCCCAAGTTGTGACCGAGTTCACAGAGCAAGTAAGGAAGCTTGGGCCTTCACCGGTTTCAGGAGAAAACCCAAGCCCAGAGATTCTTGGAAATCTTCAAGCCGCGAAGAACGCTGCTTCAAGCTCTAGGCTAAGAGTCTTGGTTGGAAGAGAAAGAGAGCTAGTGGAAAAGAACAACGTCTACAACGAGAAACTTCAACAACAGGAATTTGATGCTTTGCTCGGCGAAGCTGTCGAAACAGAGTTCATGCGACAAAAAATCCGCATTCTGACCAAAGACAAACCGTTCTCAGTTAAAGACCTCGCTCAAGTCGTCAACATGAAGCCTGCATATGTGCTTTGCCAGATCGTTGACATGCGCAGGAAGGGAATGGTAGCCATGGATCACATTGAAGGGGCAACTCCCTTCTACAAAGCTTTGGGGGTTGACTAGGATGACAAACGAGAAGATCGGAGCTGTTCTTGTCGTCGGAGGCGGTGTGGCAGGTATACAATCATCCTTAGACCTTGCCGACTCTGGTTTCAGAGTGTATCTTGTTGATCAGTCGCCAAGCATAGGCGGTGTTATGGCCCAGCTTGACAAGACTTTCCCGACAAACGACTGTTCCATGTGCATTCTCTCGCCCAAGCTCGTCGCAACCGGTAGACACCCGAACATTACGATATTGACGAATGCCGAGATTTCGGGCCTGAACGGAGAGGCTGGAAACTTCGAAGTAGAACTTCGAAAGAGAAGTCGTTACATAATCGAAGACAAATGCAACGGCTGCGGCATCTGTGCGCAAGAATGCCCCATTGAAGCTGTCGATGTGTACAATGAAGGTCTGAGCCGACGAAGCGCAATATACGTGGACTACCCCCAAGCCGTCCCGCTGAAATACATGGTCGACCGTGAGAAATGCATCGGATGCGGGACGTGCTACGAAATCTGCAAGGCAAGAGCCATTGCATACGATCAGCAAGACACCCAAACAACATTGAAAGTGGGTTCAATAATACTCTCGCCGGGTTTCGAAGCTTTTGATGCGAGGCTGAAAAGTGAATATGGGTACGGACGTTTTCCGAACGTGGTGACTAGTACCGAGTTTGAGCGTATCTTGAGCGCTTCAGGACCGTATGGAGGACTGGTTTTGCGGTCTTCCGACGGAGACATCCCGAAGAAAATCGCGTTCATTCAGTGTGTTGGTTCACGTGATTATCAGCTCGGCAACAACTACTGTTCAGCTGCGTGCTGCATGTACGGCATGAAAGAGGCAGTCATAGCCAAAGAGCACACGCCCACGAAGTTGGACTGCAAGATTTTCTTCATGGACATGCGTGCTTACGGAAAGGAATTCGACGCCTACTATGAACGTGCCCAAGACGAGTGGGGCATTCAATTCATGAGGTCAAGAGTGGCTGGCGTCAGTGAAGACCCATTGACCAATAATCTTACGGTTCACTACGTCGAGAATGAGACGCCCAAGACAGAAGAGTTCGACATGGTCGTGCTCTCAATAGGAATGACGCCGCCGAAAGACATTGAAAAACTGGCTAAGAACCTAGGCATAAAGCTTAACAAGTACAAGTTCTGCGAGACTGGAACTTTCTCACCCATGGAAACTTCAAAACCAGGCATTTTCGTGTGCGGCGCGTTTGCATCGCCGAAAGACATTCCAGAAAGTGTGGCGCAGGCGAGTGGCGCGGCGGCGAAGGCAATGGGGATTATTGCTTCTGAAAGGGGAACGCAGGTCACGGCCAGGAAGTACCCGCCAGAGCGAGATGTAAGCAAAGAAGAGCCTCGTATCGGGGTTTTCGTCTGTCACTGTGGAATCAACATTGGCGGCGTTGTGAATGTTCCTGAAGTCGTCGAGTACGCCAGAAAGCTGCCTAGCGTGGCTTATGCGGAGGCAAACGTCTACACGTGTTCGCAGGACACTCAAAAGCTCATAAGGGACAAGATCGTTGAGAACAAGCTGAACCGCGTCATCGTGGCTTCGTGCACGCCGAGGACGCATGAACCGCTGTTCAAGGAGACAGTTCAAGAGGCCGGGCTAAACCCCTACCTTTTCGAGATGACCAACATCCGAGACCAGTGCAGCTGGGTTCACATGCACGAGCCAAAAGAAGCAACTGAGAAAGCCAAAGACCTCGTGCGGTCGATAGTTGCTAAAGCAAAGCTTCTGAAACCTTTGGAAAAGCCGCTCATCAACGTTACACCTGTTGGATTGATCATTGGTGGTGGCGTTTCAGGCATGACTGCCGCTCTGGAGCTTGCGAGGCAAGGCTTTGAGGTTCATCTTGTTGAAAGAGAGAAGGAGTTGGGCGGTCACCTACGAACGATTCATTACTTGCTTGGGGAACATGACGATCCGAAAGAAAGGTTGAAAGGTTTATCCCACTCGGTCATGAATAACGCCAAGATTCACGTTTATACCGGCGCGGAAGTCACTGATGTCTACGGTTTTGTCGGCAACTTCAAATCGAGAATAAGTCTGCAGAGTGGCGAAGAAAAGGAAATCGAGCACGGAATTGTGATCGTGGCTACTGGTGCGGTCGAGTACAAGCCCAAGGAATACCTTTATGGTCAGAATCCCGAGGTCGTGACGCAACGTGAACTTGAAGAGCAGCTTGCAGGAGGCAAGTTCAAGGCTAAGAACGTTGTGATGATTCAGTGTGTTGGTGCGAGAAACGAGGAGAGGCCTAACTGTGCAAGGGTATGCTGCGGTCAAGCTATCAAGAACGCTTTGAAAATCAAGGAAACAAATCCAGAGACCGAAGTCTATGTCTTGTATAAGGACTTGCGGGCTTACGGTTTCAAGGAGGACTACTATCGTGAGGCTGCCACAAAGGGCGTTTTGTTCATCAACTACGAGGATGAGAGGAAGCCGCAAGTCGCAAACGAGGATGGTAAGCTTCGTGTGGCTTTCTGGGAGCCGGTTCTTGGTCAAGAGGTCGAGCTTGACCCTGACCTACTGGTCTTGAGCGCGGCTACGATTCCCAATGCGGACAATAAACACGTGGCTGAAATGCTTAAGGTGCCTTTGACAAAGGATGGCTTCTTCTTGGAGGCTCACATGAAGCTTAGGCCCGTGGACTTCGCGACTGATGGCGTGTTCCTGTGTGGTATGGCTCATTCGCCAAAGTACATTGAGGAAAGCATTGCTCAGGCGTGTGCGGCTGCAGCAAGAGCGACGACGATATTGTCGAAAAAGATGCTTGAGATGGAAGGAATCGTTGCTAACGTATCTGAAGATTTATGTAGTGGTTGCCGGATTTGTGAATATCTGTGTCCGTACGGTGCGGTTGAAATGAAGGACAAAGAAGGCAAGCCTAGCGCACACGTAATTGAAGCCCTGTGCAAGGGTTGTGGCGCGTGCGGAACAGCGTGTCCGACCAAGGCTATCACGATGGGACACTTTACGACTGAAGAGATAACTGCTCAGGTTAGAGCGGCGTTGGTGGAGGCGAAAGCATGAAGGAAAACAATGGTTTTGAACCGAAAATAATCGGCTTTCTCTGCAATTGGTGCAGTTATGCAGGCGCTGACTTGGCTGGCGTAAGCAGAATTCAGTATCCTCCGAACATACGGATAATCCGTGTCATGTGTAGCGGCAGAATAGACCCTACTTTCGTTCTTGAGGCTTTCAAGGACGGCGCGGACGGAGTGCTTGTTGCCGGTTGCCACTTGCCTTCGGACTGTCACTACATAAGTGGGAATTTCAAGGCGTTAAGGCGCATAACGCTGATGAAGAACGTGTTGAAGGAGTTTGGTGTCGAGCCTGAACGTTTGCGGCTGGAATGGATCTCAGCCAGTGAAGGAGACAAGTTTGCGGCTGTCGTGCGGGACATGGTTGACGAGATCAAGAAACTGGGACCAAACCTGTTGAAAGGCAAGGAGGTC
>Ga0299915_10004196_pt1 | contig 10499 bp, 8 predicted proteins | sample RVTome_13_FD_200263 | JGI IMG/M metagenome (GOLD analysis project Ga0299915, IMG submission 200263) | Soil microbial communities from uranium-contaminated site in the Upper Colorado River Basin, Wyoming, United States - RVT92D227 (version 2) ... | reverse complement strand
TTGTCAACAATTATTTCATAATAATGTAATCCCCCAGTGATGGGCGGAGATCCTATGCCAAGGATCGGGGTGGTCTCTCCGGAGAAAACTTGAAGTGGCACATTTGAGCGATGAGCCAAGGGCCAGATACCCCTAAAACGCCCCCTTCGGCACCACCCGCCGATTCCCCTCTCTCTAATGATCCGCTTTTTAAGGTTTCGGAGGAGAGACCACTCCGATCTAATCGCACCCGAGACTGAGGGGTTACCCAATTATTTCATCGGCGACGGCCTGAGAAATTTTTCATAGGGGCTGTCGAGGCTTTTATTCATTTATCTGTAAAAATCATTTCAATTGGGAAGACATACTCGTTTTTTTGTTCTAAAGGATTTCTAATGTAAATGGATGCAAAAAAATGGTAAGATTGCTTTGAATTTCTTTCCCGGAGGAATGGGTGCCTACATGAGTTCAATGACACCATATTTGTTTTTTCTCTTTTGGTTGTTCGGTTTTGGTTTTTTATGGAGAATTCCGTATCTTAAAAATGACGAAAGCCTTGCTATGGGTTCGTCAAAAATATCAATCCTTGTCCCTGCTCGGAACGAAGAAAAAAACCTCGTTAAGTTAATCACCTCCCTAAAACATCAGACCTTAAAACCATTTGAAATAATCATCATTGATGACCAATCTGAAGATGCCACCGCAGAGGTCGCAAGAAGAGAAGGTTGCACCGTCATGATATCAAAAGACTTACCAGCAGGCTGGGCCGGAAAACCCTGGGCATGTTGGCAGGCCGCCAATAGAGCAACCGGAGATGTTTTCCTCTTCCTGGATGCAGATACCTTTCTTGAACCGGATGGCCTTTTGAGAATTGTGTCCACCTATCTCAGAAAAGGGGGTCTTCTCTCCATACAACCTTTTCATAGGATGAGAAGGAATTATGAAAGGCTCTCTGCTATCTTCAACATCATTACCATGGCAGGCATGAATGCCTTCACCCTTTTAGGGTCTAAGCTTAAACCCACAGGGGCTTTTGGACCCTGTATGGTATGTTCAAGGGAGGATTATTTTTTGGTAGGCGGACACGAGAAAGCCCGGGGGGAGGTGCTGGAAAGTATCGCCATTGGAAAGGAATTCTTGAAGGCCAACCGTAAAGTCCATTGTTACGGAGGGAAAGAGACCATTTCATTTCGGATGTACCCGGATGGCTTGCAATCGCTCGTCGAAGGATTTAGTAAAGGTTTTGGCACCGGTGCCAATGCCACGTCGGTGGCGAGCCTTTTGGTGATCGTCTGCTGGGTTTTTGGCGGGGTTGGAGTAACAAGACATCTCATCCAGTCGGCGATTTTAGGCAACCCTATGGATTTACTGGGATGGACAGTTTTAGACATACTCTATATCATCCAAATACAATGGATGCTCTTTCGAATCGGAAATTTTGGTTTCTCGACAGCCCTTCTATTCCAAATCCCTCTCCTCTTTTTCGTTATTGTTTTTGCCTACTCGATCCTGCGCATCTTCTTGGTAGGAAAGGTGCGCTGGAAGGGAAGGGATATTAAGCCTGTGAAAGGAGGAGATTAAACTCATGAGGCTTATCTATCTCCCTACCTTCTGGACGATTGTGGTCGATTTCATTGTCTGGTTCATCATTCATATTGGGGTGGTGGCCATCATGGTTAGAATTCCCGCGAAGCATTTCGATCCGAATCGCTGGCTGTACAGGGAGAGGAAATGGGAGAAAAGTGGGAATGTTTATCACGATGTTTTGAAAATTAAGAAATGGAAGGGACATCTCCCGGATGGAGCGCGTTTTCTTGGAAAACTGGGTTTTCCGAAGAAACAACTGAATGGGTCGAGTTCAGAATACTTCGAAGCCTTCTTGATTGAGACCTGCCGAGCCGAAGTCACCCACTGGCTCATTATTCTTTTTGCACCGTTTTTCTTTCTATGGAATCGTCCGGGGGTTGGCCTTTTCATGGTTTTCTATGCTTTCATTGAAAATATTCCTTTCATTATGGTCCAACGGTATAATCGATATCGGTTCAGACGTCTTTTGGAGCAGAAAAATTTCAAATCATAATGTCCTAATGATGAACCAATCCGTTGTTTTTGTAGAAGATTTGTGGAAAAACTACGCCGAGACCGAGGCAGTGCGGGGGCTAACCTTCGGGATTTCACGGGGAGAATTTTTTGGCCTCCTTGGGCCCAATGGCGCCGGTAAAACGACGACGATCGGCATATTGTCTGGGTTGATCAAACCCAGCAGAGGACGTATCTCCATTGATGGATTCGATCTTTTTTTAAAACCCATGGAGGCCAAAGCCAAACTGGGTTTGGTGCCCCAGAGTTTTGCGCTCTATCCTACATTGAATGCCCGTGATAATTTAATCTTTTTTGGAAGGATATATGGACTTAAGGGGAAGCGTCTAAAAGAGCGTATTGCCAGTGTTTTGGAAATCGTTGAGTTAAGAGATCGTGTCAACCAAACAGTGGCTACTTTTTCCAACGGAATGAAACGACGGCTCAACATTGCCGTGGGGCTTCTCCATGAGCCAGAAATTCTCATTCTTGATGAACCAACGGTCGGCGTCGATACACAGAGTCGAAATGCTATTCTTGAAAGTCTTGATACCCTGAATAAATCCGGGGTAACGGTCATGTACACCACACATTATATCGAGGAAGCACAACGCTTATGTGACCGCGTCGCTATCATGGATCAGGGGAAGATGATTGCCTTAGATAGCCCCTCCGGTCTGATTAGAGATTTTGGGAAGGGAATTATCCGCATCGAGTTCAATGCAGGTGTCGATGAGACACTCTTAAGGCAGATGGGGGATATCGGCTCGGTCAGGATCATCAATGGCCAAAAGAGGAGAGTCCATCTTGAAACGGGTCGCACCGATCACGCTTTAAGAGAACTACTGAAACGGATGGAGGCACGGGACGGACTGCTTAAGACTTTGGATATTTCGGAACCGAATTTAGAGACCGTTTTTATCCATTTGACAGGCAGAGGTCTTAGAGACTACTGAAAGACACAAAACATATCGGCCGGTTAAGAAGAATGATTCGCCAGATCATTGCCATTACGTTCAAAGAGTTGAAGGTCCTGTGGTTGGATCGTGAAGCGCTCGCCTTGCTTTTTGTCATGCCCGTTTTTTTCATTCTCGTCATGAGCTTCGCCTTGGAAGGGGTTTTTGAAGCAGGGAGCAAAGGCCACCCCATCGAGCTGTTGGTCGTGAACCGGAATGGAGGAAGGGTGGTCGAACAGGCTATTACAGATCTCAGGCGAGTGGAAGCTCTCATTCTGATTGAAGCCTATGAGGGAGTTCCCCTTACTTCTGATAAAGCAGAACAATTGATTCGGAATGGAGTCTATCCTTTGGCCCTTCTCTTTGAAGAGGGGTTCACAGAGAAGGTTCTCCAAACTTCGAATCGTCCGGAGCACGAAAAGGCGAGTGTCTATCTCATCAGTGACCCAGCGATGAACGTTCAGCTCTTGGCGGCCGTAAAAGGGGCTATCCAAAGTGTGATAGAGCGTCGAGTCTTATTAGCAAGAGTCCCTCAGCGTCTTAAAGAGATGTTAGGGATACCAGAAGGGGTGGAGGGACCACCTGACAGCATGCTGGGGGAGATGAATAAAAGTGGATCTGAAAGGTCTGGCGTTGTTTTCATCCATACATTCCCAAAAGGGTTTAACGCCGGCAGACGGCCGACCGCTACGGAGCAAAATATTCCTGGTTACACTATTTTTGGGGTCTTTTTCATCGTCCTGACCTTAGCTTCGAGTTTCTTACAAGAAAAGAAAGATGGTACGTTCCAGAGAATCCTGAGCGCCCCGTTATCCAAGACAGCACTTCTGATCGGAAAACTATTACCCTATTATCTTGCGAACCTGATTCAAATTACACTGATGTTCAGCGTGGGCGTTATGGTATTCGGAATAAAACTCGGGCATCTCCCGGCCTTGGTCATTGTTTCTTTAGCCTTGGCGGCAGCGGCAAACGGTTTAGGACTCTTGGTGGCGGCCCTTGGTAAAACCGAAGCGCAGGTGAATGGCCTTTCGGTTCTGCTTGCCATCACCCTGTCTGCCTTAGGTGGAATGATGGTACCTACCTTTATCATGCCTGATTTGATGAAGACCCTTTCCCTGTGTACACCCCATGCTTGGGCTCTGGCAGGGTACCATGACATCATCATCCGGGGTTTCGGCGTTCAACAGATTTTATCAGAGACGGGAGTTCTTTTAGGATTCGCTTCTTTTTTCTTTATAGTCGCGCTCTGGCGATTTCGGTTCGATTAATTTGTCGACACGGTTGGGGCGAATCACAAAAAAAACAGGAAGAGGGATTAGGGGCTGAAATATTTTTTAATGGAGACGTTGAGAGTTTTAGCTATTTTTTCTTGGAAATCGTTCCGATTGAGCAAGCGTTCATCCTCCTTATTGGTAAGGAAGGCCGTTTCCACCAAAACAGAGGGGATGTCCGGGGCTTTTAATACAATAAAATTAGCCTGCCTATAGGAAGGGTATTTTAATGAATTGACAGTTTGGATATCTTTGAGAATTATTTCAGCAAATCGGAAACTTTCCTTCATTGAATTGTTCTGCATAAGATCCAACAGAATTTGGTTTAGATTTGGATCTTTGGCAAAGGCAGTGGGCCTTAAGAAGGCGCCGCCCAAAATGTTTGACATATTCTCTTTATCTGCTAAGATCTTGGCTGCTTCGTCCGTCGCTCCAGAGAGAGAGACGCAATAGACCGAAGAACCTCTGGCCTGTGGATTGAAACTTCCGTCCGCATGGAGGCTAACAAAGAGGTCTGCACCATAATCCCTCGCTATCTTCGGTCTCTCTTCCAGGGGAATAAAATAGTCTCCTTTTCGAGTGAGGAAAGCCTGAATTTCCTTATTTTGATTAAGGAGATGAACTAATTTTGTTCCCACCTTTAAGACAATATCCTTCTCCATGGTCTTTTTCGGACCGATGGCTCCCGGATCTTCCCCACCGTGACCAGGATCAACGACGACGATCTTGGTTCCCTTTGGTTTGATCTCTTTTTGCCTTCGCCTCTCTTCTATTTCCTTTTTCTCCTGCACCATGTCAACCAGGTCGATGACAAGACGGTGGGGTTTATCTTGGTAAGGCTTTAGAAGGAAAACATTGGCGCTTAAAGGCTTTTTCTGATAGAGGGTCAGTTTAAGTCTATCCTTCCCCAATTCGGTCAGGCTCATTTTGGTCAGAAATGGATCTTTGACTTCCGTTACTCCCTTGAGTCGGGGAAACGCCATTCCCTCCAACTCCAGAAAAAATTGGGGAGGATTTTCTTGGGAGGAGCTTTCATACCGAATGGGTTCCGTAAGGTCGAGGACGATTCGGGTGTGATCCGGAGCAGACCAGCACCTCACATCCGTAACCAGGGCACCCAGAACCCTGCAGGGTTGTAAGACAAAGATGCAGATTCCGAAGAAGAGAGGAACAATTCTCAAGAATTTAGTTCCCATTTTTAAGATAGTGATATCACAACCTATTCAATACGTCAAACGCTGTCTCGTGTCCGCATTAAGAATTGTTTGGTCTTGTTCGAGTCAACGGACACGTGACACGCTTGCGCGTCCTGCCTTCGCCGAAGCGGCTTCGCGCAGGCACGCGGCACGGCCACGTTATTCCTCAAAAGTCCTGACTCTTGTAAACCCGACAGAGCACTGCTCGAAGTGAAGTGGAGCCTACCATAGGATCGTAAGGGGGACCATTGTCCGTCAGGACATTGAGGTTTGATTCTTTCCACCCGGAGAGTTCGAGGTCTTTCCGCTCGGGAAACCACCATCCAAAACTGAGGACGACGACCCGAGAATCAATCTCTGGAGTCAGTTTTGCCTTCTGTTGAATGGTTCCCCGTTTTGTCTCGATAGAAATCCAATCCCCCTCGTCAATTCCCAAATGAGAAGCGGTCTTAGGATGAATGAGGACAATCGGGTCCGAAGAGAGTTTCCGTAGGGAGGGAATATTTCGGTTAGAAGAATGGAAGTAAAAGGGATCTTTGGCTGAGGTAAAGATCAGCGGATATTCTTTGAAAAGTTCGGGTGTGCTGTAAGGAGATTCAGGGAGTTCCCGATAGACGGGGAGGGGATCGTATCCCCATTCCTTTAGCCGATGAGAAAAGATTTCCACCTTTCCAGAAGGTGTGTTGAAGCCTTTCTTCTCGTAACTTCTGTATTCCCATTCTCCCTTCAAAATACCTATGTGCTTGAAATCATCATAAGTCATTCCGGCTGGCTTGAGGATTTCGTCAAGGCACTCTCCCATATCCTTCCAGAAGTATGGTGCATAACCCAGGCGTTTCCCTAATTCATTTAAGATTTTCGAATCGGGCCAGCATTCACCTCGTGGTTCTACAATCTTTGGTCGGGCGAGAATGAACCCATGGGGGAGCCCAAAGTGTCCAATGTCATCAAACTCAAAGTTTGAAGCCGCTGGGAGGAGGATATCCGCTAACTGAGCCGTAGGGGTTAAAAATATTTCGGAAACAGCGAGGAAGTTAAGATTTCTCATTGCCGCGAAGGTCTCCTTCGCATTGGCATAACTGAGGAGAGGGTTTCCACCCTGGAGGTACATCGTTTGAATAGGATGAGGTTCTCCCGTGAGGATGGTTTTTACAATCATTTGAGAAGGCACAAAGCCCATCATGGTGGCGAGACGAAATTCGGGGCTCAGGATCTTTTCTTTCCTGTCGGGAAACTTCTTGCTCTGAACCAATTCCCCTGGCCTCATAATGGCTGGGCCCGGCCGATTCACATTCCCTCCCGGCGCCTCCAAGTTTCCGGTAAGAGCCATCAGAATCAAGAGAGCCCTCGCGCACTGAACACTGTTGAGGTTATGTTCCAATGCATTTCCCCACTGGATACAGGCTGGCTTTGTCCGAGAAAAGAGGTAAGAGGCATTGACAATCTGTTCTCTTGGAACCCAGGTGATTTCTGAAACCCGGTCAAGAGGATACTGCCGAAGATGATCCACTAATTCGCTAAAGCCCTTGGTCCAATTCTCAACGAAAGTCTTTTCATAAAGGCCATCATCTACGATCACTTTTAGCATTCCCAAGGCGAGGGCCAAATCACTTCCGGGCCTGGGCTGAACCCAGAGGTCTGCCATGGAAGCAATCCCTGTTTTTCTCGGGTCGATGACAATGAGTTTTGCCCCGTGATCAAGGGCCCCTCTAAGTTGGGAGCCGATGATTCCCTCTTCGTTGGTCTGGAAGAGGTTACTCCCCCAGACGATGACACAAGCAGGAAATCCACTGTAATCCGGGATTGGAAAAAAACCGCAGGTGAGGTTGGAGGCCGTTTCCCTTGGCATGTGGCAGACATTTCCAGCCGTGGCAATATTCGGGACATTGAGAATATTTGCAAGTCGGAGCATTAAGAAGAGTTCAAGACCTTTTGGAGTTCCTTGGGCAAAAGAGATGGCTTTCTCACTTTGTTTTTCAATCGTCTCTGCAATTTTTCCTGTAATGGTATCCAGGGCCTCGTCCCAGGAGATACGCTTCCACCTTCCTTCTCCCTTCTCACCTATTCTTTTCATTGGGTAAATAAGGCGGTCAGGATGGTTCAACCTCTCCGTTTGAGCTATTCCTTTCGCGCAGATGGTTCCTCTGTTTATGGGTGAATCAGGGTCTCCCTCGATCTTCGTAATCTTCCCATTCTCAACGTGGGCCAGAATCCCACATCCCCCATGATCCATCCTGGCGCAATAGGTCTTGACGATCATTCGATTTCTCTCCTTTCTTTCCCTAAATTCAATTTTCTCTAACATTTCATCAGGCCTTTTACAAGCTTTTAGTGTTCAAGTGGAACCAGCGAGCAGTTCGATTTTTGTTGACTATTGCTTTTTTTGAAATATAATGAATGGTAATCAATAAAAACCTCTAAAGAAAGGAGAAATTATGAGTCAGAAGGTCATTGATCTATTAAACAAGGCCCGGTCCAGAGAATTGACAGCCATTACTCAGTATATGGCCCAACATTACGAACTGGAGGATCAGGATTTCGGGAAGTTAGCCTCCAAAATAAAGGAGATTGCGATTCAGGAGATGAAGCATGCTGAAAAATTAGCAGAAAGAATATTGTTTCTAAAAGGTGAACCCACCTCAAAACCGGATGGGGTAGCCAAGAAAGGGCAGAAAATCCAGGATATGTTCGCTACCGATATGGTCCTTGAGGCACAGGCGATCAAAATGTACAACGAGGCGTCTGTGACTTGCTCCGCTGAGAAGGACCAGATTTCAAAAGAACTCTTTGAAGAGCTCCTTAAAGAGGAAGAGGTCCATTTAAACACCTTTGAAAACATCAAGGGCCATATTGATAAACTTGGCGCTGCTTATCTGGCCACTCTTGCAGGCTAACAGGGCTTGCTGTCTTAGCTGAAATCAAATTTGATCGTCTCCTTACCCCTTCTAAATAGGGGTAAGGAGAGTTTGTTAAGAACACCCCTGAAACCCCGTCCTGCGGTTAGGGTTCTTTACTTTTCCCCCTTTTTTTCTGGTAGGCTTTGAAGTTTGAATTCAAGCCAATCCAACATTTCCTGAATGTTCTTGCTCAAGTACCAGCGGCCATTGGCAAAAACTCCATAATCCGCGCCTGCCATAGCTGAGGCAAATCGAGTGGAGTTCGCATAGAAAAGCCATTGTTCCACCCATTTTTTCTCAATCGCTTCATTAAAGATGCTGTCCTTTTGGATAAGGCCCTTCGCTGCACCTTTTTCCCAGGCAGTGAGAAGAATTTTGGTGGCTGTCAAGGTCATCAAATTCGTAGTTTTCAAAGTGTTTTCGAAACGTGCCCAATGACCCTCTACCCACCCTTGACTATGACAGGATAGACAGATCTTCTGCATGGTGATTTTTCGTTTCTCCTGTTCCTTGGAATCGATAAGATATTGAACCACTGGCTCACCCGTGAGTTCAGTGGGCAAGGGCAATCCCCCCTTATTTTTAATGATCGCCGTATCTGGGGATTTTGGATGGGGATGGGAATAAATCAGACCCATTAACCTCCAAGGAATTCGGTCTCCCATTTGATGGGTTCTTTCAGCGATGACGTCTCCGTTTTCATTGACGATTAGACTGACATGACAGGTAGCGCAGGTGGGGGCAGTAAAATCGTTACCCACTTTCCAGGGGACAGGATTGAAATTCCAACCTTTCCCTAAGCTGGAGGCAATATTTCCGTGTTTGCTGACTTCATAGACTGGATATCCTGGGACATCAGGCCCCTTGTGGCACTCAGAGCAGGTGTAGGGTTTTCTCGCCATTTCGATGGAGACCTGATGCCGGGTATGGCAGGTTGTACATGAACCTTTACTTCCATCCGGATTTAATCTTCCCACCCCCTGATTGGGCCAGCCTGAAAGAACAGGAAATTCCATCTCACCCATAGAGGTCTTCCTCGATGTTTTCCCCTTGACCTTCACTTCGCTTCCATGGCAATAGAGACAGGAGTCTAAATTGGTTTCACGATCGGGAGATTTGGAAGTGATCTTCATCTTTTCAAAAGATTTTATTCCATTAACTTCATCCGCCAAACCACGATAGATCGGATTGTTGTTCAAGTTTCCATAAGCATGGGACATGATATTCTTCCCGTATTGCTGTACCTCGATGGGATGACACGTTGCGCAGTCAGAAGGGGTGACGACAATATGGACCTTGAACCCATTGTGTTCAAAGCTGTCTTTATGTTTTTCAGAATTCATGGTATGACATTCAGCGCAACCCACCACGTTTTTGGAAAAAGAGGAAGGGACTTTCTCATTAGAGATCCTTCGTTCAAGCTTCGGTCTTTTTAGCCCCTCCATGGGAGTGGTATTCGCATGGCGACTCTTCTTCCATTCAGCCACAATCCCCGGGTGTAACTGAGAGTGGCATGAAAGACAGGCCTCTGTGTTTTCACTAATGTTTTGTTGAACCTGGGCATGAGTCAATGGGGTGAGCAGGCCAATAAAAATCCCGAAGCAAAAGATCCAACCTTTCCGTTTCTTCATTTTTCAGTCCTCCTTATTTATCGGATTGGGGAAGAGCAATTTTGACACTGATAGCCCCTCGAACATCATCTTAATTTCTTGACAGAAATTTAAAAAACATATTAGATTTAACAAAGTTTGGTTGAAAAGGAAAGATGCCAAGAATTTCCGCAATCCTCCTTGGAGCAGGTAAATCCAAAAGAATGGGGGTGGATAAATTATCACTTCCTTTGGGGAGGAGGACGGTTTTGGAGCATTGTTTCAAGGCTCTTTTACGATCGAATGTTGAGGAGTTGGTGATTGTCCTGAGCGGTCGGAACAAGGATGTTAAAAATCTATTTCAGGGGGAAAAAGTAAGGATTGTCGTGAACTCCCATCCCGGAAAGGGGATGAGCAGTTCCATACGGAGAGGCCTTCAGGCCATCCATCCTCATTGCCAAGGAATTCTCATTGCCCTGGGCGATCAGCCTTTTCTCAAAACAAGGACTATCAACGGTTTGATCCATGC
>Ga0299915_10004195_pt1 | contig 10499 bp, 7 predicted proteins | sample RVTome_13_FD_200263 | JGI IMG/M metagenome (GOLD analysis project Ga0299915, IMG submission 200263) | Soil microbial communities from uranium-contaminated site in the Upper Colorado River Basin, Wyoming, United States - RVT92D227 (version 2) ... | reverse complement strand
AGGGAAACCTGCTTAAGGCGCTGGGGCCGAAATATTCCGCACGGCTGAAATCCGCCGAAAATCTGGCCGTGGGCTGGCTGGAAGTGAAGCTGCCGGATGAAACCGACGCCTTCCGCCATGCGATGCGGATTGCGCATCAGGTGATCGCAGAAGCCTTTTCCAACAAAGTCATCGTTCCCGGAGTCACCACCACCGAGGATGTCGTCTGGTGGATGCGCCAGCGCACGGCGGAAACGGGTCTCGGTCTCTGGTTCCATCCTTCGATCACGATCGCGCGCAGGGGCGGCGTGCAGGGCAGTCCCATAATCCAGAGAGGAGACATGCTCCATTGCGATTTCGGCATCGTCTACATGGGCTTGTGCACCGACACCCAGCACAACGCTTACGTCCTCCTGCCCGGCGAGACCGATGCGCCCGAAGGATTGAAGGAAGGCCTGCGCGCCGCCAACAGGCTTCAGGAGCTGACCATGGAATACGCCAGGGTCGGCGTGACGGGAAATGCTGCGCTGGCCGGCGCCCTGGCGCAGGCCAAGAAGGAAGGTCTTACTCCCTCCATTTATTGCCACCCGGTGGGATACCATGGACACGCCGCCGGACCGCCCATCGGCATGACTGACTATCAGGAAGGCGTGCCCGGACGCGGCGAATTCGCTCTGCGCCCGAACACATGGCATGCGATCGAATTGAATGTTTCACATCAAGTGAAAGAGTGGAACCACCAGCCGGTGCGCTTCGCCCTCGAAGAGGATGCCATCCTGCTGGACAAGGGCTGGGAGTGGATCAACGGCCGCCAGACGAAGCTCTATCTGATTCGATAGGCAGCAAGAAAACAGCCACGGATTCCACGGATTTCACTGATCTTAAAGCGAGGCGTTTATGAACAAGTTTGCTCTTTGGATCATAGCAGCATTCATGTCGGCCGCTTTTGCATTATCACAGACTCCGCAGCAAACGGAGCCGCCGGCATGGCAGTGGGACTGGAACAGGATCCAGTCGGTGGTCGGCAAGGTGCGCGCGGGCAAAGACCTCACGCCGAAGTCCTGGCCCGGCAACAACAGGGTGGCCGCAGCGCTCAGTTTCGATCTCGACAACGAGACCGTCTCACTGCGCGACGGCAACCTCAGCCCTTCGGAGCTATCCCAGGGAGAATACGGCAGCCGCGTGGCCGTAGGCCGCATCCTGGCGCTGCTTGACAAGCACCAAATCAAGGCCAGTTTCTTTGTGCCGGCCGTCGTCGCCCGGCTTTACCCCGACAGCGTCAAGCAGATCGTGGCCAAAGGACACGAGATCGGCATGCACGGCTGGATCCACGAACGCAACTCTCTGCTGACCGAGCAGCAGGAGCGCGACCTGATGCGGAGGTCTTACACAACGCTGCGCGAGGCGGCCGGCGTCTCCCCGGTGGGCATCCGGACGCCGTCGTGGGATTACAGCCCATGGACCATGAAGATCATCCGCGAAATGAAGCTGCTGTATGACAGCAGTCTCATGGCGGACGAGCGGCCCTACGAGGTGTTGTTCGAGGGCAAGCCCACCGGGGTCGTCGAGCTGCCGGTCGAATGGATCATGGACGACTACCCCTATTTCGGGATGAACCGCTTCTCGACCATCCGGCCGCACATTGCGCCGGAGGACGTGCTGGATATCTGGCGCAAGGAGTTCGATGTCGCTCTTGAAGAGGCTTCCCTCTTCGTGCTCACGATGCACCCGCACATCATCGGCCACCGCTCCCGCATCGTGATCCTCGACAAACTCATCAGCCATATGAAGTCCAGACCGGGGGTCTGGTTCGCGCGCCACGACGAGGTGGCCAAAGCCGCAGCCGGCCAGCTGCGCCGCCAATAGAAAAGATGTGACTGTCGCCGAGTTTCATGTTAATTTGGTGAATAAAAGGTGAAGGCAATGGAACCGGGATTGATAAAGCACCGGAAGGGTGCGCCGGCGGGCGTTGGCGAAATCATCGGCGATCTGCGCGCATCGGATCCCGAGCGGGAGGTGGTGACCGCCGTTCACCACCTGCCGGCGCGCGAAGCCCAGTGGGCGCCCATGCCTGACTGGATCAGGCCGGAGCTCGCGGCCGCCTATCGCGACAAGGGGATCACGCGGCTCTATTCGCACCAGGCACAGGCGCTCGAAATGGTGCGCGCGGAAAAGAACATTGTCGTCGTCACGCCCACCGCCTCGGGCAAGACGCTCTGCTACAATCTCCCGGTCCTCAACGCCGTGCTGGAGAATCCGGACTCACGGGCCCTCTATCTGTTCCCCACCAAGGCGCTTTCCCAGGACCAGCTGGAGGAGTTGCACGACCTCGGGCGGCGGCTGCAGGACCAGTTCGGTGTCTACACCTACGACGGTGACACGCCCTCGGACGCCCGGCAGGCAATCCGCCGCCAGGGGCACATTGTCATCACGAACCCGGACATGCTGCATACCGGCATCCTGCCGCACCACACGAAGTGGACGCGGATGTTCGAAAACCTGCGCTACATCGTCATCGACGAGCTGCACATGTACCGCGGCGTGTTCGGCAGCCATCTGGCCAACGTGCTGCGCCGGCTGCGCCGTATTGCGCGCTTCTACGGGCGTTCGCCCCGGTTCATCTGCTCATCGGCCACTATTGCCAACCCGGATGAGCTGGCCCGGCGCCTGATCGAAGACGATGTCGAAGCCGTGTCGGCCGACGGCGCTCCCGCGGCGCACAAGTACTTCATTTTTTACAACCCGGCCGTGGTCAATCGCTTCCTCGGCATTCGACGCAGTTACATCAACGAGGCCTACCGTCTCGCACAACAGTTCATCAAGCGCGGGTTTCAGACCATTCTGTTCGCCAACTCGCGCCTGCACACCGAGATCCTGCTGACCTACCTGCGCCGGGCCAATCCGCAGGCGCCGGGCGCGCCCGAAACTATCAGCGGGTACCGGGGCGGCTACCTGCCGCGCGAGCGCCGGGAGATTGAAAAAGGGCTGCGCGACGGGCGCACCCGGGCCGTGGTCGCCACCAACGCCCTCGAGCTCGGCATCGACATCGGCTCATTGGATATATCGATCATGGCGGGATATCCGGGGACCATCGCCTCGACCTGGCAGCGCGCCGGCAGGGCCGGCCGCCGCAGCGGCGCCTCCTGCGCCGTCCTCGTCGCCTCTTCGAGGCCCCTGGACCAGTTCATTGTCAAGCACCCGGAGTATTTCTTCGGATCGTCGCCCGAGAGCGCCCACGTTCAGCCGGACAACCTCGAAATCCTCATCAACCACCTCAAGTGCGCGGCATTCGAGCTTCCGCTTGCGAGCGACGAGACGTTCGGGAACGCCGACCTCGAGGAGCTGTGCGAGCGGCTGAGCGAGGCCGGTTATCTATACCGGAGCGGAGACCACTGGCACTGGACCCAGGAGGCGTATCCGGCCGACACGATCAGCTTGCGCTCGGTCACATCCGACAACTTCGTGATCATCGACGAGACCGATGCGCCGCAGGTGATCGGCGAAGTCGATTTCTCGAGCGCATTGACCACCGTCCACCCCAAGGCGATCTATATCCACGCCGGCCAGCAGTACCATGTCGAGCGGCTGGACTTCGACGAGCGCAAGGCTTATGTCCGGCGCGTGGACGTGGACCACTTCACGCAGGCGATCCGCTACACGGAGGTGAAGATACTCGACACCTTCGAGTCACAGCCCGTCCGGGGCCCTGCGGTGAAATCGCACGGCGATGTGCTGGTCCGGTCCCAGGTGGTCGGCTTCAAGAAGATCAAGTTCTTCACCCTGGAAAACGTCGGTTCCGGCAAGCTGGAACTGCCCGAGAACGAGATGCACACGACGGCTTATTGGATCACCCTCGACCGCGATATGCTCGCCCGCCTGCCCTTCTCCATCTCCGAGAGGCAGGACGGGCTGTTCGGCCTTCTATATGCGCTGGAGTCCATCGCCAGCCTCCTGGTCATGTGCGACCGGATGGACCTGGGCTCCACCATCGGGGAAGGGCTCCCTTCGGAGGCTGGGGCGCCGCAGGAATTCTCCGGCCCGAGGCCTGCCGCCGATGAGCAGGGATTCTTCATGCCTACGCTGTACCTGTATGACTCTTATCCCGGCGGCATCGGCCTGAGCGAACCGCTTTATCGCCTGCACGACGCGCTGATTGCCAAAACGCGGGAGCTGATCGCTGCCTGCCCGTGCGAGAAGGGCTGCCCGTCATGCGTCGGGCCATCGGGAGAGACTGGCGGCCGGGCCAAGGAAGTGGCCCTCACCATCCTCGATCAGATGTCGGCGGCATGAGCGGTACGATGGACAGATGGTCTCAACTGGCGGCGTTGCGTCCGGCGAAAACATCCGGTCCCCACAAGCCGGAGCGTCCCATTCGCGAGGATATCTTTGGGCACATACCCGATGCGGAGCTGCGCGGGAACGAATTGGGCCGGCATATAGTCGTCCGCCGGTGGTTCGATGAGGTCGGCCCCGGCCTCGTCGGCCGGCGCGCGCTCAACCTCCTGTTGCCCGATAAGGATCAGGAATCAGCCGCGCCGGAAAACTGGATTTTTCTCGACACCGAGACCACCGGCCTGGCCGGGGGAACGGGCACCTACGCTTTCCTCATCGGCCTGGCCTGGTGGGAGGGCGGCCGGCTGGCGGTGGAGCAGTTCTTCATGCAGGAATTCACCGAGGAGCCGTCGCTGCTCTTTGAGGTGGCTCAGCGCCTGGCCGGCCGTGCCGTGCTGGTGACCTACAATGGAAAGAGCTTCGATTGGCCCCTGCTGGAAACCCGGTACCGGATGACGCGCACCGCCATGCCTCATTCACCCGCCGCCCACCTGGACCTGCTTCATCCTGCACGGCAGATATGGCGCTATCGCCTGAATTCCCTGGCGCTCACCGAGCTGGAACGCCACATCCTGGGGATGGAGCGCACGGCGGACATCCCTTCGAGCCTGATCCCAAGCCTGTACTTCAGCTTTCTGCGCGGCGGTCCCGCGGCGCCCATCGCGGCCATCTTCCGGCACAACCAGATGGACCTTGTAGGACTGGCGCGGCTGGCGGCACGGATGGGAACCATGCTGGAAGACCCGGAAGGTTGCGGCTGCGGGGCCGCGGAGCTGTATGGGGTCTCCAGGCTGCTGCAGCGGCGCGGCCAGAGGTTGCCGGCGGGCGCGGCGTGCGAGCGCGCGCTCGAGCTGGGGCTGCCAGCGGACGCGGAGCGCTCGGCACGGCTCGACCTGGCGCTGCTGGCCCGGCGGCGGGGCGACTTCGAGCAGGCCAACAGCCTATGGCAAAAGCTGCTGGATGACGCGCGCTGCGGTCTTTTCGCCAGCGAACAGCTGGCCATTCACTACGAGCATCGCGCGCACGATCCCGCGCGCGCGGAACGCATCGTGCGCGATGCCTTCGGGCGGCTGCGCGAGCGCCTGCTGGCCGGCTCGGTGTCTCGCGAGTTTTATTTGAAATGGCACGCCCGCCTGAACCGCCGCCAGGACCGCCTGCGCCGCCTCAGCGCGAAATCCGGCGAGAGAGCCGGGCTGGCCTAGTAATCGAAGCAACCTTCGGGACCGGCGTCGGAATCGGGGTCGGTATCGGTGTCGCTATCGGCTCTGAGTTGATTCCCATCCTAAGGTTCATCCGTCGATCATGATCTCGAATGACGATAGCGATTGCGACCCCGATTCCGATCCCGAATCCGATGATTCTTCGCCCTTCCCGCCCGACGTTTATTCATTCCAATTCCCGCCCGCGCGTCTCGGGCAGCAACAGCGCCACAAACCCGGCGAAGAGGAATGATGCAGAAGTAATAAGGAAGGCCATTCCCAGGCCGTACGAGGCGCCGACCGTGCCGATGACGAACGGCGCCAGGGCGCTGACGCCGCGGCCCAGGTTGTACGTCAATCCTTGAGCGCTGGCCCGCACCGCTGTAGGAAAAATCTCAGCCGTGATTGCGCCGAACCCGCTGTAGTAGCCGGTGCCGAAAAATCCGACCAGGGGTCCGATGAACAGCAGGTAGGTCGCGTCATGCGTCAGGCCGTATAGCGGCACCAGAGCCGCCGCAATAAAGATATAGCCCACGTAAGCCTTTTTGCGTCCGATCCAGTCGCTGGCATAGCCGAAGGTGATGTAGCCGAGCCACATACCGACCTGCATGAGGATAATCCAGGTGGAGGTTTTGACGATGTCCAGTCCGGCGCCGCCGCGCTCGACCGGGAGTGAAAGGAAGGCCGGTATCCAGGTAAACAGGCCCCACCAGGCGAACATGGTGCCGGCATTGGCGATCGTCGCCACGATGACGTGGCGCCGATGTCTGCCCTCCCACAGGACGCGCAGCCCCCTGTCGCCCGGGTCTTCTGCCTTGGCCGCCCGGGAGCGACGCCAGATTTCTGGTTCGGGGACATAGCGCCGGATCCAGAAAGTCACCAGGGCAGGCAGCACCCCCGCAAAAAAGACCGCGCGCCAGCCGAAGCGCGGCAGGATCAGCGCGGTCAGGGCCGCAGCCAGGCCATATCCGACCGCCCAGGAGCTCTGCATGACGCCCAGCGCCTTGCCGCGGTGCTCGGCGGGCCACGTCTCCGCCACCAGCGCTGCTCCGCAAGCCCACTCCCCGCCCATCCCGAGCCCCAGGAGGATGCGAAAGACGGCCAGCTGCGCGATGCTCTGCACCAGCCCGCACGCGGCAGTAAAAATGGAATAGGAAATGATGCTGTACATCAGGGCGCGCACCCGGCCGAGCCGGTCGGCCATGATGCCGAACGCAATGCCGCCGAATGCGGATGCGCCGAGGGTAAGCGAAGCCATCAGCCCCGCCGTGCCCTCGCGCATGTCGAGGTCCTTCATCATGTGGGCCAGCACCATCGAGTAGAGCAGGACATCCATGCTGTCGAGCATCCACCCGAGCGAAGCCGCCAATAGCGCGCGTTTTTGGACCGGGGTCGCTTCAGTCAGCCACATGATGAACTCCGCTTCCTCGATGAGCTCGTGGTCCCATGGTTTCTCTGGCTTTTTCGAGCGGCATCCATAAGAATGTCTGCCGCCCGCAAAGTCAACCTGAAACTTGGCGGCGAATGGTCCTGCCGCCGGGCAATGGGAATGAAAGAAAAAACCAGCCACGAATTTCACGGCGCGGCCGGCGGCCGCAACCGAATCAGCGGTTCGCCTGCACAGCCTGCCGCGCCGAGTTTTCAGTTCTCAGTTGTCAGTTTTCAGAAGCTTGTGTTCGGGCGTCGGGCAAAAATCCTTGGCAGGAAGACAAGGATTTTTTCACCGCCAAGACGCAGTCTCACGGAGCGCACCGACGAAATCAGGACGCGGAAGAACCGAGGAACGCGGATTCTGCTGGCGCTGCAAGGTCGGCGAGTGGATTGCACGAGCTTTTGTGCCCCGCGCCGCGGGGCACCCATCGGGGCAGCAAAAGCCCGTGCAATCCACCCGCGTTTTTCCGGGTCCCAAATCTCTGTGTTTTCTCTGCGCGCTCTGCGCCGCTGCGGTTTGCTTTTTCTTTGGTTGCGGCTATGCCGCTCCAGGTAATTCGTGGCTGCAGTTTTTCTTTTCCGGCCCGAGGTGAAGGATCATGAATCCCGCGGTCATATCACTGCTGGCGCTGATGCTGGCTCTGATCATCAGCTGCATATCTCCCATCAACGTCGGTTTCATCGCGATTGCCCTGGCATTCCTGGTGGGGCACTTTGTAGCGGGGCTGAAGGTGTCGGCCATCACGGCCGGTTTCCCTTCCGGTCTTTTTATTACGCTCACGGGCATCACGCTGCTGTTTGCGCAGGCGCAGGCCAACGGAACCCTGGAAAAGATCGCGCGGCATTCGGTGCGCCTGGCGCGCGGCAACCGGGGCATGATACCGGTCATCTTCTTTTTCCTCGCCGCCGGACTGGCAACGGTCGGCGCCGGCAATATCGCGGCCACCGCCCTGCTGGCCCCTATCGCCATGAGCATTGCGGGGGAGCTGGGTATCAGCGCCTTTCTGATGGCGATCATGCTGGCCAACGGCGCCAACGCCGCGGCATTTTCACCCTTCGCCCCCACAGGGATTATCGCCAACAGCATCATGGCGCGGATCGGCCTCGAGGGAGCCGCATGGGCCAACTACCTGAATACGCTCCTCGCCCAGAGCGCAGTCGCTTTCTCAGGCTACTTCCTCCTCGGCGGCCTGAGGCTCTTCACCAGGGATGGTGCGCATTCAGGGCAGAAGCGGCTCGAGGAAATCATATCGCAGAAGGTGAAGCCCTTTACCCGGCACCAGCGCCTCACCCTGGGCGTCATCGCCACGCTTGTCATCAGCGTCGTGTCCGTCCAGCTGGCTTCTGTGATCCTGCCGGGGCTGGAGGTCCAGTTGGACATCGGTCTGGGCGCCTTTGTGTGTGCCGTGGTGCTCTCCATCGCCGGCGCCGCCGATGAAGCCCAGGCGGTGAAATCCATGCCCTGGGGCGTCATCCTGATGGTGTCGGGCGTGACCGTGCTGATGTCCGTGCTGGACAAGACCGGCGGGATGGACCTTTTCACGCGCCTGCTGGCCAAGCTCTCCGGCCCTGATTATGTATATGCGGCGATCGCCCTGGTGACCGGCATCATATCGGCATACAGCAGTTCGTCGGGAGTGGTGCTCCCCGCCTTTCTGCCCACCATTCCCGGCCTGGTGGAAAACCTGGGCGGGGGCAATCCCCTGATGATCGCCTATTCGATCAATGTAGGGGCGCACCTGGTCGATGTATCGCCGCTCTCGACCCTGGGAGCGCTGTGCCTGGCCTGCGCCGCCGGCGGCGAAGACCGGACCGTCCTCTTCCGCAAGCTCATGGCCTGGGGCTTGTCGATGGCGCTCGTCGGCGCGCTCGTGTGCCAGCTGTTCTTCGGCTACCGGTAAGGGCCTGTCAAAGAATAACGTTTGCACTTTGCGGCTGGCCCCCAGGCCCGCTGGCGCGGCGCGAGCGACGAGCATACCTTTTGGTCTGTAAGGAGCGAGCAACAAAGCCAGCGGGCCTGCGGGCCGCAGCCCGGAGGGGCGGCGCCGGGCGGGCATCTGCGGCGTTGCCGCTCCTTGACGATGCGCACCGGCATCGCCTGCGTCGCGGCGCCTTGCATCTGCCCGCCCGGCGCTCGCGCCAAAGTGTAAACGTTATTCTTTGACAGGCCCTAACTGTCAGCAGTCGGCACCAAGCCATGGGCTGACCGCTGAGACTTGATATGCCGGCGATGCCGGCTGCCGCACCCCAGTTTCTAAAGGTGTCGAGCGCCAGCATGCAGTCTTTGCGTCGTGTGACATTTCTGGCGTATATCAGCTGCGGTGGAGGGTTAACCCGCATTTCTCACCGGATTTCGTAGCGAGGCGGCGTAGACGGGCCTTATCACGGGCACCCGCAGGGCCGAGCGCCCGAGACGTAGTTGAACACTACGTCGCAGGGTGCGAAGCCCGAGGACGCCCGTCAGAAGGCCCGGATCGGCCGCCGCAGTAGAAAGCTGGTGAGAAATGCGGGTTAGATGTAGAACCAGCGATGGCATCCGGAATCGAGAACCTCCCCTGCGGCTCGGAGAAGTACACGGCCCCATGGGGTGGGTCGGAATCGGCAGAGCTTGGCTGGGCTGGGCCGGTTTTTGTACTTTCGCAGATACGCTTGTGCTCTTGTATAATGGTCTCGATTTACGAGAAGGTGGAAAAGCCAATGACCAATCTGACGGACAGGATAACGATCGATCCAGAGCAGTGCGGCGGGCGGCCATGTATTCGCGGCATGCGCATACGCGTCGTCGACGACGAGCAACGCAGAGATCGCCCGCGACCCCCGTCCGCCCTGCGGGTGGCGGCGGGGCGGCCCCGTCTGCTTTGTCGCTCCTCCTCGACGATGCGCACTGGCATCGCCTTCGTCGTCGCTTCGCGCATCCGGGGCCGCCGCGCTCGCCACATACGTTGCCGTAATTGTGAACTGGGGTACTTAGTCGGAATGTCAGAATCCAGCATCGCTTCGCTCCGACGGTGTTCACGATCGATCGGAATCCAGAACTCGTGACATGCTCCCGAAAATCGCAGGATTTCGGGAAAATGGGGACATGGTAGCCTGGCACCATTTCTAGATGACCTATATTATCACCGAGCCATGCATCAACGTTAAGGACACTGCGTGCGTCGACGTTTGCCCGGTTGATTGCATCCATCCCAGAAAGGATGAGGCTGAATTCGCCGGCTCCACGCAGCTTTTCATCAATCCGGACGAGTGCATTGACTGCGCCGCCTGCGAACCCGCCTGTCCCGTAACGGCGATCTTTCCGGAAGAAGAAGTGCCTGAGAAGTGGAAACGCTTCATTCAGCTCAATTACGATTACTTTAGAAACTAAGGGTCTGCGCATGAATAACATGTACATTTTGCTGCGGCCCCCAGGCCCGCTGGCAAGGCGCGAGCGACGAACATACCCAGTGCGGTATGTAAGGAGCGAGCAACGCAGCCAGCGGGCCTGCGGGCCGCAGCCCAAAGGGGCGCGGCGGCGGGGGGGGGGCGGGGGGGGGGGGGGGCCGCCCCCAAGGGGAC
>Ga0299915_10004194_pt1 | contig 10499 bp, 9 predicted proteins | sample RVTome_13_FD_200263 | JGI IMG/M metagenome (GOLD analysis project Ga0299915, IMG submission 200263) | Soil microbial communities from uranium-contaminated site in the Upper Colorado River Basin, Wyoming, United States - RVT92D227 (version 2) ... | reverse complement strand
ACAGGTTTGTCTCCACATGTTCAGTAATGCGAGGGACTGAATACCTGGTGACCCCCTCGGCTAAGCCAGCATAGATTATGAGTTGGTCTGCGATATATCTATCAACTGCGGCGCCAGTTTTAACATCTTCTATAAACCTCTCAGCCACATATCTTCCTATGGATTCCGAGCTCCTGCCTGGCCTCCCGGCCCTGTCGGAACCCATCCGGTTACCCAAGTTCGTCTCGGCATATATCGCCAGGGCTGCTCCTTCTTGAAGGGAGCTTTCGTCCTCGATTTTCTCAATTTCGGCTTTATACCCATAAGAGCTTAATACCCTCTGGCATTCCTCTGCCATCCTCTGGCTTACCCTCTTTTCCTTCAAATGTGAGGAAAGCGCTATGCCTTTGATACTGAAAATCTCCCCCTGCTCGGTAAGATTTAACGGCTTCAATTTTCCCGCCGGCTCAACTCTGACTTCTATAATCCCACCGCCTCCTGGCACATAGCCAGGACGGATTATGTCCAGTTCAGCCCGGACACCCATTCGCTTTAGAAACGGAAGCAAAACAAACTTCATATGATAAGCCGAAGGAGCAAAATCCTGAAACAGCCCGCCTTCCAGCCTGAATTTGGAAGGCTTTCGGGCAAAGCAGGCTAAAGGCAAAAGCGTCTGAGCCATCATGGTGGTTGAGCCCGCCGTCCCTATGTCCCAGCTATACTCTCCTCCATTGAACCTTCCCCCGGGTGTGTAGGTAATCTCCTTAGAGCCCACCGAGGCATTTTCCACCACCCCCTGGCACATCTCCTGGCAAGCCTGCACCACTTTAAGATGCTGCGCCCTCAGCCCCGGCTGGTCCCTCCTCGCCCTGATATTTTCTATCCTTATTTCCTTACCCAGCAGGCTGGCCAGCGCTACCGAATAGCGAACTATGGTTCCACTTCCCGACCTGGCTGCACCGTCTATAGTTATCATGTTGACCCACTTTTATCTTATTAAGAAGTCCTCTCTGGAGCCTCTTCATAATCAGGAATTTACCCGAACACCCCCGGACTTCAACGCAATTTAGGGCACAGGAAAGTTATTTTTGTGCTGGCTAATTTATTACCGCCGAAATCCCCACACCACTTTCCCCAGACCTACCCTCTTTCGAACACTTCCGGTCAGCAACCTGTCCGAATTGAAAATGCGGACCGCTACCACTATCATTATTACAGTGAAAACTGCTGTATAAGCAATACCGCCGATTACCAGCAAATAATTATCCAGCATAAGAGCCCGCATAGCCATCATAGGGTGGGAAAAAGGTATGGCGAACACAAAAATTCTTAAGATAGCGGGAATGGTATCGAAATCTTTAAACATGACTATGAACGAGGAGATCATAGCCAGGGCGGTTATAGGGAAGATTAGTGTCTGGGCACTTCTATAATTCTTCGCAAATGTTCCCAGAACTATACATAGTGCAAGCCCGGCTAAAAGAGCTACGAATAACGAAATTCCTACCAATAAATAGTCTGGCATGCCCAGGGCCAACCCAAAATCCGCCAGATTTATATCTGAAATCTGGAACGAACTCATGTAGCGTGAAAATCCAATCATGTAGATGGATGCCATTATCATCCCGACCAGAGCGCTGCCAACTATTTTGCCAATTACTATATGACTTCTCCTTACGGGCAGGGTTAACAATGTCTCCAGGGTTTTGTTTTCCTTCTCCAGTCCCATCGAAGATATTACGGAAACCCCCGCCATGATTATGAGCATCATTACTACAACTGGAATAACTACCGATTGTGAAATTAGCATATTACCCAGTTGACTTGGCGATAGCCCCTGGATCTCCTTCCCCTTAAAAAATGTGGTTTCAATTCTTGTCGTCGGGTTCAAGACGAGGGCTGGATCTAGTGAGTTATCTTGTTGTATCAGTTTCGTCGATATCCCCTGATTCACCGCCTGGATAAGCCCTTCAACCGTGCCTGAGGATATGGAATCCATCATCCCCGCCCCTTTCATTATCCAGTAAATTTCTATTTCCCCGGGATGATTAGCATAAATGTTTTGACTGAAGTTTTCCGGTATTGCCAGAAGCGCAACTCCATTTTCTTTCCTTACTTCTTCCAAGCCTTCTTCAGCATCACTGCCATTATAGACAACCTTCGCCTTCTCAATAAGAACGGACATGGCTATATCAGAAAAATCGCCACCGTCCATATCCACGATTCCTATGACTGGCTTCTCCTCCATTGTTTCCCCGACGTTGCCAACCATTTGCCCCACAGATGCAAACACTATGGCAACAACCACTATTGGAATCAGGGTTGAGATGGTAAACAATTCCTTGAATTCTTTCTTTATTATGTTGCCAATCATTTGATTGCCGTAACGAAAGCCTCTTCTATGTTTCGAGCGCCATACTTATTCTTGAGTTCCTCAACAGTCCCGCTGGCGACGATTCTTCCATCGTTTATCAAAGCGATGCGGTGACACAAGAGCTCCACCTCAAGCATATTATGCGAAGACAATAAAACCGCCACTCCTGCCTCGACTGAGCTATTTATTATCCTCCTCACTTCCTGAGCATTTACCACGTCCAGGCCAGAGGTAGGCTCATCTAATATTGCCAATCTCGGGTTTACCATTAAAGCTCTGCCCACGAGCAAAAGCCGTGTCATTCCCTTGCTATATGTATCAACTTTGTCGTTTATTCTCTCTCCTAAATTGGCTATTTCCAGTCCTCTCTGGACCATATTCTGGAACTTCTCTCCATCGCCGAAGAATTTGGCGATAAAATTCAGGTACTCTTTGCCCGTGAGATTTTTGTAGGCGCCAGCCTCTTCCGGCAAATAGCTTATTATCTTTCTCACCTCTCCCGCCTCTTTAGGAAGTTCACGGCCAAAGACTGTTATCGAGCCAGAGGTTATTTGAAGCAGCGTGGCAATAGTTCTCAATGCGGTTGTCTTTCCCGCACCATTAGGACCTATCAGACCAAATATCTCCCCTTCGTTTACTTCAAAAGAGATTCCGTTTATCGCCCTGAAGTTCCCATAGTCCTTGACCAGTTCTCTAACTTCTACTGCTTTCATTTATCCCATGTATTGTAACAGTCAAACTTCAATATTCTCTAAGGCTTCCTATCTATTTACCTTGACTTACGCATCCTTGAATACTCGGACATCCGACAACAAACCCATCATTGCCAATACCTTGATTTATCGCAACTTCAGCTCCTCACTCGGCCCATTAAGCACAGTCACAAGCTGGTTAAGCAAATCCCTGCCGAGAAGAACATAATCCTCCCTCCAACTGAGAACACGGTACATCTTAGGCCTTAAAATCCCTTCTACACTTAAGATTGCAGCATAAACGGTGGCTTCTATCACACCTTTGCCAAAGCCAGAGGCCAGCAAGGAATCAACACGTCGTAGCCTTAACTGCGTTATTATCCGCTCAGGAATGACTGTTATGTCAGCTCCCGAATCTATAAGGGCCGTGAGCGAAACGTCATCCTTAGAGAGTGGCACTGAGACGCAGAGTTCAATAACGGGTGCAGGCGGATCAAAATCCCTACTGTACCTATACTTCATAGCTATCCCTTCTTAACGTGAGGCGTTGGAACATTCAAGATTGTTCCTTTCCTCTCCACCTTAGGCAAGTACATATCCTTATAACCATAGCGGCTGTAAACCCTCTCAGCCAATAAAGAGAAGTCATCATCTGCATCAATGACTTCCCTATTTAATATAGCTATATACTTCCCTTCATACTTATCAAGCAATTTTCTTCGGTTGGCTTCAAAAAATGCTTTGGCTTCTTGAAACTCTATGATCTCAGCGAGAGGTCCCCTTAAGCCAAGTAACTCATAAGCATGCTGTCTACTAAGTCCTGCGGCGACTATGGTAACATCCACTTCGTTGTTCATCACAGGATCAAATGCTACCCCAAAGACTATAGTGGCATCGGGGGCCACTGCATGGCCAATTACTTGGGCTGCTTCGTTACACTCGAACAGAGTAAGGCTTGGCCCCCCCGTTATATTGAATAGTAAGCATTTTGCTTCATTCACTGGAATATCCATTAGCGGGCTACTCAAAGCACTTCTAGCAGCTTTGATCGCTCTGTTCTCTCCACTACCTTTACCAAAAGAGATACGCGCCGGTCCTGCGTCCTTGAGTACTGATCTAATATCAGCAAAATCAAGTTTGATTAGCCCGGGAATGCTTACAGTCGCTTCATAAACAGCTCGTACACCTCGAAGAAGAATCTCGTTAACCATCGCGAAGATATCATCAACACTTTTCGTGGTATCACAAGGCTTTAGTAAGAGATCATTCCGTATGATGACCAATGTATCCACTCTGGAACTTAATCTTTGAATGCCTTCCTTGGCGACTTCAACTCGATGCTCTCCTTCAAAAGAAAAAGGCTCGGTTATCATAGCAATAGTGAGAGAGCCTGATTCCTTGGCTATCTCGGCTACGATGGGAGTAACTCCTGTGCCTGTGGCACCCCCCATGCCTGCTACAATAAGTACAAGGTCAGCACCAAGCACTGCATTTTCTATCGTATGGCGACTTTCTTCAGCCGCCTTGAAAGCAAGTTTAGGATCACCGCCTAAACCCGCTTCAAATTTCTCCCCTAGTAGAACGCGAGTAGGCGCTTCACTCAGTGCTAAAGCTTGTGCATCTGTATTTATAGTTATGAAATCAACGCCGGTTAACCCCTTGTATATCATTTGATTGATGATGTTGCAGCCAGCATCCCCAATACCTATGACCTTCATCCTTCCTATTGCTTCAGCGTCACTCTTTATTAACCGTCTTTCAACAAGTGTCCCTGCCATTTAACCTCCTTTTTCACATCAATCACACTTGGTCACTTCTTTATTTTGACCCCCTCATTTTTGAACTAGCAAAATCCCTCATTAAACTTCAATTCATTTCCTTCTCTATGTAAGAGAGTGGAATTTGTTCAACATCAGTATATACGAAATTCATTTTCTGGTCAGCCATTTTCAAAACTGCAACGCTACTAGTGCGAACGCTGTTGTGTAATATAGCTAAACGGGAGACGGCTAGCTCGGAACAGAAGACGGGCAATAACAGCAAGCCACTGGCGGTTGAGTTCGGCAAAATTGGATACCTCTTTTTTATCTGCTATTCTATGATGTATTAGCAACAAAACTACATATTGCAAACATCCTTCTTGCTGACTCGCCTTATGTCAAGGTAGTCTCTTATCTCCTTCAAAAACGGCGACATTACTTCGCCGCCCAAACCGCGGGTCTTACTAGGCTGCCATTCCTTGTAGAATGTCAGAATCACATCTTGTCTTGCTCTCGTTAATGCCACGTACAGAACCCGCCGTTCTTCGTGGGTGTCTCTGCTAGGCATGGGCATGTATTTGGAGTTCATCCACGTAACAAAGACATACTCCGACTCCAGTCCCTTAGCGCGGTGTAAGGTAGTGACTAACACTTTGTCATCCTCCGGCATATCGCTATCGGACTCTGTTTCTAGAAGCCCAAACTTCTCGTATATAGAGCGAATAAAAGAGTCAATGGCAACCATCCCTCCGGTAGGTCTGTCAATTCCTTGCATCATTTCCGAAAGAACCGCCTCTTGTATCGACAGGTAGGGGAATTCCGCAAGCACTCGGCAGAAGTTCGCAAAGTCATCTTTGGTAGCTCTCAGGCGAGAGAGCGCATCATAGATCTCACGAATGCCTTGTCCACCGAGCTTGGCACAATAGGAATACAGATACTCACCCTTTTGCATAGCCTCATATCGAATCCTGGCTACTTCCCGTTTGCTCAGGCCAGAAAGAGAAAGCCATTGTCTCAAAGCTAAACCATCTTCTGAACGCAACATCCTGAGGACTAAGAGCAATCTCCAGTACTCGTCGGGAATGGACTCTCTCTTTTGCTGCTTGGTCGGGATTCCGAATCGATCCTGTAAATCTGTCGCGATTAGGTTCACGAAAGGGGCCCCAGGACAAAGAACTATGAAATCTTTATATGACAACGGCTGACCTTCTTGGTTCTGCCCGTTGGATTTGAGGCCCATAATCATCTTCCCCACAGCCTCCATTTGAACCCTGTGTGTTGTGCACCGGAGCGCGAGGATTTTCCTATCGCTATCCCCACAAGGATTCAATCTTCCTATGTATCCCTCATTATTCATCAAAGCTCGCGCTGCATTTTGGACGTGGACCGGAAGGCGATGGCAATCCGAGAATGGAACATGCTCCCAATCAGGTGAATCCCAAAGTGCCTTGATGCCTTCATAGTTAGCATGGCGGAAGCCGTAAATACTCTGCGCGTCATCTCCGACTACTACAACGTGCGAGCTAGGGTGAGAAGCAGCCAATTGGACAAGCTGTTGGTCATTCGGATTCAAGTCTTGATACTCATCAACTTGAAGGTAGAGAGGGGGAACATCTGCAAAATTTTGGAGAATTCTGCAGGCAGACACCACCAAGCCCTCAATGTCGAATGTATTATAGAAACGTAGCAAAGACTCAAAGTGTTGCAGGATTTGGTTGCGTTCCGAAGAATTTGCGGGAAAATCTGCAGGCCATTCGTTTGTCGAACGGAAGCATCGAATACCTTCGTAAACCAACTCGGTATGCAGGTGCAAACCGAGATCAGAGACGAGTTCCTCCAAAACTAAAGCTATCTCACCTTTGTTCTCTATCATCACAGAGAAATCAGCTCTGCGTCCAATCCTGGCTGCGTAATGGTGGACAAGGCTTTTAGCATAGGTGTGCAAAGTGCTGGTTCTGGGAAATGCAAACACGGTTTCCCTAACTACCGACGCACCCAGTACGTCTTCCATTCTTCTCCGAGTGTCACGCCAACTCATCCTGGTAAATGTAACGAACGAGACTTCTCTATTCGAATCCTCGCTGAGCAAGGCGATCATCCGTTCAACGAGTGTGCGAGTTTTGCCAGTCCCCGGCCCAGCAACAACAATGAGAGGTTGGCCCCGGTGTTCTATCACAAACCGCTGTTCTTTACTCGGAAAAGGCATGTTTGAAATCCCTCTAAGTGACCATATCCTTGTCTACCCTAAGTATACACAAGAAATGTGTTATGTCAAGCAATACTGCGGATGCTACTTGTACTGACTCCCAAGACGACTTGGTTGCTACATCACCTTCCACGCCAAAACTGCGATGCCGTTAGGGTAAACGCCGTTGTATAATATCCCCGGAGCGGGAGATGGCTAGCTCTGGACAGAGGACGGGGACTGCTAATTTGCCTTTGCATTATGGCAAGGTGCCGCCGTGACTGTTCGGACAGATGTCCCAGCTGGCTCAGGCGCTGGAAAAGGCTAAGATCGGAGATAGGGAGAAGCTCGAAGCCTTCAAGCGGCTGAGAGCCTGGAGGTGAAGTGAGAGCATTCGGTTGTCACCCTGAGCGATAGCGAAGGGTCTCTAGACTCTTCGTGGAGTCTATCCTGAGCGAGATGAGATTTTTCGCGGAGTTTACCCTGAGCGAGATTCTTCGGTCGCTTTGCTCCCTCAGAATGACAAGAAGAGAAGGACTCAGAATGACAGGCCGGGTATTAAGCAATCTCAATAAATTGACCTACGACTGGGGACTAAACTAATATAGGGTAACAAAATGGCTGACTTTGACATCGCATCTTATGTTTCCCGCATTGAGGCGAACCGCTCGGTTAAGGACGCCTTAATGCAAAGCTTGAAGACGCGCCAACCTCCATATCGCATCTCGGTAACCGATCTACTCAACCTCAAACAAGCCTACTTCAGGAGAAAGTATCCGGAAATCACTCCACCTCTGGAGAAACAGCAGCTTATGTGGGCCGGCACCGGCTTTCACAAGACCTTCGGCTCAGCCGTATCCAGCGAAGAATACCTGGAGCAATTCGTAGAAGCCGAGGGCATCGTGGGCAAAATTGATATCTACGAAAAGATCCCTGTTGAAGTCAAGACAACCTCTACGCCTCTAGACACGAAGGATTCATTGCAGTACAGGCCGACTTATGTCGAGCAACTTGGCATGTACTGCGCTATGGTCAATGCCCACGAGGGAGAGATCATAATTTACCAGCGCCCGGTGCAGAAATCACCCTCGACCCCTCCTCTGGTTGCCTATCATGTCGCTTTCCCCAACCTGGAAGCAATTCGAGAGGAAATGCGGCGGAGACGAGACCTCCTGGTGCAGGCACTCATTGCCAACGACCCTAGCAATCTCCCCGTTTGCCCCTGGTTCAACAGGCAGTGTGATTACTCGCAAGTGTGCGACTGTGCGACCACTTCGGTGCCAGCATCGCGTGAAATAGCTGATTTAGCCGGGGAAATCTACGTCGACAGCAAAACTTGCCAGCAACTCATCAACAAGATGGCCGGGGCTCAACCATCCCAGCTGTTTGGCATCAACGATATTGTCTTCCCCCGCAAAGCATATTTCGAGCGCCTCAAGTTGCAGGAGACCGCTCCCATTGAAGAAGTTCGTGAAGAGAAGGAAGGGTATCTGCGCTCCATGGATGAGCGTGGCTTTCTCGATGCTCTCCGCGATTCCTTACGCTTTGGCGCCCCGGGCGAAGCGCAAAGGATTCCTGTGAAACATGCGCCACTATCCGACCTGGTCCAAATCTGGCAGAACTTGCCTACCATCTTGCGTGACCCGAAATTTTCTTCACTGGTGGAAAGGGAACGCTTGCCCCGGACATTCCCGCATTACTTCCTACGTCTGGGATTTGACTGCGCATTAACAGAGAACACAAAAGGCAGGCTACTCCTCTACTATGTCAGAGTTCCCAGAGAGGATGCCAAGCTAATGGTCTATGATGTGAATTTCAGGAATTTGAATGCCGTTAAAGCTGAAGCATTACGCCGGCTTGAGCTTCTGGAAAAGGCGACATCCCCCCTCCAACTCCCCAAATGCCCTTCGTGGATGTGCGCTTACTGCGACTACAGGCTTGAATGTAGCGAGGCATAACTGGAACATGAACCCAAGAGTAATCTGGTCTATCAAGCGCAATCAAGATTGTTGGAGGGATGAAAATGCTAACTGGAATACATTTTCTCTTGAGCTATAAATGCGATTTGGCATGCGACCATTGTTTTGTGTATGGCAGCCCAAACGCAAAGGGAACCTTCACACTAGACCAACTGAAGAAAGTCTTCAATGAGTTAAGCAAACTTGAGACAATAGAATGGATAATCTTTGAAGGTGGTGAACCGTTTCTCTTCTACCCTCTAATGTATGAGGGCATTAAGATGGCTCATAGCATGGGATTTAAGGTTGGACTGGTAACTAACGCATACTGGGCGATATCAGAAGAGGACGCAGAATTGTGGCTAAAGCCGCTTCACGATTTAGGAGTATCCGACATAAGTGTAAGCAATGATGAGTTTCATTATGAAGACAAGGAGGCAAGTCCTGCCAAACATGCCCTGAATGCCGCAAGAAGGTTAGGCATGTCCTGCGGATCCATTTGCATTGATAAGCCCACGATTGAGGAGGGTACGGGCAAGAAGCAAGAGAAAGGAGAACCGGTTATTGGCGGTGGCGTTATGTTCAGAGGGAGAGCTGTTGAGAAACTAGTAGAAGGCCTTCCCCGGAGACCGTGGGAAGAATTCACAGAATGTCCCTACGAGGATCTTAGAGATCCCAAGAGGGTGCATCTCGATGCATACGGCAACGTCCATCTCTGTCAGGGGTTGAGCATGGGTAATATGTGGGATATTCCATTATCAAAGGTAGTCAGGCAGTATAATGCTGATTCGCACCCAATCTGTGGACCTCTGCTCAAAGGAGGGCCTGCCCTTCTGGCTAAAGAATACGACATCCCGCACGAGGACCAATATGTGGATGCTTGCCATATGTGCTATCTCGTTCGCCGGGCATTATTGGACAAGTTCCCACAATACCAGGCGCCGCTATCGGTCTATGGATTGTAGTAAGGACTGTCAGCTTTATATGGTATTGCATAACGAATTCACGCCTTGTTGTACCCACTCAAATCGTCCGCTGGCGCTCAGGCCTTCCTCTATGGTAGAAACAGTAGGCAGAGTCCCCCAAGGAAAGGAGGCAACATCATGAATCTATCTGATGAACAGAAAATCGTTTCCATAATGAAACAAAATTTTCTCCACGCGAATCTCGCCACCTGCGATGGAGACCAACCAAGAGTCCGTACCGTATCACCCATAGTCGAAGATGATATGTCTATCTGGGTAACAACCCGAAGCACTTCCAGAAAGGTAAAACAACTGCGGGAGAATCCCAAGCTTTGTCTTGCTTTTGTGGAACCGCCTGACGGAGATAGGGCTGCCATCGTCATCGGTGAGGCCTTGATAATCCCGGATATAGAAAAGAAAAAAAGAGTGTGGAGCTTGGCGCCATTCGATTTATACGAACATTTCCCTGATGGTCCGGGCTCCGATGATTTCTGCCTGCTGAAGATCGTCATCAAAAGGATCGAATGGAGAGAAATCGGGACAGGTGCAGCGAGAATCTATGAGCCGACGCAACGATGAGCAACCG
>Ga0299915_10004193_pt1 | contig 10501 bp, 11 predicted proteins | sample RVTome_13_FD_200263 | JGI IMG/M metagenome (GOLD analysis project Ga0299915, IMG submission 200263) | Soil microbial communities from uranium-contaminated site in the Upper Colorado River Basin, Wyoming, United States - RVT92D227 (version 2) ... | reverse complement strand
AATTTATCTTCTATGTCAGTAAAGTGGAATATTGGAAAACTGGTATATTGGAATAATGAGTTTAGAGAAAGAAAAGGAAGTCCTGTTTTGAGCTTAGCTTATCATCATTCCGTTATTCCACTATTCCATTATTCCAAGGTATTATCGCTTGCCCCGACAGGCTTTGACGCAGATGCCACAGATATTATGGCTGAAATGGAGGGTTTTGGCAAAGACTCTCAACTGTTCATAACACCGGAGGTGATCGAAATCCTCCTGCTTTTCCTTAATAGCTCCCGCCGGACAGACTTTTAGGCAGGCCCGGCAGGAACCGCAATCCTTTACTTGAGGGGAGTCGATCTCAAGGGGGAGATCGGTGAGGATGGTAACAAGGCGAATCCGGGATCCGAATTGTTCATTCACCAAAAGATTGTTCCGTCCAATCCACCCCAATCCCGCAGCTCTAGCCACATGCTTATGGGAGAGATGGCCTCTCTGGTTTTTCCAGTCCAAGATCTGAGAGGCTGCAATGGGCATGGCCTGAAATCCTAAGTTCTGAATCGATGAGGTGACCATCAAACCGATTGTGTCAAGGAGGATATTGACTCTCTGATAGTGGTGAAAATAGTGAGGGGTAGGTTGGTTTTCAATTCCCTCCAGGATAGCATCTGAAAGATGAAATCCTACAGAGATAGCCGAAAAGAGACGATCGATTATATCAGGCGGAAGAAGTATCCCTTCTCTTTCATAAGGGCGCAGATCAGCAACCCCAAAGAGGGAGGCGCCCCATTCTTGGCACAGGGTCTTTAGCCTTTCAATATTTTTCTTTGGATTTACCATAGAATGGATTGTGACTTCTGATTGGATTTATTACAAGGGCATCTGATTTCGGAATTCAGAATACGCCTGCCTGTCGCAGGCAGGGATTTCGGAGTTCATTCCGAAAACCGCAATCTGCAATCCCCAATTAAGCTAACGGGATTTGATCTTCATTCCTTTCATTTTAGTGCGAAGGGTGTTCCGATTGATTCCGAGAAGCTGGGCAGCAGAAGTCTGGACATGATTCATCTTTTCCAAGGCTAATTTGATCAGGATTTTTTCAACCAGTGAAACAATATCATCGAGGAGACCTGTCCTGCTCTTCAACTCCACATAGGGATCAATCTTATTTAAAACTTCTGTCAACCTTTCTTCCAGTACCTCTTCTAATAAAGATGTTTTCAATTTTGCCCTGCTGGTCCTGGCAAGCGATTCCTCTTTCTTTAAATAGTATTTCCTAACCGTGGGTGCGAGAATGGCGGAGAGAAGAGAAAGGAAATGGAAGTCCTCTGCGAAATCACTCCTGGAGCCATAGAGAGGATTGATATTCATAACGCCGATGGGGTCACCGTCGGTCAGAAGAGGAATACAGAGCAGAGGGGGGTTTATCTTCTCGGTCTGTTTTGAACCTTTTAATACTTCGCCATAGAGAGGTTCCTGGCTTAAATTCTGAATGGCCATGGACTGCCGAGATTGAAGGACCTCGCCGATGACTCCTTTCCGGTGATGACAAACCTGGGGATGAAGCTCTTTTTCAAATCCAAAAAGGGCTTCCACAGAGAGGGAATCCTTCTGGGGATTTTGGAGAATCAGGGCGGAATAATTGACAGAAAAATATTCAGAGAGGGTTGTCATCACCCCCAAAAAATAGTCCTGGAGATGGGGTTGCGGTGGGAGGTGAAAAACCTCGTAGAGGCTTTGTAATTCCGGATTGGATCGTGGATTGACAATGGATGTAGAAGTCATTTCCAACTCCTGTTCCTTCTGGAAGTTTTTATGAGGAGATGATTTAAGAATGAATGGGGCTACGGATGTCCATGGCCGTATCGAGGACTAATCTAATCGAATTGGATTAAGATTTCAAGGAAAAATTTCGGAACCTTGTAATCCCTCGGATATGGAGATTACATGATCTGAAAGAGTCGGAAGGTTCTCCCTCCAAAACCTTGTAAAGCGGTCATAGAGGTCATGCCAATAGGCCATCCTGCCCTTTGTATAGTGATTTTTGGAAGCGAACCTAAACAGTCCGCCTAGAGGTTTCGCTTCAAGGTTTTTCCAGAAGAACCTTCCAACCCTTTCTGTTTCTTTATCTGAGGGGTTGAAGAACCTTCTTACCCTTCCGGCCCTGCGAGTTTAAGCTTGAAGTCCATCCCTAATTTCATTAAAATGCACCTGTTATGTACGAAGCGGTGGAAAGGGAGCGTCCCCGGCTGGTCATTTTCCTCGGTCCAACGGGAGTGGGAAAATCGAGAATAGCCATAGAATTGGCAGAGGAATTGGGCGGTGAAATCATCAATGCCGATTCGATGCAGGTTTACCGGTATATGGATATCGGCACAGCAAAACCGACATCCGATGAGCAGAAGAGGATCCTGCACCACCTGATTGATTTAGTGACTCCTGACCAACCTTTTCATGCGGGTCTCTATCGCACTTTGGGCAGGAAGGCGATCGATGAATTGCATCGAAAGGAAACCCCCATTTTTATTGTGGGCGGAACTGGTCTTTATATCAAAGCTCTGACTCAGGGACTTTTTACCAGCCCTCAAATTGACCCCGGAATTCGAAAGAGATTGAAGCAGGAGGAAGAGGAGAAAGGGGGAGAGGGTCTTTATCGGAGATTAGTCGAGGTTGATCCAGAGACAGCCGACCGTGTTCATCCCCGTGATTTTTTTCGAATCATCAGGGCTCTCGAAGTCTTCGAGTCAACCGGAATTCCCATTTCTTTCTTCAGGGAACAGCATCGGTTTGGGGACCGACCTTATCTGACCTTAAAGATTGGGTTAGAAATAACCCGCGAGAAACTTTATCAACGCATTGAGGACAGAGTCGAATGGATGATTGGAAAAGGTTTCCTGGAAGAGGTCAAAGGCCTGCTGGCTATGGGGTATGAACCGGCATTGAAGCCGATGCAGAGTCTGGGTTATAAACAAATGGTTCAGTTTCTCTCCAATCAGATTGAATGGGCAGAAGCAGTCCGTTTGATCAAGCAAGAGACCCGCCATTATGCCAAGCGGCAATGGACATGGTTTAAAACGGACAAAGAGGTTCGTTGGCGGGATGAATCTGGGGACCGGAAGGGGATATTAGCAGAGGTCAAGTCTTTTTTTGCAAGAGGGGGACAAGGGTTATGATCAAGAACCAGATTAATGTGCAGGACCAGTTTTTGAATCGTCTCAGAAGGGACCGAAACCATGTGGTCGTGGAATTAATGACAGGCCGTTCCCTGGAGGGGATCATTCATAGTTTTGATAACTTTTGTCTTGTCCTTCGAGGGGAAGCTGATCAGTTGATCTATAAACATGCCATCTCCACAATATCGCCCGGTGAGAAGTTAGAATTTTTTGATCAGCGGTAGGATAAGGAATTGTATCCATCCAACCCTCAATGATGTCCTTAAGACTTTAGAATGCGGATTTCAATATTTTATGTTATCGAAATAGGGTCATTCGGATCATTGACTTTTTATCTTTGAGGACACCTGAATAAACCATCCAAAGGATCGCTTATGAACGAATTTGATGTCAAACCCATACTTGAAGGAATCCTCTTCCTATCGGAGACACCTGTCAAACTGGAATCCTTTATGGAAATTCTTCCGGAATGGGAGAAGGGAACCTTGATGGATGGGATTGAGAGGATTCAAAAGGAGTATGAAGAGGAGACCAGAGGATTGGAATTGCTGGAGGTGGCAGGAGGGTATCAGTTCCGAACAAAGCCCCGATGGGCAGAATGGGTCAATCGGTTAAGAAAGGCGAAGCCCGTGAAATTGAGCCAATCTGCCTTAGAAACATTAGCGATCGTTGCCTACCGTCAACCCATCATCCGGCCGACGATCGAAGAGATTCGGGGAGTGGATTCGGGATGGATTCTTCGATCCCTGTTAGAGAAAGGGCTGGTCCGAATCATGGGGAGAAAAGAGATTCCCGGGCGCCCCATCATCTATGGGACGACGAAAGCCTTCCTTGAACTCTTTAACCTCAACACCCTCTCAGACCTTCCCACCCTTAAGGAAATCCAGCCTCCCCCCGATCCAGAAGAAGTGTTAAATGAAAGGGAGACACTCGTTTCCACCACTGAAGAAGAAAATTGAGAAGTTTCATGCCACTTGAGAGAATACAGAAGATCTTGTCCAGAGCCGGAGTAGCTTCGAGGCGTGAAGCGGAGACGATGATCGTCGAGGGGAGGGTGGTCGTGAACGGAAAAGTGGTCGAACTTGGATTTAAAGCCAATCCATTCAAAGACCATATCCAGGTGGATGGAAAAAGGCTTACCTTTTCGGAACCTGAAATCACACTCCTCCTTAACAAACCCAGAGGTTATCTTTCCACCGTAAAAGATCCCAAGGGAAGGCCGACGGTGATGGATCTTCTCGGGACCGTCAGGCAACGGGTTTACCCCTTGGGCCGTCTCGATTTTGATGCGGAAGGTTTGCTCCTCCTTACGAATGACGGCGATCTCGCCTATCACCTCTCTCATCCCAAATTTATGGTTCCCAGAACTTACTGGGTGAAAATACAGGGAGTTCCTGATGAGAAGAAGTTGATTCAGTTAAAGAGGGGGGTGATGCTCGAGGACGGTAAGGCCAGAGTCGTTTCTTCCCATATCCTCCGTCAGAAGGAAAAGAATAGCTGGATCGAAGTGACTGTCTCAGAGGGAAGAAACCATCTAGTGAAGAGGCTGATGGCTGCCATTGGCCACCCTGTTCTTAAGTTGAAACGGATTGGATTCGGACCGATCAGACTTGGGAATTTTCCCGTCGGTCAGTATCGTCCTCTTACCGATGAGGAAATGGAGAGCCTAAAAAAACTGATAGCCAATCGGACGCGAGACGATGGACAAAGGATGAAGACAAAGGATCCCGGACGGGCAAAATGATTACAGGCATTGAAATTAAAAGGAAGATGGTCCATCTGGCCACCCTGATCATTCCCGTTGGCTATGGCCTTACCTCTGATACAACCGTTCTGACCTTCCTCTTCCCCTTTTTTTTATTGTATCTTTCGGTCGATCTTCTTCGTCATCTTCACCCAGGAATGGCATCCCTTTTCCATAAATATTTTTTCGGAAGGGTGCTGAGGGAAGAGGAGAAACCCAGATTGATGGGGTCCACCTCCTTTCTCTTTGCCTCTATCCTGACCATCCTCTTTTTCCCCAAATCGATTGCCATTGTCAGTATGCTGATTCTGATCCTCTCGGATACGGCTGCAGCTCTGATAGGAAAGGGGTTCGGTAGGATCCGGGTCTTTCGAAAGACGTTCGAAGGGACCCTTGCGTTCCTTGTCTCATCGCTATTGATCGTCTGGATTTATCCCGATCTGGACCGAGTTTCAGGGAGTCTTGCTGCCATCGGAACTGCAGCCATGGAAGTCCTCCCTATCCCTCTGGACGACAATCTCACCATCCCCCTTGTGGCAGGGGCGATCATGTTTTTCGGAATGGGATGAGGGAAGGAATATTCTTAAGCGCTTCAACTATTATTTGAACCTCATCTTCCGAAGACACCTCTGTCATGGCTGCAGTAATCTTTAGTTCATTGAAAAGAAATGAAAAGGCGTCTTCTGAATTCTTTAAAAGACTTCCGCCTGCCAATGGATTGAGGCTGATAATGGGTCCCTCAAATTTTTTAATCATATGACATGCCTGATCCAGGCTAAAGAGGCTTGCATTCTTATTGATGGGGATGGCGCAGGCAGCCACATCAAGGGATTTTGCTTTCGGCAAGACAAAGGTTGCCCACTGACCTGAAAAAATCGGGATGAACCCTTTCTTCCTGACCCTTCGGATCATCTCCTCCAAAAGATCAATCCTTCCTAATCCCAATAACCAGTCACCATATTTCCCTCCTACCAGCAGGAAGGGGGACTCCTCCGGCTCGAAAAGATTAATCGTTTTTTCAAAACGGATCGGGTCAAAGATGATCCGATCCATTTCTTTCTGTGTGAAAACTTCCTGTGAGGAACGATTAGGGATGATTTTCTTGGCCAGATCAGGAGGGACGATGTTCTTGAAGACCGTTGAGATCACTTTTGGTTCAAATTGGCCGAGGGGTTTGCCTAAGAAAGAGACCCCGCATTCCAATGCTAAATGACGGAATCCTATGAGTGTTTTGTCTTCTGCCAATTGCTTTAACTCTTTAAAGGCTTCAACATGTTTTAAGGAAGGAAGATCGAAACACCAGGCGCCTATTTCATAAATATCCTTCATCAGGGGAGAGATTTTCTGCACTGTCAGAGGCGATGCCTGGATGGAGAAGATGATTCGAGAAATCTTCTTTTGCTCTAAAATCGCAGTTGGGATTCGCATCATAGGTTATTGTATTATTTTCCCCTCTCCTTTTCAATTTTAAAATGTTCTGGGTGTGATACCCGGGAGGGTGACCACCGTCCCGCAGTTCGTGACGCACTGGCATTGTGCTAACTGGTGTCAGGTTTACAGGGACTGTTGCTCAAATCGATTTAATGCTTCGACAATCTCAGCATGAGTGGAAAACTCAAATGGTTGTAACATATCACCGTTCGTCCTGTCTGTCCGCCAAAGCCCTGGCGAAGGCGGGAGCCTGTCGAGGGGTTAACGGTTGGTTTGCGCAACAGCCTGTGCCTTCTTGACAGGATAAATTGGATTTGGTAGGCTTAAGATCAGCAAAGGACTTTTGGGGTTTAATACTTGGGTCCATTTTACCATATTATCTCTTGCGGGAATGAGAGAAGGCCGATTTTTTTATTAAAATATGTGTTGAATAACCCCTAACTCCCCTTTTATCCAACTGTAAGGTAGACCCGACACTAAATTATTTATACAGGAAAGGAAAGTTATATGAAGCCAGAAGAAGAAACCGAACCCAAGTGGGAACGCTGGCAGAAAGATCGAACGTTTGTCAGGGCTGTCGTGGGAAAATACGGGGAGATCTTTAAGGAGCTCCTCAAACAGCCCAGGGTTTACAAGAGCAAAGAGATGAATTGGAAAGGCGGGCCCTCATTATGGGGGAAGAAGGTGGTCAACCCCCAGAGGACTATGGTGGCCCAGGCCATTGAGACGCACATTGATGCCCTGACTCCTACCAGCCATGGGCAGAAACACGGTCACATGAACAGCGCTGTTTTTTATATCCTAAATGGAAATGGCTATGATGTCCATGATGGGATTAAATACCCATGGAAGGCAGGGGATGTCTGCATCGTGGAGAACATGTGTGTCCATCAGCATTTCAATGCCGATCCGAAGACGCCAGCGCGCTATGTGATCTTCAAAGCCAAACCCACTTTCATTTTTTTCCATCTCGTTTTTCAGAGAGTCGTTGAACTTCCGCCCAAGGACCCGGTCCCTGGCTTTGAACATTTTCATCCTGAACCCTGAGCATTGAGGAGAGTATTTCCCTGTAGAGTCTCCACTTCCTAAGAGACTGTGTCGTAATCACGAGCAAAGGGGGAGAGGCAGTCAGATTCCAAAGCTTTAGAATGCGGGTCTTTTAGATTATGGGAAATTGTCACTTGTATAAAATCGAATGTTTTCATACACTTGGCGCGCCTGAATCCGAACGGCTAAAGGTTACCGCCCTAAATCTTTTCCACCCGACCGCCTCTCCCCTTTTTCAAAAAGTCGGTTTTTTCATATTACGACACAGCCTCTAATGGATGGGGGGAGTTGGAAAATCTCAGTTTAAGGAGGAACAGAAATGAAAGCCAAAGAAGCCCTATGGGTCACTTTAACATTGATGTTTATCTGCTTGCTTACAACCATGGTATTTGCTGCTTCCACCCCAGCGGATATCGAATTTTTCAAGGGGAAGACCATCACCTATATCGTGGCTACCAAACCAGGTGGTGGTTATGATGCCTATGCCCGATTGATTGGAAGGCAAATGGGAAAATATATTCCAGACTCCACCCTGATCATTAAGAATGTCCCTGGAGCTGGACATATCGTCGGAGCCAATGAGACCTATTTTGCCAAGCCGGATGGTTTGACCCTCGGTACTTTCAACACAGGCTTAATCTATTCCCAGATAGTAGGGCAACCAGGAATAAAGTTTGATTTACAAAAATATAGCTGGATCGGTAAAGCAAATTCTGAGCATCGAATATTACTGATGGGGCAAAAGACACGTTTCAAGATGCTCAAAGACGTTTTGGAAAGCAAAGAACCGATTAAGATATCATGTTCTGGTGTAGGAAGTGCCGACTATAATGAGACTTTAATTTTGGCTGAAGCCACAGGGGCCAAACTTAAAACAATACCTGGCTACAGTGGCCGTGAAGGTGAGATGGCAATCTTACGCGGCGAAGTGGACGGGATCATCGGTTCCTATACCGGTCTCCTTGCTTTTATTAAGGCGGAAGATTGTCGTGTCCTGTTACAGATTTCCAGTAAAAAGCATACAGACCTTCCTGGAGTCCCCCTGGCAAAGGAACTAACCCTTTCTGATAAAGGGAAAAAGTTAGTAAATCTCATTATTGGAGTCAATGAGTTGGGGCGCCTCACTGCATCTCCTCCCGGTGTGCCGGTTGGAAGACTGGAGGTGTTAAGAGATGCTTATAAAAAAGCGCTTACCGATATGAACTTATTAAAAGAGGCCGCAAAGATGGGGGCGGATATTGATCCTGCTTTTGGCGAGGAGGTAGCAAAAATGATGCGGGAGGCGGTGGAACAGCCAGATGAAAATGTGGCCTTGATGAAAAAAATTATTAAAATCGAATAAGAAATTAAATACAAAGAACAAATGGGAAATGGAAAGTGGAAGGTAAGAATTCAGGCGCCAGAAAAAACCGGAAGAAAAAATCGGAGATGAAAAATGGGAAGTGAGCAAGGGTGAAGGTTATTTCTTCTGTTTTACGCCCTCACCGGTCATGGGGACGAACATGACTGGGATGATGCCGATTGTCTCTGGCCTGCCTGACCTTTTGACAACTTTCTTCAACTCCTGGTAATGAGTTCCTACGGGTACGACCAATCGCCCCCCCTCTTTGAGCTGGTCGAAGAGGGGTTTGGGGATATGGTCTGGCGCTGCAGTGACCATGATAGCATCGAAGGGCGCCGCCTCAGGCCAGCCGAGATAACCGTCACCTGTTTTCACATGGATATTTCGGTAGTTCAATTCAAAGAGCCGATTCTTGGCAAGGGCGGCGAGTGGTTTAACGATCTCAATGGTGTAGACTTCTTTAACCAATTCTGCGAGGATGGCTGCCTGATATCCTGACCCTGTCCCGATCTCCAGAACCTTTTCCTCCTTTTTCAATTCGAGAAGTTCGGTCATTAAAGCGACAATGTAAGGCTGGGAGATGGTTTGCCCTTCTCCAATGGGTAAGGGTTGATCGGAGTAGGCTTTTGAATGAAGCTCTGGTGGAACAAATCGATGCCTTTCGACTTTGAGCATAGCTGTGAGCACCCGGGAATTTTTTACTCCCCTTTCTTTGATCTGTGTCTGAACCATCCTCTCACGCATTTTTTTAAAGTCCATTTCAGAGTCTGGGTCTGAGTTCCTCTGGCCTGCAGTACAACCGGGAAAAGAGATGAAAAGTATGATCAATATCAGTGTAAAAAAGAACTTTCCCATCTTATATGAAAGGGTATCACAGTCACAAAATTATTGTCAATCCTTGACAATCCTTCAATCTTTCTGATAGGTTAAAAAATAGAGTTCAATCATGTTCAATAAGTTGACAAAGATATTCAGCCTGTTTCTCCTGCTCTCCATAACCCTGTCGTTCTCTCTCCTCAAGGGCCAGGATCAAATCCGGGTAGGAGCTCGAATTCCTGAAATTATTTTTTTAGGCAAAGAGGAAACCAAATGGACAGAAAAAAGAGAGATCTCTCTTCCCTCCATTGAGGCTCTGGGAATCAAAGAAGAGCCTTTCGCCAAACCCCTCGACTTGAGGGAGGACCAGATCGGACCGATGAGGAAGATGAGTCCTTCCACCACCCAGCCCGGATGTGCCTATACGAGCAGATTCACAAGAAATGTTGCAAGGGTGACAGAAGGAGAAAAGGCCCTCTATGAAAGGGGACGTTATCACTATCTGGAAGAGGATTATGAAGATGCCATCGAGCTCTTTGGGAAATTAATCCAGGGATATCCGGAGAGCCAATGGAGAGGGGCTGCCTTATTCTGGATGGGAGAGTCAAAATTTCGCCAGGGAAAGACAGAAGAGGCCTTTGCCTCTTTTAAAAAAGTAGTGGATGAATACATCAATAATGAATTTAGTTCCCATGCCCTATATTCCTGCGGATGGATTCAGCTGATGAAGGGTGTCTACGAAGAGGGACATCGGTTCTTTCGCCGGGCGTATGACAAGAATCCCGATCTCTCTATTGCTCAATCATCACTTTTCTGGTCCGGATACTGCCTCTACCATCTCAGCCGATATGCAGAGTCGACCAGGGAGATGGAGACTTTTCTTCAGAAGTATCCAGAAGGAATATGGAAACCGGAAGCACAGTATCTGATGGGTCTCAATACCTTCAGGCTCAAAAAATATTCGGAGGC
>Ga0299915_10004192_pt1 | contig 10501 bp, 5 predicted proteins | sample RVTome_13_FD_200263 | JGI IMG/M metagenome (GOLD analysis project Ga0299915, IMG submission 200263) | Soil microbial communities from uranium-contaminated site in the Upper Colorado River Basin, Wyoming, United States - RVT92D227 (version 2) ... | reverse complement strand
TCGCGCCGATTTTGAGATGCACCGCGACCGCTTGTTCGCCGTGGTCGCATGCCCTTCAAACCTGTGCGCTGCAAGGCCGTTGCCGATGCAGTTCTCCGCCAGGACACACGCGATTATACAAAACAAACCCAATTTCACCAAAGCCAAAATGACCCTAAACCCTTATCTCGAAAAGCATTATGGAAAAACTCTCCACTCCTGCCCCCGGCAAAACAAACCCAATCAAACCCAATTGCCCCGCCCCCAAACTTCGGCGCCCCTGCTCATTACCCATGTGAAGCCTCTTTACAGACTACGCAATGATCGGTACTATACTCGGTGTATGCGCCGATGTAGCTCAATGGTAGAGCACGGCTTTCGTAAAGCCGGGGTTGAGGGTTCAAGTCCCTCCATCGGCTTTATGCTTAATCAGGCGGGGCGCCGCAAGGAGGTCTGTGCCGGGTACTAAATAAGCAAGACCTGAAATGACGGGAAACTGAAAAGATGAGCAATGCAGACAACGCAAAGGCAATTTATAGCGAAGGTATGAAACTGGCAAGAGACAAAAAGCTTTTTACCACGATTTGCCCCGAATATGTCGCCGCCGCCGCCGAAATTCTGGATGAAATTCTCTGATGCCTGACACGCTTAATAAAAAGTCTGAGTTGCTAAAACGAATCCTCAAAGAATCGGGCAGCGTCGTTGTTGCCTATTCCGGCGGGGTGGATAGTACGTTTCTGCTAAAGTCGGCGGTCGATGCTCTGGGGGCGGAGAATGTCTTGGCTTGTACGAGCACAGGGGCGTCCGAGCCGAGCGGGCTTTTTGAGAGGGCGGCGGAGTTTGCCAAGAGTATCGGGGTGGAGATGCTGACGGTCGAGGCTGGCGAGCTTGCCGACCCGAACTTCACCGCCAACAAGGCCGACCGCTGCTTTCACTGCAAATCGCACCTCTGCAAGACCCTGTTAGATATTGCCAAAGAGCGAGGCTTTGCCCACGTCGTTTTCGGCACGAATTACGACGACCTTGACGACTATCGCCCGGGCAACCGCGCGATGAAGGTATTTGGAATTCGCTCGCCTCTGGTCGAGGCCAAGCTCACCAAAAACGACATCCGCGAATTGAGCAGGCGGCTGAATCTGCCGACCGCCGAGCAGCCTGCCTCGCCGTGCTTAGCTTCGAGGATTGCTTACGGCCTGGAGGTGACAGAGCAGCGGCTAAAACAGATTGACCAGGCCGAGGCATTTCTTCGGACGCTTGGTCTGGTTGAATTTCGCGTCCGCCATCACGATGCCATCGCCCGGATAGAGGTTCATCCAAAAGACATCGAGAAAATCGCGACGGAACCGTTTCGCTCACAGATAGTTGAAAAGTTAGAATCCCTCGGCTTCAAGTTCGTAACGGTTGACCTGCAGGGCTTCCGCTCCGGCTCACTCAACGAGTCACTTCCGGACGCCGCCAAGCGCCCTTCCAGAGCCATTGGCCGGCCAATTCCGCATAATCAAAGGAGTCTATAAAGCCGTCGTCGTGAAAATCAGCCTCCAATTCGCCGCTCAGTAGCCACTGCCCCGCCAGAACGCCCATCTCAAGGTAATCGACCGCTCCATCATTATTCAAGTCAACCGGGTTGGTGACAACTTCATCGGCCCCCATATCAACGATGTCCGCGAAAATCCTCTGCTCGCCGTCAAGGTCAAGACTCGCCGCCGGCAGGACAGAGCCATTGTCGCCGGTATCAACGCACGGCGAACCCGGCAGCAGATGGAAATCGCCTACGACAAAGAAGTCATCATTCGGATCGGCAGGCGTATTTGCGTCATCCCAATAGCCCGCATCTGCAAAGCACGGGTCGGCGTCAATGTTGCCCTGGCCCCAGTGAAGAACGCAATTCACATCGACAAATACGCCGCCCTGCCCGCCCTGGACGTTGCTGTGGGAAATAGTCATTTCAGTGTGCTCGGCCCAGCCCCATACGCGAATGGTGTTAATCAAAGCGCCCTGCGGGCCAAGAGGAGACCTGTTATTACGCACGATGCAGTTGATCAACGTGGGATTGGCGACCTCCTGCGGGATGTAATCACGGCTGAATGACCCCACGCCCCCTCCTTCCAGCGCCTGGTTGCCTATGACGGTGCAGTTAATGAAAGTTGGGCTGCTCCAGTAGGCGTACAGCCCGCCGCCGCGGTGGTCGGCCGTATTGCCCGCAACAAAGCAGTTGCTTACAACCGCGTCGCCGTCCGTCCAGCAGCAGATTCCGCCTCCGTGCCGTCCGTGGCCTATGGCCGAGTTGTCCGTGATGATGCAGTTCGTAATTGTCGGGCTGCTCTCGGAACAGTAGATTCCGCCGCCGTAGCCGACCGGGAGACAGGTATTTGAAGTGATTATGCAGTTCTCGATAATCGCGTTGCTGTCGCGCCCGCAGTAGATTGCGCCGCCGTGGTCAACCGCATTGTTGTTTCTGAGGATGCAGTTGGCTATTGTCGGGCTGCTCAGCCGGCAGTTTATTGCACCTCCCTCATAGCTTCCGCCGCCGTTGGTTACGGTAAGACCGTTCACGACGGAATCCGGTCCCTCACGGCTGTGAAAACGGAATCCCCGGTGCGGATCTGCGGCGGAACCCCCGCAATCGACAATTGTGGCGGCCACGATATCCGGGTCATTCGGATCGATGCTCTCAACAGTAATTGCTTTGCCCTTGAAATCGATGTCGCGATTGCCGGAGCCTGTGTGGGTCCCGAGAGTAACTGCTATCACATCGCCATTATTGGCGTCGTCAATCGCCTGCTGTATGTTCCCGTATTGGCCGCCTGCGGTATTCCACACGGGCCAGGCCTCGTCGGCGCCGATGTCGGCAAACTGGCCCAGCTTTCTCGGCTCACCGTCGAAATCGGTCGCGCCCGCGCCGGAGGAATTCGGATCGGCGGCATTGATGCACCTGCTGTCGTAGTTCAAATGGAAGTCATTACCATCCGCATCAGCAAACCCCGGCAAGACAGAAATGTTGCCGTTTATACCTGTCTGGTCCGGTATGGTGGAACTGTAGCCGCCTGATCCGTTGCCCCATACGTTATTGTGCCGTATCACAGGGCTGTCTCCGGAGGACACATATACTCCGTATCCATTGCCATTCGAAACGATTATGTTGTTCTCAATTACGGCCGGCGAGTCCGGCCTACAATAAACGCCGGTATGGTGATTCGCTGCTATTGTATTGTGCGTAATGGTCGGTACCGAGCCTACGACAATCAATCCGGCGCCGGCGACGTTGCGGTAGATCAGATTATTGCGAATGGTTGGTGCACTGCTCCAATAGACGCCAATCCCGGCGCCATTACTTGATTCGTTTTGGGTAATCAGGTTGCGCTCAATCAGGGGATTGGAGTAGTAATAGACATAGATGCCGCCGCCGCCCAGACTGCTTGCCGTGTTGGACTCAATCAGATTGCCTCTGACTATAGGGCTGGACGTGTACGTTATGTGAACGCCTGCCCCGAGCGCCGAGTCATTGCCTTCTATCCGATTGCCTTCGATAAGACCATTGCTCCATTGTCGCAAGTGTATTGCCCCGCCATACATATCCGCGTGGTTATTCTCTATGGAGTTTCCTGTTATGACGGCATCGCAGCCCTGGAAGGCCACAATTGCGCCGCCGTCGCCGTGGTCGTTATTCGGGTAGTCATCGTTAGGCGGGTCAAAGCCGTGCTGGACGACTGCGGAGTTGCTTCTAAATGTGTTGTCGGATATCAGCGGGTTGATGTGAACGGCGGGATTCCCGGGATTGAGAGGACTAACCGGGTCGCCATAGACATATACTCCGCCGCCCTGGCCCGCGACATTATCGACAAATACATTCCTGCTGATGGTCGGCGCCGACATATTGTAGCACAGCACGCCGCCTCCGCAGCGATTCCACCGCAGCCCGCTGAACCGCCAGGACACCGCCAACCATGAGCCTGTGCCGCCGGTTATGGTGAATCCGGACAGCACGGAGCCGCGGCCTTCTCCATTTGCAAAGGTGACAACACTCCCAATGTTCGGGTCGGCAGGATTCGACCCGTCAATTATTGTCGCGGCCACGACATTCGGATCAGCCGGCTCAGTGGACTGCACGGTTATGGATTTGCCGAGGAAATTGATGTTCTCGTGGTAGATTCCCGGACCAACGACGACTATATCGCCGTCATTGGCGTCGTCAATCGCCGATTGGATGCTGCCATACCGTTCGCTCGGGATGTACAGAGTCTGCGCGCAGAGCCGCGCTCCGCACAGAATGATTACCACAGCCAACAGTCTTTTCATCCCCAGTTCGCTCCAAAAACAATTAACGTCCCAAAGGTTGGGGCAATCTGGTTGTTCGCTTCCGAAACCACCGTTTCTGTCTCCGACAGAAGACGCGGGGGCGTTTGTCGCTTTATCGGCTACCAGCAGAATCGCAAACCTACAAGCTCTGCTATGGGAGATTCTCGCAGCCGTTTTGTTACCTGCTGTCAGCCCTAATGCAATAAACGCTTTCTTACCCGATAGTGTTTTCCCCACAAATCTTGGGATGATACCCACAAACTTGCCCTGGAAGCGGCCAACTCATTTATATTATAGCAAAAAACGAGGGGAAAATCCAGGCTCTTGCGTGCGAGAGAGCCGGTTAAGGGTAAAACTTACGCCGCCGCACTCTCCCGCTGCGAACCACATCGCCTGAGTGTCAGGCTGACTGCATTTTATGGGACACTTCCTCCCGGCTAAGGCCCGAACCAGAACAGAGAATTTATGAAAAAACGCAGGAAAAGCAGGCAAGGCCGTCAATCTACGCAAGAGCAGCTACTCCACATTTACCGAGGCGCCCGCGACAGGCACTTTTCGCCGCACGCGAGATTTTGGCAGGGTGAAGCACAAGGTGTTTCCCTGATGGTCCCTGCTTTCGGCCCACAGACAGCCGCCGTGCATCTCAACTAGCTCTCTGGCTATCGGCAAGCCCAGAGTCAACTCCTCGTGTTGGTCGGCGGGCTTTTCTGTAATGCAGCCGGAACGGTCGGAAGTCTTCAGCATATCCTTACTGTCGATAGCCGCACCGTCATCCTCAATCTCCGCGGCAATCTGATTGCCGGTATCTTTTACACGCACAGTCACGTTGCCGCCCCGTTGAACATATCTGACCGCCCGCTCAATTAGATTGGTCAACACCTGGACTATCCTCTCACAATCCGCGTTGACGCGGAGCTCGCAGTGGGGCATAGAACTCTTCAATTCAACGCCTCTTTCACCCGCCAAGAACGACACGGCTTCGATTGCCCGTTGAACCGCCGAGGCAAAATCGAATTCACTCCGCTCCAGCTTCATCTTGCCGGCCTCTATTTTCGCAAGAGTAAGAAAATCCTCGGCAATACTTTTGGCCCGGTCGAACTGTTCATTAACCAGCGACGTCTCTATCATTTCCAGGGCCACGACGGTCAACTCGCTGTTTTGCCGACTGCGTTTGCTCAATTCCATATTCGCCGTCCTAAGCTCATCCTCGACAAGAGTCTGTTCCGTAATGTCACGCGCTATGGCGACAACGGCCACTTCGTTTCCCTTTGAGTCCTTGATGACCGACCGCGACAGCGAAACCGGAAAAATGCTCTGGTCCTTGCGCCTGTGGTAGAACCCCACTTTCCAACTGCTTTCCGCGGCGCTCGCCTGCAGGAGGCTGCCGGCATCGGCGCTCCGGCCCCTGCCCATCCAGAGGACTTCGCTTTCCTTTGCGATTATCTCATTCTCCGCGTAGCCGTAAGTCTCGCAGAAGGCCCTGTTGACGAAGATAATCTTGTCATCCATATCGGCGATATAGACGCTGTCGTCCGTGCTCGTAACGGCGCCGGATAGCAGTTGGAGTTTCTCTTCGGTCTTGCTGTGCCGAATCGCGTTCTCGATAGTGATCGGAACGGTCTTGAGATAATTGCGCTCGATATCCTTTATCAGATAATCGTACGCGCCGGCCTTCCACGCCTTGATGGCCACCTCCTCGTCGCCGGCGCCGGTAACGAGTATGGTCGGCGTGCGTCCTGCGAGCTCGAGGATGTCGAATGCCGTGCCGTCCCCGAGGCGGTAGTCCGAGATAACAATGTCAAACCGCCCGCCCGCCAGCACGCTGCGGGCCTCCGCGACTGAGCCGGCTATAGTGCAGTCGTATGGAAGGGAATTCTGCTCAACCGCCCGCTTGAACGCCATCTGGTCAAGCTCATTGTCTTCAACAAGCAGAATCTTGTATTTGGTGCTCTCCATACTCATACCCCCAGAACTCGTATGCCCCCAGTACTCCTGGGAAAAGCGCATGCTTCTAATCTGATTGTCGGCTTTTTGGGCGTGCAAAACCCCCAGGACATCTCTGGTATCGCCGGTCAAAAACCCTTGAGCCGGCGAAAAAAAATGTTACCGTCCCAAAGGTTGGGGGCAATCTGGTTGTTCACTTCCGGAACAGCCAATAGCGTTTATCGCTTTATCCGCTACCAGCACAACGGCTCTGGAGACTCTCGCAGCCCTTTTATTACCTGCTGGCAGCCCTAATGCGATAAACGCTTTCTTGCCCGATGGTGTCTTTCCCACAAATCCTGTGACGATACCAAAAAAAGAGATGCGTCAGCAGCGCAGGCAGCTTGTACACGTGTATGCGAGCGCTGTCGCAAATCGCGTTTTTGACTGCGAAAATGGGGCATACCCCACAAGGACATTCCGCCGACCTTTTGCACACAAATCCCGAACCTGCCCATTGGTGACAGAAAATGACACTTTTCAAGAAATTTTGCTTGACTTTTTGGAGTGCAAGCCCTTAGAAATGCTGTGCAAGGAATGTATGTAACAGCCGCGGTATCGGCCCAGCGGCAGCCGGAGCGCAGACGCACCCGGCGGTTATATGCGAGAGTTGAATGGTTGGTGGATCTCTGGAGGAAGGAACCTATGCCAGAGAGAGAAAAGGCCGGGAGGAAGGCGGTAGAGGAAGTTGAGCGACTCCGCGCGCGCGTGGCGAAGTTAGAGCGCATCGCCCTGCGCAAGGCTGGACCCAATGACTCTGACCGGGAGCTGGACAGGGCCTGGAGCGAGTGGGAAACCACGTTCGACGCTATCGGCGACTCGGTAATCCTGCTTGACAGCGAATTCAATATCCTACAGGCGAATGCCGCCACGTCAATTCTTCTCGGCAAGCCCCTCGACGAGATAGTTGGACAGAGGTGCTGCAAGTTGGTGCACGGGTCAAATGAACCGCTTGAAAACTGCCCAATGGTAGAGGCCAAAACCACAAAGAAACGCCAGAAAGCAGAATTTTACATAGTCGAGAAGGGTATCTGGGCGCTCATCTCAGTTGACCCGATTCTCGACGAGCAGGGCAATATGACGAGGGCAGTCCATATCATAAGAGACATCACGGACCGCAAGCGCATAGAGGAGGACTTGGTCAAATCAGAACAGAACTATCGCAGCATTTTCGACGCAGCCAACGACGCCATTTTTGTGCATGACGCCAAAACCGGTCGCGTTCTCGATGTGAACAGAAAGATGTGCGAGATGTACGTATGCACGCCGCAGGAGGCTCGGCATCTGGACGTCGGGGCCTTGAGCTCAGGCCAGGCGCCTTATACACAACGCGATGCGCTGCAGTTGATCAGCAAGGCTGCCGAAGGCGAGCCTCAACTCTTCGAATGGCACGCAAAAGACGCCCAGGGCAGGCTCTTCTGGGTCGAAGTCAATCTGAAAAAGGCAACTATCGCGGGAGAAATGCGCCTTCTGGCTGTCGTACGGGACATCACCGAGCGCAAAAAGGCAGAAGAGACTCTTTGCAGACAGACTTGTCTATTGAATTCGATCAACAGGGTGCTTACAGAAGCGCTGACCTGCGAGACAGAGGCGGACCTGGCTCGAACGTGCCTCGCCGTCGCTGAAGAGCTGAACGGCAGCAGGTTCGGCTTCGTATGCGAAGTGACGCCGGCGCAGCGATCCAGCACCATTGCCATCAGCGATCCCGGATGGCATGCCTGTAGAATGCCGAAAACGGATGCGGTTCGCGCGATTGAGAATATGCCGATCCGCGGTATATGGGGCAGAGTCATACAAGAAGAACGGGCCATCATCTTCAACGACCCGTCCTCCGACCCGGCCTGGATTGGAATCCCGCATGGCCACCCCAAGATCACATCTTTTCTCGGCGTCCCCCTGAAGCACGCCGGCAAGACTATCGGTATGATCGCCCTGGCCAACAAAGAATCCGGCTATGATCTCGCCGACCAGCAGGACATCGAGGCCCTGTCCGTGAGCTTTGTCGAGGCATTGATGCGAAGACGGGCCGAGCAGCAGGTGCGCCAAAGCGAGCAGAAATACAAAGAGCTCTTTGAAAGTGCGAGAGAAGCTATAATCATAATGGATCTCGACGGAAAGATTACGGACGCAAATAGAATAGTCGAAGAATATGGGCTGAAAAGAGACCAACTCCTCGGCAAGAGCATTTTTGACTTCATCCCCGTTAATCATAGAGCCAGGGCTGCCAAGGATTTTGGCGAGTTATGTCACGGCACTGTGGTGAAGGGCGAGATGGAGGTAATTGCCCCGAAAGGGAGTTTCACGGTGGAGTACAGGGACAACCCGATAGTACGGGAGGGGCAAATTGTCGCTGTCCAAGCGATCCTGATGGACATCACCGAGCGCAAGATGGTCACCGACAAGCTGATGAGACTAAGCAAGATACTCAAGATGATCGCCCGGGTGAATCAGGATATGTTTCTGATTAAGGATAGAAACCGGTTGCTGCAGAGTGTATGCAGGAGGATTGTGGGGCATCCGTACAAAATGGTCTGGATAGGGTTCTGCGACGGGCCAACAAAGAAGGTCGTGCCGGCGGCCCAGGCGGGTTTTGAAGAGGGCTACCTCAATTCTATAAAAGTAACCTACGATGATTCGGAATACGGGCGAGGCCCGACGGGAACGGCTATAAGGACTAATAAGCCGTGTGTTGTAAGATCTACGGCTAAAGACCCGGTGTATGAGCCGTGGCGTAAAGAGGCGCTAAAGAGAGGCTGCCGCTCATCCGCCGCAATACCCATAGTCAGCGGGGAGCGGGTCATTGGCGCCCTCAACGTCTATTCGGAAAAGGAAGACGCCTTTGGAGATGAGGAGATCGGCTTGCTCGAGGAGCTGGCCCACGATATCTCAACCGGTCTGCGGGCAATCGACGAAGAGAATAAACGCATAGAGGCGGAGAAGAATCTAAAAACTTACCAGGCGGAGCTCAAATCCCTTGCCTCAGAATTAGTTCTCGCCGAGGAGCGGGAACGCCGCCGTATCGCCGCGGGGATACACGATGGTATCAGCCAGAAATTAGCCCTGGCCAAGATGGAATTGCAGTTGCTAATCAGATCGCCCGGCAAATCCAAGATTCCCGCATCGCTGGACAGTGTCTGCTCCAGGATCGACGAGGCAATCAAGGATGCGCACTCGCTGACATTTGAACTGAGCAACCCGGCCCTGTATGACCTCAGTTTCGCGGCGGCCATTGAGCTGTGGCTCCTCGAACAAATCCAGAAGAAGCACGGAATCAAGTGCACGGTCATTGCGGATGAACAGGCCGTTCCGCTCGATGAGAACAGCAAGGTTGTCTTATTCAGAGCGCTGCGGGAGCTTGCAGTCAACGTCGTCAAGCACGCAAAGGCGACCGCCCTGACCGTAGCTATTGAGAAGCTCGAGGACAGTGTGCAAATCACCTGCAAAGATGACGGACTCGGCTTTACGCCGTCCGAAGGGGGCCCTTTGCCCCGGGATGTCGGTGGATTTGGTCTTTTCAACATCAAGGAGCGCTTAGAGTATCTCGGCGGCGGTATGAAGCTTGAATCCGCCCCCGGACGCGGCACGCTTATTACATTGAGCTTGCCTTTGGAACGAAAAAGCGATGCCGGTGCAGATGAAGGGAGGCAATAGGATGAGAATCGTAATTGCAGACGACGAGGGAATTCTGCGACAGGGATTAAGCGCCCTAATCCGCGAGCAGCCGGATATGGAAGTCGTCGGCGAGGCCCAGGATGGATGGCAGGCGGTGGCCCTTGCAAAAGAGCTAAAGCCCGACGCAGTGGTAATGGATATAAGCATGCCCAATCTCAACGGCGTTGACGCCACTCGCCGGATTCTTGCGGAGAACCCCAAAATCAAGGTCGTTGCCTTGTCGATGCACCCCGACAGGCACTACGTGACGGAAATTCTTAAAGCGGGCGCTCTGGCGTACGTGCTCAAGTGTTATTTCGTTGACGAGCTGGTCAAGGCGTTGCACGCCGCCGCTGCCGGGAAGCACTACCTCAGTCCTCAGATAACCGACGTGCTCGTTGATGAAATCGTCAACAATGCCTCAGCCAACGACCAAAATGGCCTCGGCAGACTCACCGACAGGCTGCGCCAGGTGCTTCAACTGACGGCGGAAGGCCTGTCAACCAAGCAGATTGCCCAGCAATTGTGCATAAGTCCTAAGACCGCCGATGCAAACCGTCGCGAAATTATGAATAAGCTCGGCAAATTCAGC
>Ga0299915_10004191_pt1 | contig 10501 bp, 10 predicted proteins | sample RVTome_13_FD_200263 | JGI IMG/M metagenome (GOLD analysis project Ga0299915, IMG submission 200263) | Soil microbial communities from uranium-contaminated site in the Upper Colorado River Basin, Wyoming, United States - RVT92D227 (version 2) ... | reverse complement strand
CTTCTGCTTGCTCCCCATGACTTTCTGGACCACGATTGAGCCGTCAAGCCCCGCGTTCTGCGCAATCTGCTTTATCGGCGCCACCACCGCCCTTCGAACAATGTCAATACCGATCTTCTCGTCTCCGGCGGCCTTGATCTTGTCCAGTGCGGGCAAAGCCCTGAGCATCGCCACGCCGCCGCCGGGCAGGATGCCTTCATCTACAGCGGCTCGGCAGGCGTGAAGCGCATCTTCCACGCGCGCCTTTTTCTCCTTCATCTCGGCCTCGGTGGCCGCCCCGACATTGATCTGGGCAACGCCGCCGGCCAATTTGGCTAATCTTTCCTGCAGCTTCTCGATGTCATAATCACTTGTGCAAACCTCGATCTCGTTCTTGATCTGCTCGATCCTGCCTTTGATAGCCTCTGTGCTGCCGCCTCCTTCGATAATTGTGGTGGTATCTCTGTCGATGGTGACCCTCTTGGCCCGGCCGAGCTGTCGCAGCTCTATGTTCTCCAACTGAAGGCCGAGGTCCTCAAAAATCGCCTCGCCGCCGGTCAAAGTGGCAATGTCGCTGAGCAGCGCCTTGCGTCTGTCGCCGAAGCCCGGCGCCTTGACTGCCGCTACCTGCAGCACGCCGCGAAGCTTGTTCACAACCAGTGTGGCCAATGCCTCACCTTCAACGTCCTCGGCGATAAGCAGCAGCGGCTTGCCCTGTTTGGCCACCTTCTCAAGCAGCGGGACAAGGGATTTCACCGAGCTGATTTTCTTCTCATGCACCAGAATATACGGCTTTTCCAGCACGACCGTCATATTCTGCAGGTTGTTAATGAAATGCGGGCTTAAATACCCCTTGTCGAACTGCATGCCTTCGAGCAGCTCAACGAGCGTCTCCAGTTGCTGGCCCTCATCGACGGTAATAACGCCGTCTTTGCCGACCTTGTCCATCGCCTCAGCCAGCTTCTTGCCGATCTCGACGTCCTGGTTGGCCGAGCACGTCGCCACCTGCTCAACCTGCTTGCTGGACTTGATGGGCGTGCTCATATTGTGCAGTTCTTCGACGATTGCCTCGACGGCTTTCTCTATGCCGCGTTTGACCTGCATCGGATTTGCGCCGGCTGTGATATTCTTTAGACCCTCTTCGAAAATGCTCTCGGCCAGAATCGTTGCGGTCGTCGTCCCGTCGCCGGCCACAGACGATGTCTTCGAGGCCACCTCCTTGACCATCTGCGCGCCCATGTTCTCGTAGGAGTCTTCCAGCTCGATCTCCTTGGCGACCGTCACGCCGTCCTTTGTGACGACCGGAGAGCCGAACGACTTTTCCAGAACCACATTTCTGCCGCACGGCCCAAGCGTTATCTTCACCGCCTTGGCGAGCTTTCTGACGCCTTCCCGAATCGCGGTGCGGGCATCAGTGCCGAATGCTATCTTTTTTGCTGCCATATCTATACTTCTCCTTATTATTGGTTGCCCTTTTCTCCGATTTAGTAGGGTGGGGCTCGCCCCACCGCACGTTATTGGTGGGCCTTAGCCCACCCCACTTCTTTCGTCACTTTTCGATTACCGCCATAATATCCGACTCACTCATAATCAGGTACTCCTTGCCGTCTATCTTTACCTCCGTCCCGGCATAGCTTGTAAAGAGCACGGTATCGCCCTTTTTCACCTGTAGTTTCCTTATGGTCCCATCGTCGAGCATCTTGCCATCGCCCACGCTGACAATCTTGCCTCTTTGGGGCTTTTCCTTGGCGCTGTCCGGCAGGACTATCCCTCCGGCCGTCTTGGTTTCCGCCTCGAGACGCTGAACAAGAACCTTATCTGCCAATGGTCGAATCTTCATTTTGTCCTTACTCCTTTCAAAGAAATAACTGCCATCACTGTCCGTTTTCGACTGTTAAAGAACTCAATGCCGCCGCATAGGCAAGAGCGCCCATAAACCTGGTACCGCGTTTCGCAAGTTTCGGGACTATACTGTCATTTCGACCGAGCGAAGCGAGCGGAGAAATCTATTCAAACAGCCAAATTCCATTTGCACTATAGTCGTCCCATTTATGAAACGCGGTACTAACGCGAGAAAATGTCGCAGTTGTACTTCTTAAGAAACAGCCTGTCCAATTGTTCTCGCAGGACGCTCATATCTACGGGCTTGCCGATCACGCTGAAGACATCAAGCCGCAGCGCCTCGCCGAGCAGAGATTCGCCCGCGGTGCTGCTGAGCAAAATGCACGGCAGCAGGGGATAATCCATTCGAATGATCCTTATCGTCGTCAGCGTGCTTGATTTTTCCGAGTCTGTATCCAGGATTGTCGTATGAATGCGTTTGCTCCGGATGATATTGACGAACTGGTCGGCGTCCTCGGCCACCAGCAGATTCACCCCTCTCGGCCGAAATACTTCGCGCAGCGCAGCAGGCCAGGCCCAGCTCGCCTGGCTGGCCAGCACGTTCACTTCAAATCCTGTCTCAATGCTTGCCGGGAAACCGCAAACGGCCTGGCTATCCTCGTTGGCGCCAGCGACTTCTCGACTAAACTTCAACCGATTCCAGAACATAACTACATACTCCTATCCTGAGATTAGCAAATATCGTGCCAAAGCCTGCCCTGCGGGGCTGTATCAGCGCAAGTAACTGCCGCCAATACACTTAGAGCGTGAACATAAGACATCTCGGTGTCTGCCAAAATCCCCGCAAACGACTTGCTCCCTGCCAACCTGACAGATTCGCTTGTCCGGACGAACGGATGTGGCAGGTCTTTGGCCAATAGCCCGGCCTAAGAGCCTATCCGAATAACTTGGTCGTCATGAGGCTGAGCGAAAAGCCCAAGGCCAAGACGGCAGGCCAAAAACGCTCGGAGGCGTGGTTTGTTCCACGCTGAGAACGTTTTTGGCCGACAACGCAGGCATCGGGCTTTGCAGCCAGCCGGAATAGACTGGGTTATTGGGATAGGCTCTAAGTCCTTCAGGAGGAATCTGAAGCGGATTTCCTCGCCGGGACGGCTGGCAACTGTTCGCGGGCAGTCGAACAGCCGGAGTCGGAGCAGGCGCTGGAACTCGCGCCGCTTTTGCAGACCGAGTCGCTGGACGGGATTAAGGGAAATCAAAGGTGTCCGGGAGATTAAAGGTGTCCGGCACTTTTCTTGTTTGACTGCGTTCGAGGCTCTTAAGTTAAGGGGTGCTGCTTTCGCGCCGGTCCTTTTCGCTATCGACCTGGCTGAGGGCGGCCAGCCCGCCAATTGCTCCGAGGTTCATCGTCTCCAGTGCGGAGCTTGGGACGATGATCACCGAGCCTTTTTCTTTCAAGCCCTCAAATAACATATTCATTCCTCGCAGGTGCATCGCGACGGGATTGGACTCGTAGTGTTTGGCGGCGTTGACCGGCACAGTGTCCTTGGTCAGGGTCGATTCAGAATTGAAATCGGTGGAGCGGATTCGCATATCCACGACCTGGGCGATGCCCTCGACAATAGGAATGATAAAGAACATACCCGGGCCCTTTAGGCGGTGGAACCTGCCCAGCCGCAATACCACCGCCCGCTCCCATTGCTTGGCGATTTTTAATGCCAACTCCGTGTAAACGCTCAGTAGAATGGTTACTACCGCGCAGGAAACGTTAATGGAGAACAAGTCTTTTTGGATGACCCTGTTCACTGCGAACCCTGCCAGCAAAACGATGAACGCCTATTGTGATTTACTTAAAGGAGTGGAGTGAGACGGTAACATCAAGTCAAAAGATTATTTAATATTTTTAGGAACTTGAAGACCTCTCTTGTGTTTCTAAGGTAATACTTTGCGTGTGACTTTCTGGGGTGGCCGACGAAAATAGTCAGACCTATTTCTTTTATGGCCTTAAATGCATCCTCATCAGTAATATCATCGCCGACGTATATAGGCACAATTGGTTTGCCATACAGAGTAGATTTATGTTTGTTTAAGAGCCATAAAACAGCGCTACCTTTGTTCCATTCTATGGGAGGTCTTATCTCGAAGACTTTTTTGCCGAAATTGACAGTTATTTTCTTCTTGTCGATATACGGAGCCGTTATTTCCAGCAAGGTCCGAACTGCACGGGCGACATACCCCTTATTAAGCAGCCGGTAGTGGACACTAAGTGTCGTTTGTTTGTCTTCTAAAAGAATCCCTTTCACGGAGCAAAACGTCTTTTTCAAATGGCTTTCGATTTTTCGCAGAACCTTGCGAAAATCTGCTGGCAATGGTGCGGTGAAGTCAATCTTTGGACCTTTTATCTGAAGGCCATGGTTGCAGGCGTATATAATGTTTTTGATGTAGATTCTACTTTTGATGTCCTTTTCGGCACGTCCGGTGACAATAGCTATCGTGCAGCGAGGATTAGCAGATAATTGTTTTAACAGGTCTCTGGCCCTATCGGGAATGAATGCTTTATCAGGATTTTCGACGATAGAAGTTAAGGTGCCATCATAATCAAGAAACAACAGCACACATTTGTCGGCAATGTAATTGTCTAAGTTATCTTGATTTGTGAAGAGATATTCCATAGCGAACGCGCTTATTCTTTGAATTCGAATTTCAGCAGTTCTGATATGATTTTACCTGCCCAACGAAAGATGTTATTCTGCCGGATAATCTCTCTCATCTTTGTCATTCGTTTTCTGCGTTCTTCATCTGGCATCGTCAGTGCATTAAAAATGGCATCGCTGGTTTGCTCACGGTCATAGGGGTTAATAAGAACGGCATCGGTCAGCTCTCTTGCGGCCCCTGTAAACTGGCTCAGGACAAGAATAGCGGTTTCATCCGAACGACTTGCTACAAACTCCTTAGCCACAAGGTTCATTCCATCGTGAAGCGAACTTACAATGCAGACGTCAGCTGTGCGGTAAAGTGCCAGCGTTTCGATAAGAGACAAATGTCGTCTGACTAAAGTAATGGGCTGCCAGCCATCCGTGGAATGTTTCCAGTTTATCTGCTCAACGAGGGCATTTAGCTGGTCGTTGAGCGCCTTGTAGCTTGGTATATGCAAGCGGCTAATCGGACCCATCTGTAAAAAAACAATCTTCTCTTTTAATTCCGGATGCTTCTCAAGAAGTCGGTCGATTGCCAATAACTTCTCTGGAAGTCCCTTTATATAGTCAATACGGTCAAGACCAACTAATACCTTGACGCCGGAAAGCCCGAATTCGTCCGTTAGGTTCTGCTGCAATTTTACAACTTCAGAAGAACTCGAAAGGTCGCTTATCAATTCAAAATCAACGCTCATAGGATAAGGGCGAATCAGAGTCTCATGACCTGCACGAACAAAAGAAAAACGTTCGCGTTCAACCCTGCCTTCTATTTCTCTGTCTATCACATCTAAGAAGTTTAGACACTGGTAACGAATATGAAATCCTATAAGGTCATTCGCTAATAGCCCATCGAGGATCTCTTTTTTTTGTGGGCAAATCCTAAACACTTCATCGCTAGGCCAGGGTACATGCCAGAAGTGGGCAGTAAACACCCGATTCGGCGCCATTTCTTTTAGAAGTCTTGGCAAAACGCAAAGGTGATAATCATGTATCCAAACCACTGCTTTTTTATCTCCCAGCTCTCCAAGTATAGCATCGGCGAATCTTTGATTTACTTTTAAGTAGAAATCCCAATCTTCTTTCCTAAATATTGGTCGCTGGAATGCCCTATGGCAAAGAGGCCATAATGCCTCGTTGGAATATCCATAATAGTAGCCATTTTCTTCTTCCTTGGTCAGCCATATGCGTTTCAAGGTGTAGGCGGGCTTATCCGGCGGGACTTGTACCTTGCCCTGGCTATCTGTAACTCTGTAGTCCGCATCACCGCTGCTGGAGGCCACCCAGAGTCCATTGCAGGCCTGCATAACAGGGTCAATCGCGGTAACAACTCCGCCTACTCCACGCTGGCATTCAATCTTTCTTTTTTTAAATATATGGGAGTATGGCTGCCTGTTGGAGACTACGATAAACAGATAATCACCCATTTTCTCCTTAATTAACTGGTGTAAATCCTGTCTTGTCCACATAGTACACCCTTTTCAAACAGATTTTGGCTCCTGCGAACTTCTAAAACAGACCGCTGGAAATCTTTGGCTCAACATCTGACCATTGCAAGCCCCCCTATCGCCGCCTGTGCGATAAACAGTCAGGATAATAAAAGGCAAAAGAATAACAGATTAGCTTTTATATATAATTTCTGTAACATGATTGTTCTTACCATACTCCTCAAGATGTTTTTTTACAGTTGCTTCACAATTTTTATGTCTCAAAAGAATAAACATATCTTTTCTTCCCTTATCTTCGATATCATAGAAACCCTCTTTTACAATAAATAATATTTCTTTTTTATCATAAGGGACTAGTCCTAAAAACCTTTTTTGTTTTTCTTCTTGAACTAACAAATGAGGATAACCGGCGGGAGTATCTGTTGGAGTTCCAGAGGGAGGAATTACTCTTTCAATAGAAAGCTTTCCCTCATACAAGCCAGAGTTTTCAAGCTCTTGAACTATTTTTTCAATTACGCTTTTAAGCTCTTCGCTTTGGTCTTGACTTTGAATTGTTTTCATAGCCATACCCCTATACTTAATACGTTCCCCTAAAAGTCCCCATGCCTTATCGTGCTCAACGCTATGCTCCGGTAGTAGTTTGTTAGTTCTATCTGTTTACAGCTAAATAATTCACGGCATGTGCGAGTGCCCATATCGCCGTGGAGCATATCAGAAGTAAGACAGCATACTTATTCCAATGAGACATTGAGGCGGGCAGGGCAGTAACAGTAAGCCCGCTGCAAAACTTTATGTCGAGATACCTTATGAATACGAGAGCAACTACGGTAATCCAGAAAACCGCATCAGCAGTATGAAACACTCTGTCCTCTTGCTGAAAAATGAATATGATTGAAATAAAGAGGATTACGTTGCCGAAAAACATCCAGAAGAGTCTCGCTATGACGCCGAGTCCGCTCTCATGTTTGTCGGTTGGCCGGTCGTTTTGTATGGCCATATTCCGTCTCCTAAATAATCGCAACAATCGATTTATTTAGGTGGCGGCCCGACCACCCTGACATGCCTATGGGGTTGCTGGTCAACCCCACACCCTTTGATTTATCTATTATAATCGCATTGGGTGCGCTGTCAAAGTCTATTAAAAAAGGTCTAATCGGTGTCAAGGGTGTACGTTGCTGGAACTTTGTTTCTGTAAATTGGCTATGATGGGCGTGTGCTGGAGCTGTTGCGCCCAGATGGCAAGGGCCGCTCCCAGCAGCAGTACCGCGCCGAATGTCAGTTGCACAAAATTCATGGATTCGCCGAATACAAGGTGCGAGATTGTGAGCACGACCCCAGGCTGAGCCAGCACAACCAACGCCGGGATGGTCGCCCCGATTCGCCGCATCGCAGAATAGTAAAGCACGTGCGCCAGCGCGATGCACAGCACCGCCGAAATCACAACAATCCCCCACTCTCTCGCGCCCAGCGTCGCGCATTTGCGCAAGTCCCCGAACGCCAACGCGAAGACGCCAAGCCCCGCGACCGTGTAAATGCTTATCACCGAGAACCCGCTGCGCGAATCTATCTCCCGGAACGCCGCCCTGACCGAAACGGTATATAGCCCCCACATAAACGCGCAGCTTAGCGCAATAATCACGCCGGTCATCGTCCCTTCCGCCATGAAGTCTTGCTTGAAGTACAGCACCCCGGCGACGCCGGCGATACAAAGCACAAGGCCGGCCCAGAACCGTTTGCTCCCGACCAACACCCTTTCTTCGGGAAAAAATGTGAGCGAGAAGCCCGCTATCCATACAATATTCGTCTTGGTCAGCAGCACCATAAAGGCGGGGTCTATGTAGTAGAATGCCGCCGCCCACAGGCTCTGCATAATGATATTCGCACCCGCCGGCAGGGCCGCCCTTCGCCACACCCTTGCATCGAGCCTCTTTCTGCGAGCCGAAAGGGCCAGGAACGGCAGCCAGAACACGCAGGCCACCGAATAACGCAGCAGATTCTGCGTCCACGCATCGAGGCTCCCCGTGAGATACTTTATGAATATAGGCCCCAGCGCCCAGAAGGACATCGCGCCGACGGCCGCCATGGTCGCCGTGACATCGAATCTTCGTATATTCGAGCTTTCGTTCAAAAAGTCTCTCCGGATACCGAGGATGGGTTTATGTGGAGACCGCAGGGCCGCACATTCAATCGAGCATTTCCGCAACGACCCGAGCGACTTCCTCGCCGGCCTTCTTCTCGGCCAACGGCTTAGTCAGCTCCGTCAGCTCCCTGCTCAGTTGCACCAGCTTGTCCTTGTCGCTTAGGAAATGCTCAATGCTCTCGACGATAGGCTCTATCGAGGTGAAGTACGGCATAAACTCCGGCGTCAGCTCCTTCCCCGCCAGTATGTTGACCAAAGACAAGTACTTCGTTTTTATCAGCCACCGGCCTACAAGATGCCAGAGGATTCTGCTGGATTGATACATTATCACCATCGGGCATCCCATCGCCGCGACCTCCAGAGTCGCACTGCCGCTGGCAACGATTGCGAAATCGACGACGTTAGCCGTCTCACAAACCGCATCGATCGCGTATTCACACTCAAAACCCGGGATTTGGCTTTCTTCAAGCGCCCTGCGCCGCCTTTCATCCACGGCCACGGCGACAAACTTCGCACCCGGATATTTATCCTTTATGCGAAGTGCTATTCTCTGCATCGGCTGCCACAGCGTTTTCAGCTCGGCGTCCCGCGAGCCCGGCATAAGGCCCAAACGCACGTTGGCAGGGTCGAAGTCGGCGTATTGTTTTGCCCGGCCCCACTCGATTTGAATCGCATCGAGCATCGGATTGCCCACAAACTCAACGTCTATACCCCTTCTGCCGAACCAGTCCTCCTCGAAGGGCAGCAGGCAACAGAGCTTATCGCAGAGTCTTCGCAGCTTGCCGATTCGCCAGCCTGCCCACGCCCAAAGCTGCGGGGCGACGTAAAAGAGTGTCTTGACGCCCAGCTTCTTGGCGAATCTCGCAACGTGCCAGTTGAAGCTCGGCGAATCGCAGACGATGACCAGATCGACCTTGTTGCCCTTGAGGTAACGTTTTATGCGCCCAAGCAGCCTGTAATAGTAGCCGACCTGGGTGAACGCGTTGTAAATCATAACGGCCCTGCCGACTGTCGCCTCCAGGAGCTCGCAGCCGGCTTGCGCCATTTGCGGTCCGCCCACACCCACCACCTCGATATTGTCGTAACCGGCTTTGCGAAGGGCGTTTATCAGATTGGCACAGTGGGCGTCGGCGCTCGGCTCGGCCACGCTGATAAAGACGCGGTGTTTCTTGTTCCTGTCCATCACAAGCGCATTTGTTATCAGGATTTTCGCAAAACGGCAATCAGAAACTTACTCAAACTGACCGGTTCGCCTTGTCATACCTGCGAAACCCGTCCTGAGCGAAGTCGAAGGAGCAGGTATCCAGTAGTCTGGCGGGTGAGCGGATTCCCGCTCCCCGATCAGGTCGAGGACAAGTTTTGCGGGAATGACACAGTGAGCTATATTGCTGTCGCAAAAAGATCCATCGTGCCGTTTTCTTGAAAACCGGGCAGTTTGAGTAATTACCGAAGCGCTGGAGGACCAAAACCGCTGGATGAGCGGACTCTTGTTTTGAGAATTAGCATTTTGGTCATTTGATATTGTTTCGGATTTCGTGCTTCGTACTTCGGATTTTGAGGCGAAAAAGGCATTTTTCAACATTAAATTGCGCTGTAGAACTAAACGCACTGGTATAAAAGGTCTTACCTATATCCGCCTACCGCTTCGAGAACGTCAGCAGGACATAGAGCGAGTACACGTCGTGCTTAACCAGCAGAAGGGCCGTGCCCTTATTCTTGGCCTGCTCTATCGCATCGTTAAAGTCTTTCGTGTTCTTGACTTGCTGCTGATTCACTTCCTTGATTAGCATCCCCGGCACGATGCTGGCACGGTCGGCCTGAGAGCCCGGCTCGACATTGCCGACTATGACTCCCTGCTGCCCGACATAGCCGTAACGCTCGGCCAATTCATCGGTCAGGTTCTGCACGGAGAAGCCCAATTCGTCAAGGGCCTCTTCAGGTGCGGCCCCGCCATCGGCGCTCTTTGAATCACGCTTGCCTAACTCAGCGGTCACCGTTTTTCGTTTTCCATCCCGCCAGATCAAGATTTTAATCTTCGTTCCGGGCTTTAACATGGCAATTCGGTTCTGCAAATCGTTGGCTGATTCCACCGGTTTGTCATCAAGCTCAAGTATCACGTCATTGTGTCTTATCCCGGCTTTCTCCGCTGCCGAACCCTCAACGACGTCAGGAATCAGAACGCCCTTGCTGTTTTTCAATCCGAACGCCTCAGCCTTAGCCGCGTCCATATCCTGAGTTCCCACGCCGAGAAAACCTCGCTCAATCTTTCCTCCGCTCTTGAGCTGCTCGTAAATGTGCTTTGCCATATTGATGGGAACTGCAAAGCCGATGCCGATATTCCCGCTGGCCCCGACGATGGCGGCGTTGATCCCCACCACTTCGCCGTCCAGATTGATCAAAGG
>Ga0299915_10004190_pt1 | contig 10501 bp, 6 predicted proteins | sample RVTome_13_FD_200263 | JGI IMG/M metagenome (GOLD analysis project Ga0299915, IMG submission 200263) | Soil microbial communities from uranium-contaminated site in the Upper Colorado River Basin, Wyoming, United States - RVT92D227 (version 2) ... | reverse complement strand
CACGCGATGGCGATCGCGATGAGGCCCACGAACAGCAGCTTCATGCCCAGCGGCGCCATCGCGAGCCGCGCGAGCACGCCGGGCTTCTGCGGCAGCTCGGCGGCGCGCATCGGTGTCGGGACCGCGAGCGGCCGGACGTTGCAGCTGCGCCCGTCGAACTCGCGGCTCGTGCTACACGCCGGGCAGCGTGCGGTCCCGATGGCGCCGGTCGGGATGCGCAACCGCTTCGTGCATTCGGCCGAACGACAGGCAACGACGACATGCCCGTCGAGCGCTCGATACGCGAGCTGGCGCTTGCGCAGGCTCGTGAGCAGGTGCCAGCCAACCGCGATGCGCGAGCCGATGGTCGCGAGATGACGCGTGGCGCGCCAGCGCTCGATCCCGAGCGCGGTGGCCACCACCCCGTACGCGTGGTGCAAGAGCGGCGCACGCAGGTAGCCGAACGAGCGGTGCCTCGTGAGCACGGTGTTGCCCGTGACCTCGGAGCTGTCCTCGATGCCGTTGAGCGTCAACGCGCCGAGGCCGGAGAGCATCACCGCGAGATCGACGTGCACCTCGTCGACCGCGGTCTCGAATCGCGGCAGCCCTCGCTCCTCGACGAGGATGTGGCAGCACTCGTGGGCGAGGATCGCGCCGATCGCGAGCCGATCGTGCTGATACTGCGTGGCGATCTCGACGAACCAGTCACGCCCGATTCGCTGGATGTGACCGGGGTGCGGGAGCGCGCGGAACGCGACGATGACCGTGTCGCACGTCAGCCCGAGGTGCTCGATGATGCGGCGGGCGGCGCCCTGGAGCGTGATGATCGATTTCGTGCACGACGCGTAGAACGTTGTGTCGGCGGCAAACAGAAAGCCGTCGCGCACCGGCGAGGGAAGCAGCAGCGTCTGCGCGAGCGCCTCGAGTCGTCGCGTCACCCAGCCGGGATCTGCGTCGACGACCGCGTGTGCCGGGCCGAGCGTCACGGGGCGAAGGGACCACGCGGGCGGCGAATCGGTCAAGCCACGGTTTCGGGCAGCGTGCGCCGGATCGCGAACGTGATAGCGTCGAGGACGTGCCGCGCCCGCCGATCCGCATCGCACCGTCGATCCTCGCCGCCGACTTCGGCCGCCTCACCGAGGAGGTCAAGGCGATCTCCGCCGCCGACTACGTCCACGTCGACGTCATGGACGGGCACTTCGTCCCGAACCTGACGATCGGGCCGCTCGTCATCGAGGCGGTCAAGCGCGCGACCAACCTGCCGCTCGACGTGCACCTGATGATCGAGGACGCCGAGCGCTGGGTCGCTGCCTACGCGAAGGCGGGCGCCGACCTGATCGGCGTCCATGTCGAGGCATGCCCGCACCTCCATCGCACGCTGTCGCAGATCCGCGAGCTCGGAAAGCAGCCGTACGTCGTGCTCAGCCCGCACACGCCTCCGGAGTCCATCGAGTACGTGCTCGCCGACGTCGCCCAGGTGCTCGTGATGTCGGTGAACCCGGGCTTCGGCGGACAGAAGTTCATTCCCTCGTCGCTCGACAAGATCCGCCGCCTGCGCAAGATGATCGTCGACCGCGGGCTCGACGTCGAGATCGAGGTCGATGGCGGCGTCAAGCTCGAGAACATCGCCGAGGTCTGCGCCGCCGGCGCGAACGTGATCGTCTCGGGGTCGGGCGTGTTCGGCATGAAGGACTACGCCGCGACGATCGTCGAGATGCGGCGCCGCGGCGAAGCTAGCTTCAACTGAACGACGAAGCTTTAGCTTCGTTCGAGGCGCGCGAGGTAGAACGCATCGGCCTCCGGAGGCCACGTGCGACGCTCCTCGACCAGTCGCAGCTGTGGGTGCCGGGCGACGAGCGCGGCGATCTGCTGCGGGCCCTCGGCGCGCGTGAACGTGCACACCGCGTAGACGAGCGCGCCGCCCGGCGCGAGCCGCTTGACGACCGCGTCGAGCAGCTTCGCCTGCAGCGCGGCGAGCCGCGGCACCGTCTCGGGTGGCAAGCGCCACTTCGCGTCGGGATGTCGCCGCAACACGCCGAGGCCCGAGCACGGCGCGTCGAGGACGATCAGATCGTAGGCGTCCGCGAGCGGCGCAGCCGGATCGAGGAGATCACCGGTGTGGCGCCGGATGCTCGTGATCCCGAGTCGCTGCGCCGTGTGCGCGAGCAGCCCGAGCTTGGTCTGCGATTGATCCGCGGCATCGATCGTCGCCGCGTCGTCGGAGAGCTCCGCGAGGTGCGTCGACTTCCCACCGACGCCGGCGCACGCATCGAGGATGCGTTGCCCCGCATGCGGCGAGGCGAGGTGGCCGACGAGCTGCGCACCGGGATCCTGCACCGTCCAGTTCCCGGCGATGAACGACGGGCTACGCGAGGGATCCCCGATCCCGTCGAGCCGGAGGGCCATCGGTGCGAGCTCGACGGGGGTCGCCGTCACGCCGGCCGCTTGCAGGTGCTCGGCCACCGCCTCGCGCGTGGTCCGCAGGCGATTCACGCGCGCGGTGATCGGCGCCGCCTGATTGAACGCGGCGGCGAGCGCCGCGAGCTCGAGGTCGGTGCCCGCGATCGTCGCGGCGAGCTCGTCGAGGATCCAGCGCGGCAGCGAGTGCTCGATCTCGAGGCGCTCGAGGCCGGCTTCCGGCAGCGCGGGTTCGCGCGCCGAGTTGACCTTGCGCAGCACCGCGTTGCAGAACCCCGCGAGCTTCTGGCCTCCCAGCACGCGCGCGGCCGCGACCGCGTCATCGACCGCGGCGTACGCCGGCACTCGATCGAGGAACAAGAGCTGGTACGCCGCGACGCGCAGCGCGGTCCGTACCTTCGGCGGCGGACGGCTCAGGTCCGCGTGGGCGGCGAGCGCGCGATCGATCCGCGTGCGGTTCCGGAGCACGCCGTAGACGAGCTCCGACACGAGCCGCCGATCGCGCTCGTCGAGCCCGGATCGCGCGAGCTCCCCGTCGAGCGCGAGCGTCGCCCACGCCCCGTCCTTGTCGACGCGATCGAGGACGCGCCGTGCGACGTCCCGTGCGCTCATGCGAGCTCCGGCTTCGCGAGCACATCTCCGACGGCGACCCCACGCCCGCCGGCGAACTGCGCGACGGTCATGCGCTTGCGACCGGGCGCCTGGATCTCGCGGATGACCACCGCGCCGTCGCCGCACCCGACGTGCAGCCCGGCGGCGTCGATCGCGAGCACGCTGCCGGGCGCTCCGGTGCCGGATTCCGCGCGTGCGCGGAACAGCTTCACGCTCTGACCGCGCAGCGTGGCTTGTGCACCGGGCCACGGATCGACCCCGCGGATCCGTGCAGCGACCGCGGCGGCAGGCTGCGCGAAGTCGATCGCACCGTCTCCCTTGGCGAGCATCGGTGCGTGGGTCGCGGCGGCGTGGTCCTGCGGGACCGGCTCCGCGCGGCCGCTCGCGATCCGCTCGATCGCCTCGAGCAGCGCCGCCGCTCCGATCGGCGCGAGCCGTGCGAGGAGCTCGCCGGAGGTCTCGTCGGGATCGATCGCGACGCGGCGCTCGAGGATCACCGGGCCGGTGTCCATGCCCTCGTCGAGCTGCATGATCGCGACGCCGGTCTCGGCCTCGCCGTGGATGACGGCCCACTGCACCGGCGCCGCGCCGCGGTAGTTCGGCAAGATCGACGCGTGCACGTTGATGCAGCCGCGTGGCAGCGCATCGAGCACCGCACGCGGCAGGATCTTGCCATAGGCGACGACGACCGCCAGCTCCGCCCCGCTCGTCGCGAGCGCGTCGCGCAGGTCCCCGGTCCTCGCCGAGCGAGGCTGGATCACCGGGATGCCGAGCTCGAGTGCCGCGGTCTTCACGGCCGGCGCTGCGAGCTGGGCCCCTCGCCCGGCGGGCTTGTCGGGTTGCGAGACGACGAGCGCGACCTCGTGGGTTGCGGCGAGCGCGCGCAGGCACGGCACCGCAAAGTCGGGCGAGCCCATGAACACCACGCGCACCGAGACCATGTATCACCCGAGCTTGCAGCGAGGTAGCAGGGCTGCTCCCAACCGACGTGGGCGTACGCTGATCGCGCGGTGTCGCACGCGCGGACCTCGACCCCCGCTCAGGCGAGCTCACGTGCGAGCCGTCGGGGCCCCCGATTCCGGACCTCTCGCGGGTCATGATCGAGCGCAGCGGTCGCATGCAGGTGACGTCGAGCGTCGGGCTCTGTGCGAGTGGGAATCGATCCCGATCACTCGACGAGGTGCACGAGATATGTCTGGCGCAGCCGATCGTCGCGCAGCACGCGAAACGCCTCGTCGAGGACGTGCGCGATATCGTCGAGCTCCTGCGCGAGCTCGCGGCGAAGGTCGGCGGGAAAGCAATCGGAGGCGAAGTCGCGGCGTGCAGACTGGTACGCGCGCCTGATCTCGAACGTGGTGGCGTCGCGCCGCACACCGAGCAGCGCGAAGTAGTCAGCCTCGGTGACGAGCTGCCAGCGCGCACGAACCCGCTCGCGATCGATCGCGAGATCGGTCTCGCCGACGAGGGCGGTGCTCTCGTCCTGGACCTCGGTATCGGTCCGGCGCGCGGTCGCGAGGCCGAGGACGCACAGCCCCCACGCGAGCGGCAGGACGTCGGCGACATCGACGGCGGCTGCGCGCGCGACCTGCGAGAGGTCGGCCTGGCCGTCGAACGCGGCGAGCGCGGCGCGTTCCTCGGCTCCGAGGTCACCGGTGTTGATGATGCCGCCGAGCCGCTCGCGATCTCGGACCTCGATCACCGTCGACGGCGGACCGACGTGGCGCTCGAGGCTCGTGCGATCGAGCTTGCGGCGGATCCCCTCGAGGACCAGCGCGGCCGGGTGACGCGAGAGCCGGATCCGCTCGGCGGACGGCTGGGTATCAAGCTCGATCTGATACTGCCCGCGATCCCAGCCGAACAGCGAGTACACGATGTCCTCGACGTGGCGCCGCACCGCGGGGAGCAGCTCGCGACGCTTGAGGTAACCGAGGTCGACGAGGATCTCGCCCATCCGGCGACCCGACTCGGCGACGACCGCCTGGCAACGCTCGTACTGCGCGGCCGTGATCTTGCCCTCACGGACGAGCAGCTCGCCCATGCGATCGAGGCGCTCGCTCGACGATGCGAAGACCGGGCGCCCCTGATCGAAGAACACGATCGTCTCGAACCCGTCGCGACGGAAGCTGACTCGCCCGGTCGCTTCGGTCGCGAACATCTTCGCGAGCAGCATCGCGGCATCGGAGACTCCGCGCACGACCTCGCCGGTGTCCGGCAAGCCGCGCTCGCGAACCTGGGTATCCCACGAGCCCGGGGAGGTGACGACGTCGCGCGTCTCGCTGGTGCGTTGCGAGGAGCGAGACTCGATCTCGGTGACGCCGCCGCCGAGCGGAGTCTCCTCGCCGAGCGACGCGAGGTCGATCTCGGTGTGGTGATCGTGGCGCGGGCCGTGGTCGACTTGCTGCGGTGCTCCGGCGTCGGCGCCCTGGAACAGGCGCTGCGCCATCATCGACATCTTCGCGCGGAGCTGACGGGCGAAGTCTCGGCCGTCGTTCGTGGGTGGCGCAGGCTCCGCGGTGGAATCGGGCAGATCGTCGAGCACCTCGATCCGGCCCTCGGCAGGGCGTCGGCGCGTGCCGGTCTCGTCGTCGATCGCGAGGTCGTTGTCGAAGTCGTCGAGGTCGTCCTCGCCTTGCGGTGGGTACTCGAGATCGCTCTTGGAGTCGCGGTCGAGGAGCTCGGTGAGTGGCATCGGCTCGGACCACCGCGCCCCGGGCTGCGCGCGCTCGGCCATGTCGACGACGTCATCCCCTGTCTTCGTGCGAGACATCGGCGGCGGGTCGACCGTGCGCGTGCGCGATGAGGTGATCGCGGGATCCACGTCGTCGGTCATCGTGCGCGGCAGCGAGGGACTGGTCCCCGGGCGCCGCCGCACGTCCAGATCCGGATCGTTGATGATCAGGGTCGGCTCGCGCGTCGGTGCGGAGGGCTCGGGCCACGGCACGAGCTCGTTGGTGGTGCCGGGCCGCCAGGCCTGCGGTGGGGCCGGCGCGAGGTGATCGGGATCGGTGTGGCGACGCGGCCGGATGATGATCGGTGGCAGAGGCGCGGGCTCTTCGACGCGTGCTCCCTCGTAGTGATCCTCGTCGACGATCGAATCGGCGAGCGCTTCCCAGCGCGCACGTTGCGCTGCGCGGGTCGACTCGGTCGGCTGGTCGTCGATCGATCCCGGAGCCTGCAGGTTGGGGTCCGTGCCCGGGGAGGTCCCGTTCCTCACCGGGGCCGCCGGGCCTCGCACGAGCATCACGGCTTCGAGCGCGCTCGCGACCGCGAACCGCAGCGCCCTCGGCACGAGCGGCCGCGTCACGAAGCGATCGGGCGCCATCTCGATCGAGTCGAGCGCGGTCCGCATCGGTCCGTCGAGGTCGCCGATGACGACCACCGCGACCTCGGCCCGCGGAACCATCCCGCGCAGCGTGTCGACGAGTGCCACCGCGTCGCCTGCATCGAGCGTCGCGGTCACGACGATCACGTGCGGCCGCCGGGCCGCGAACAGATCGATCGTGTCATCACCGCCGCTGCTGATGACGACCTCGACCTTGCTCACCACCGCCGTCGGCAGCGGCTCCGAGAGCGCGCCGACTAGCTCGACGATTCGCACGGAATCGGCGACGACCAGGACGGTTGGTGTGGCAAGCAACGATTCAGACACGAGCGAGTGGTCCCCGACGACTCGCGCCGCAGTATACAAGCCCAACCGCGATCCCGATAACGGCACCGACGCCGAATTGCTCGCAATTCCCGAGCAATAGACGCCGGCAGCGTTTGCGTTGAACCGGCGTGTCGGTCCTGTCCCCGCGCCACAGCGCAAAGTGCTTTGCCGGACGTGTAGAGGTGAACCATGAAGATCCTCGTGCTCGTGCTCGCGCTCGGTGCGGCGTGCGGCAACCCGCCTCCGACCACAGCCACCGTGCCCACCGCCGCGGCGAGCGCCCCGGCCCCCAAGGGCTCGCTCGGGGCATGCACGGTAGCCAAGGACTGCCGCATACATGGCGCTCATGTGAAGTGCATGCGCCGCGACCAAGGCTCGTAGTGTTACCGGAGCCCGGCGAAGATCTGCGACGAGCCGAGCTGTGGCTGCTTCGAGAGCGATCCGTGCGTCGCGACCGGGCTCGGTACGTGTACCGGTTACGACCGTGGTGTCGTGATCTGCACTCGCTGAGCGGTCCGTTCAGGAGAGCACGTTCCGCAACGCATGCTTGTCCGCTGGACCACAACGATCACATCGCCGAGATCGGATCGACGTCGAGCCCGACCCGTACCGCGCTCGCGACCTCCGCGGCGAGCACCGCTCGGGCGACCCGGCGAAGTGCATGACGGTCGGCGCTGCGCAGCCAGACCTGCCAGCGGGTGCGTCCGCGCAGCCGCTCGAGCGGTGCGGCGACCGGTCCGCGGACCTCGACGATGCCACCGATGTCCGGCCGGTTGGCGTATGCCTCGGCGAGCTGTGCGATCCGCTGCGCCGTGCCGGCGACCTCGTGTGGATCCGGGCCATCGACGCGCACGGCGATCAGCCGCCCGTGTGGTGGGTAGCCAAGCTCGGCGCGCGCCGCGGTCTCGGCCGCGAAGAAGCTCGCATAGTCGTGCGCGGCAGCGGCCACCACCGCCGGTGCGTTCGGCCGGTAGGTCTGGATCAGCACGCGGCCCGGGCGATCGCCACGTCCCGCCCGCCCGGCGACCTGCGCGAGCAGCTGGAACGTCCGCTCCGAGGCACGGAAGTCGGGGATGTTGAGCCCGGTGTCGGCGCACAGCACGCCGACGAGCGTCACGCCCGGGAAGTCGTGTCCCTTCGTCACCATCTGCGTTCCGACGAGCAGGTTGACCTCGCGCCGGGCGACCCGCGCCAGCACCGCCTCGATCTTCGCACCGGTCGCGACGTCGCGATCGAGCCGCGCCACGCGAGCCTCGGGAAATGCGGCGGCCACCGCATCCGCGACCTTCTCCGTGCCGAGCCCCTTGCGCTCGATCGAGCCCTTGGTGCTGCAGCTCGGGCAGACCTCGGGCACGCGCTGCTGGAAGCCACAGTAGTGACAGCTGAGGCGATCGCTGTGGCGGTGATACGTGAGCGACACCGAGCAGTGCGGGCACCGAAACGCATGACCGCACGCGCGGCACAGCACGAACGTCGCGAACCCACGCCGGTTCAGGAACAGGATCGTCTGGTCGCCGGCGGCGAGCGTCTCGGCGATCGCGGTTCGTAGCGGAGCCGACAGCATCGCGTCCCCGTCGGGCATGTACTTCTTCAGATCGACGATCTCGACGCTCGGCATCGGCCGTGCGGTCGGGCGGACGGTCAACATCAGCCGCCGGTATTGTCCACGCTCCGCGTGCGCCGAGGTCTCGAGGCTCGGCGTCGCCGATCCCAGCACGCACACCGCGCCGGCGCGCTGCGCCCTGACGAGCGCGACGTCGCGCGCATGGTACTTCACGCCCTCGTCCTGCTTGAACGAGCCGTCGTGCTCCTCGTCGACGACGATCACGCCGAGTCCCGCGAGCGGCGCGAAGATCGCCGATCGCGCCCCGACCGCGATCCGCGCCTCGCCGCGCCGCAGCCGCGACCACTCGCCAAGGCGCGCTCGCTCCGACATCCCCGAGTGCAGGATCGCGACGCGATCGCCGAACCGCGCGCGAAATCGGGCCGCGAGCTGCGGCGTCAGTGAGATCTCCGGAACGAGGACGAGCGCCGTTCGCCCCGCCTCGAGCGCCTCGGCGATCACCCGCAGATACACCTCGGTCTTGCCGCTGCCCGTCACGCCATGCAGCAGGAACGGCGTGAACGCAGGCTTCGGTGGTGCTTTCACCGCCTCGTCCACCGATGGCGAGCCGTCGATCTGCGCGGGCTCGGTCGACATCGACGATGACGACCGCAAGGCCTCGACGATCTCGGTCACGGCGACCCGCTGCTCGTCGGTCAGCACGGGCGGCGGCGACACGTGCATCGAGTCCCCGGTGGTCACCGCATCGATCGCGAGCTCGCGCTCGCTGATCCGCACGAGTCCCTGCTTTGCGAGCTCGCGGAGCGCGGTCTTGGCGCCGGGCACCTGTCCCTCGAGCGCCTCGACGGCGACCGGCGCTCCGCTCGCGAGTGCGTCGATCACCGCGTACCGCTTCGGGGCGCGCGCGACTTGCGCCCGCGCCGCCGCGACGTCGATCGCGAGCTCCACCACGCGCTCGCGCTTGAGCTTCACGCGCGCCTTGTCGCGATGCTCGCGGGCCTCGACGAAGCCCAGCGTGGTCAGCGCCTCGATGATCGCGCGCGTCCCCTTGTTGAGTCCGCTCGCCGACAGGTCGCCTTGGAGCAGCTTCGCGAGCACCCCCCGCTGCTTCGCCGGCAAGGCCGAGCCCTGCCCTTCCGCGGCGGCACGTCCGGACTCGGTGAGCCCGATCACCGCGCGTGCGCCGATCCCGCTGCCCGCCGGTAGCGCCGCGCGCATCACCTCGCCGGGCGGCGCTTCGTAATAATCCGCGACCCACAAGCACAGCTCGACCAGCTCCGCCGACAGGGCCGGTTCGTCATCCAGCACCTCGGTGAGCTCGATGGGCGTGATGCCTTCGGGTGGCGTGACGTCCTCGCGGACGACCACGCCGGTCACCTTGCGCGGGCCAAACCGCACCAGCACCCGTGCCCCGACCTTCGCCCGCTCGATCAGGTGCTCCGGCACGCGATACGTGAACCGGTTGGCCACCGGCAACGTCACCGCGACCTCGGTGTAGTGCGCCAGCGAGCCGCCAGGCGAGCAAGTGCCCTTGGGGTGCGCCAGCGAGCCGCCAGGCGAGCCAGTGCCCTTGGGGTGCGCCAGCGAGCCGCCAGGCGAGCCAGTGCCCTTGGGGTACACGGCGCTCATCTCCATGCACCGGGCATCTGCACGTCATGCGCCATCGCGAACCTCGCGAATCCATACACATGACGTCCGGCCACCGGACAGTTCTGTCCGGCTACCGGACAGATCGTCCAGCCTGCGGACACCGGTCAGATCGGCCCGGGTCACGCGAGCAGGCGCTTGCGAGGCGGATCCATGTCCCGGGCTGACCGAAAGTTGTGAAAGTGGAGAGCGTCCCCGTGGGATCATTCTTCTGCCGTCATCTCGCGGCAGAGGGCGAGCACGGCCTCGCGCAGCTCCGGCCGCTTCAGCGCGTAGGCGAGGTTCGCGCGCAGGTAGCCGAGCTTGTCACCGGCGTCGTGGCGGGTGCCGGTGACCACCACGCCGTAGAGGCCCTCGGGCGACGTGGCGAGGTCGCGCAACGCGTCGGTCAGCTGGATCTCGCCCCCGGCGCCGGGCCGGGTCGCGGCGAGGTGGTTCCAGATCGACGACGGGAGCACGTAGCGACCGACGATCGCCCACCGGCTCGGCGCGGTCCCGGGCCGTGGCTTCTCGACCATCTCGGTGATGCGCATGCGCCCGAGGTTGTCGCGGTCGCCCGAGACGATGCCGTACATGTGTTCCTTGCCGGCGGGGACCTCCATGATCGCGACGGCGCCGGCACCGGTAGCCTC
>Ga0299915_10004188_pt1 | contig 10506 bp, 10 predicted proteins | sample RVTome_13_FD_200263 | JGI IMG/M metagenome (GOLD analysis project Ga0299915, IMG submission 200263) | Soil microbial communities from uranium-contaminated site in the Upper Colorado River Basin, Wyoming, United States - RVT92D227 (version 2) ... | reverse complement strand
TGGATATGAAGGCGGGGAGTTTCAGGCGATCTTGGCCAATAAAAAGGTGCACGGCCAAATCATCGACCTGATAAAATGATTGAGGATTTTCGATTGTCGATTAAAAATCAAAGTTCGGATTCGCACTCCAGAAATATGACGCCTGATCAACTCAAGAATAGAACAAAACATTTTAGCCTGCGCGTAATCCGATTGGTGGACGCGCTGCCCAAAAGAAAGACTGCCATTGTAATCGGCATGCAGCTGCTACGGTGTGCAACGTCGGTTGGCGCAAATTACCGCGCTGCCTGCAGGGCCCAATCAAAAGCAGATTTTGCCGCAAAGATGAGCATTGTAGAGACGGAAGCAGATGAGTCGGTTTTCTGGCTGGAGCTGCTTGTCGAAGCCGGGGTATTGAAAGATACGCTCGTAACCGCGTTAATCGCAGAGGCCAATGAGCTTACTGCTATCGCAGCAGCATCCCGCAAAACAGCCAGAAGAGCAGCGTACAGAAGCGCAAATCGACAGTCCTAAATCGACAATCGACAATTCACAATCGTCAATCGACAATCACCACGGGTCGGGAACCTGGTGCAGCGCTCGGACCTGTACGTTTCCAGCAGTGTAAGGCGCGCCGGCGAGCGGAGCAACACCACTCCTGTCAAGTATGGCGATGACTCGTCTCTGCGGCCCATCGGCGCCGATTCGAACGAGTATGTATGCGGTGAAGACGTCGCTGCGGACGGTAATCAGGTTACTGATTCGATGGAAGATCAAATCCCGCTCTTCGAAATCATCCTTAGCGCCGTCGAGGAGCCCCAGGAATTTTAGGGGCGTCAGGTCAGGGAAGCCGCGCTGGTCGAGGCCGTCGGCGGCGTAATAACCCATCTCGGGGACCCACGTCAGCTCCCCAATACTCCTAAAACCTAATCCGCCGGGTCGCGCACGATAGTCAGGCCCGCCCGGTATCGCTATCTTGTCTCGGTATGCCACAACCGCCTGGCTGACGATGGGGCCCACGCCCACGCGCACGGGCGCCATCCAGGGCAGTTGCTCCAGGACGTAGGGCGGAGCAGTGTTGACGTTTATCCGCCCTTTGATCCTTGTTTCATTCCAAACGCGGCCCCCGTAGTCCGCGGGGTCAATAACAGTCAGATAGTTGAGGATTCTGGCAAAGAGGACATTCTTGAAATCAAGCCGCAAATTGGCGTCGGTGCTCCCGGCCGGCACATCGTAACCACTGCCGGCAAAGACCATTCCAATCTCGCCTATGTTCTTGAAACCCCTCCCTCCGTAAGCAAGCGGGTCAGGATCAAGATACGGATGGGCCTGCACCTGTATCCTGCCGAGAGCGGAAGAATCAAAGTATGTGTTGAACTGTCCGAGGGTCGAAGCATCCGCCCCGGCCGCAGTATCCCACAGCCGCCGAATACACTTATGAAGACAAATCTCTCTTTGAACGCTCAGTGCCGGCCCGGCGATAGAGGCCGTCAACCATCCGCTCGCTGCACTGGCGGCAGGAATCGTGTAAGAATCAACTGTGACGAAGACTCCACCCGGAACGGAGCGCTCAAGGTATATCGTAGTGCCTGGACCGACAGAAACACCGCTGACATCCTGCACGGTGGCGGCAGCGGGAAGCGTCGGCGTATAGCCTGGAACGGCCGTTGCGTACAGCGCTTCGTTCGGATCGTTGAAGGGCACGGGCAAGAGTGTGCCGAGAAGAGCCACTATGACCCCCGCGCCTTCAAACCGCACCACGTGGAAGCGCCTGATTCCCGACCAGTTTATGGTCACCGTGGCGGTTGCGCCGATTCTCAGCCGCCACGTGCCGGAACCGGAGATGTCGTCTTCAAAATAAGGTTTATGAAGCTCTACCGCGTAAGAAGTATAGGTGGCCGGCGGCACGCTCTTGACTGCCGCCGCGACCTCTGAAATATAAATGCACGGTCGCTCGAAACCGTAGTGCGGCGCCCCGTTGATATCAACCACTCTGGTCACACTGGAGTTGTCATCGCGATAGTCTATAATGTTGGCGGTAATCTGCGCTGCCAATGCATCGACCGGCACGGGGCCAAGGTTGGGGTCGGCATCCCAAAGACCCATCTTGATCGCAGTACGCAACAGGGCTTGCCCGGCGGTATTGACGTTTACCATTTTGCCATTGCTGAGCAACGGTCCAACGGGATTTATGATGCGGTCCATACTGCGCGTGGTGGCGATGTGGCGATAGTCGTAGCGGTTCAAGCGAACCCGATCAACAGGAAAAGAATCACAAATAAATGCGCGGTCAAACCACTCAGGTACAGTTATTCCCGAACCTCCCTGGGCTATAGGCACGTCAAGTGTCGTCGATGCCAGAAAAGAACCTGCCCACCCGAATCGCTCAATGCGGGTATCAGTGTCTCTTTGATTCAAGAGGAATCGGTTTCTCAGCTCCAGCTCGTCCGAAATGTCAAACGGTGTGTACGGCGTCCGCAGCTCATCATACCACCAAATCACTTCATCCTGATAAGCTCCGTAGGGGTCGGCAGCAGCGGGGTCGCGCGCGGCAAGCAGCGCATTTACGTCTGCGGCTGTGGGAAGCGTATCCGGCCGATTGGCTAAGGCCATAAGGTTTATCTGCGAGAGGTTCGTGCCGTCGATTCGGGAAATGTCGGGGTCGCATGGATCGAACCTGAACGCCGTGTTGACGTTTATCACGCCGTTATCAACGACCCTGACGGCAGTAAAGACCGGCCTGCCCTTGGTGGTGGTAATACCCGGCACAATCACCCACAAGGAATCAGCGATGCCGTCGCCGTCGGCGTCGGCCGGGAGGCCCTGGGCCATTTTGCTCTTATCCTGATAGTCCGGTATAACCGCGACAGGCAGGTCGTAGGCGTTGGGGTCGAAACGCTCGTAGATATCGCTTGCGTGGCGCCAGAAGTATCTTGCAGCCGCCCCCGCCCCCGCTTGGTACGGCTCGGAGCTTGCCAGCCACCTGTCGTCCGGGCCGGGATAATCGTGGTATTCGGGGTACCCCCCGCCGGCAAGCCGCGTGCCGGGGACGTCCCAGATCAACTGCTCGGTTATCTTGGCGACAACCGCATCAATCGCCAGGTCGAGCTCCTTGCCTTGTGACGCGCCGGAGGCCGCCATCCTGTCCACGCGCGTAATCATCAGAAACAATACGCCCACGATGGCCAGCAGACTGGTCAGGACGACCGTCAGAATAAGCGCCGAACCCAGAATTCTTCGTTCTCTGCACATCCTGATACCCCACGTTCCCATCCAAGCAACGAACTATGAACAACGAACTATGAACTACCAACAATAAACTCCGAACTAATCCAAATAAACAATATGCGTAAAAGTCCGGCCTTGCTCTATAACGCCCTTCGAGTCGAACAGCGTAAAGGTGAACTTAAGCGCCCGCCCAAGACCCGGAACACGATTGAAATCCGTCTCGTCCAGAGGGCCGCCGTAGCCAATCCCGTTGATGTTCACGCCCCCGTACGCACCCCCCGGCGCTAAGCGCCAAGGATACAGTACGCCCGGCACACGGTCCGGGTCCGGATCGCCGATATAGAAATCTGTGCGGTCCGTCAGGTCTCCATCGCCGTCTGGGTCAACCTCCGGCACCCACCTGCGCTCGGCATCGTACCACCCCTGAATCTTGAACTCTCCAACGCCATCGCAGAGGAGCATGTGGATCGAATTGGGGTCCGCCGGGTCAACGTGTGCGCCCCAGACCGCTCTGCCAACAGTGGGCATGCCAACCGTGAGACCGACCTTGACGTCGGTTATGACAGACAGGGCATTGCTCTTGCTTGTGGAAGGCATCTTCTTCCACTGCTCGAGTGTCATTTTGTCGTACTCGTACAGGTTATTCCAGGTGTACCAATGGGCGTCAATTATGCTGTTCGGGTCAAAGAATAACGGGACGGCGTCCGCCGTCAGGATGTGCTGTGTCCTTGCGAGTATCCGTTTGGCCCTGGGCTGCGCACCAGCGGGGACACCGCCTACGCCGCCCCTGGTTGCAAGCATATAACAGACTCTTGCGAGGTTGCCCCGGACCAAAGGGGCGGTCTTATACGACTGGAAATCACCAAGCGAAAAGAACATTATCCTATCGAATCTCTCGAATCCGTCGAGGTCACAATCGCTGAAGTCCGGCCTTCTGTCCTGCGCCACCCAGACCACAAAGATCTCGCCGTCCTTGCGCAGGCCCTGGAAGTCGGCGTCGAGTCGGTCCGTAATGGCGCGGAGCTTCCGCATAATCTCGGCGTTTGCAATGGCCGTGCGGTGAGTCTTGATGCTCGCGTTAAAAATCACCCCCGCAAACGACAGGATGATAGCCAGAATCCCGACGGCGACCATAAGCTCAATAAGCGTAAAACCGTTGGTTGTTCGTTGTCCGTTGTTCATTGTTTGTTGTTCGTTGTTCATCGATTCATGGAGCGTTTTAGCCCACTTAGCATCTTTGACAAATCCGTCAATTCGTCCTTCAAATCAGCATTCTTCTCGGTGCTCAGATAGAGACAGCCGCTCTCCTGATCTGACCCGTCAAGCCAAACATCTCATCTCTTGGAAAAGTCCTTGTCACCACATACATGCAGTTCACCAGATCTATAGCCTTATTATAAACGTCCAGATTTTCAAAATTAAACGCCATAAGTCCGACCTCCCCGTCAATGAACAATGAACTAACAACAATGAACGCAATACGATTCTAAAATCTGATTTCCGTCTGATACACCACTATGCAGGGGCCGCCTCCCCCGACCGGCGGGGGTGCTGGCGGAACCCAAGGTCGAAGCAGTGGCGGGGGAACAGCCCAGACCACCTTATTGCCGCCTGGCCAAGCCTTATCCGGATCCGGGTCAAGCAGAATCTGATCGGGGCCAACGCCCCGCTCGACCACTCGATAGATTTCCCCGCTGCCGTCTTCAACTATCGTATAACCCTCGCCGATCCATCTCTCCTTGCCGGCCTCAATTGCAAGCACGGGACGGCCGGCAGGATCAACACCCACAAATGCGACGCCGATCGGCATCGGGACGGGCCAGCTCATCGGCCCCGCCGGTCCGACATACCGGGTTGCTGTTCCGACCTTTCTGCTGACGAAAACAGTTACCAGCAGCGCTTGATTTGGATCGACTGCGTTGGGGTCACGCCGGCACAGGGCGGACCAGAAATACTGCTTATCGGCCAGAGTCCTCGTCGAAGGGTAGGCAAATTCGTTGGGGTCGATGGGCCTTGATGCGTACAGCGGGTTCGGTTTCACTTGGTAATCAAAGAGCTTCTGCTGGTTGACGACCAGGTTCGGGTCCGTCATATCCACGCCGAAGAGCCTTAATTTTGAAACGGCCTCGTTGACCACAACAGTCGCCATGGTCCGCTCGGTGGAGACGGTCGAAAAATAAACGCCCGCGAGAAAGGTGCCGCCTATGAACATCATTCCGATGGCGAGCGTCCCGATAGCCAACAGTACCTCGATGAGAGAAAAACCGCCATATCGCCACGTAGAGACTATCTCAATTCTGTCACCCTGAGCGAAGCGAAGGGTCTGGCAGTGGAGAATATGAGATTCTTCGCACCGCTCAGAATGACACTTGGAGTTTTGAGACAGTCTCTTATTACTCATAGTCAGTTAATCCTTCGAGATTATCGTCCCCGTATAGGGGTTGAGGTAAATCGCTTCTAATCCCCCCAAATAACCAGACCACGCTCTGGGCGGCACGAACTGATAGGCGGCCCGAAATTTGGCCCGGTCATAAATGAAAAACCTGTTCCGGCTGTATTCCGGCCCCAAACCCATCGGCAGATAATCGTCCTGGTAGAACATTCCTACCCCGGCATCTACCTGTGCCTTACTATTGAAAACGTCATCCGGGCTTGCCGTTGGCGAGCTATCCCTTCGCCCATTTCGATTCCTTATGCGCACCTCGTGCATAAGCAACTTGCCTGTGGGGGAGAAAATCACCGAGAACGTGGTTGTATCCCTCAACTCCTCCAGCGTGTCTATTTCGACATCGGTATCGAGAGGCAACTCTGTAAACGAGATTGCCGAAGGAGGGGTAAAAACCCTGTTGACCAGAGTCAAATCCATCACGCCGATAGAATCGGGGAGCTTTATCGGCTTACATCCTTCAATAGCGCGAAATCCGTTTGCCAGGCCCGTGCCGTTGGGCTCGGGGTCACCATCTTTTTCAATGAATATCATATACTGCGGGGCGGTGAGCGGGTTGAGCGGGTCTGGCGCATCGGGATTATACGCCTTCTGGAAGCGTACGCCGACGTAACTGTCCTTTGCCGCGGCGAGTGCACGCGCAGAGGCCAGGGCCGCACTTATCATGCTCTTGGCGCTGTCGCCGGACTCAAAAGAGGCCATGACCATACGGGCGGCCGGCAGCGCGATGCCGGCCAGCAGCGCCATTACCGCGATAACGACCGCCAGCTCGGTCAGCGTTAAACCCGTGAGATATCGCCTTATTACGCGATATTGCATTCCATTCTGCCTTATCTCACGGGTTAAACCGGATTGTCGTAGCTTCGTATTCACTGTTCTTCTCTGCGACTTCCCAAATCCCCGCTTTCGCAGGAATGACAACTATCAATCGACCGGCAAGAGAACTGATTTCTTACACATTCATCCTATCTGTTTGTTACGTTGTCACCGTCGAAACCAATACCTGTTTTCTTATCCGGGCCGGCCGAAATAAGCCTCGGAAAGCTATCGCCGGCAATATATCTGTAATCCAGAACCGTGCCCCACGGGTCATATATCTCGTATATTAGAGGCCCTGGCACCGGATTGGTGAATTCATTGCGTATTACCTTCTCACTGATATTCTCGAGTATCCTCCGAGAGCCGGGCAGAGAATTAAGCTCTCTGTAGAGTTTCTCACATCTCTTGGCACTCGTATCGTCAAGTAGTGAATTCGGTTCCGGAAACCTGCCCGTAAAGTCGTAATATTCCTGCAGAGCGCTTTCGAGCAGGGCAAAGGCGGCCTTGACGGCCTTCTTCTTGGACTGATTCTCAATGCCCAGGCCGACACCCACCACAATCCCTGCGAGAAGTACAATAACGGCCAGGACAACCAACATCTCGACAAGGGTCATGCCGTAACACGCCGCTCGTCGCTCCCTTCGACAGTGCTCAGGGCAGGCGTCGCTCGGCGCTCGTGTTTCGATATTCGACATTCGACATTCGATATTCATAATTCTCCTGTCTTATGTCTTTTGTCTGCGGTCTTATGTCTGATTGCTCAGTCGCCAAAGTTGCGGATGTCGTCGGGCGTACCGTAAATGCCGTCCGCCCCCGCTGAAATCAATATGTATGAGCCGGGTCTGTAAGGCCAGAGCTTGGCTGTGATCTTCGGGTCTCTGATGTAAGCGTAGAAAGCATTATTATCAAAGGGAGCAGCGATACCGTCCACCGCCTCTTTTATCTGAACGATGGTAGTGTTGTCGAGACAATTGTAGACATTGCCTTGGTTATCGCAAGGTCTCGCCGGATCCACCAAAGCAGGATCGTTGAATTTGCCGCTCGGGTCGGCCTTGTAGTAAAGAATAGGCGCCCCTGCCTTTGCCATGCTCCCGTCGGGCAGCGTCACTTTCGTGGCGCCGTACGCGTCGCAGAGCACATACCTATTTGCTCCCGGCTGCGTAGCCAAAGGATGAGACCGATACAAATCAGCCAGTGTGAAGGCATATCGCGTGCCCTCTTCTATATACGGCGATTTTCTTTCGTCAAAAGTGGCGTTACCCCTGACTTTTGCCGGGTCATAGCTGCCTGGCCCGCCGGCTGCGTCCAGACCGTCCCGTCGCCAGTCCGACCGCGGATGGAATCCCAAAAGATCCCATCCCAAAAGGGCCTCGGCCAGCTTCTGGCTGCCGCAGTAAATACCTAGCGGAACGCCGCTCGGGTGCCCATAATATGACGGTGGATAATCGCCGTAGTCGTTCTTGAAGGCCGTCAGGGCCACATCGATGGCAAAAAACTGGCCCTTCTGCTTGGCCTCCATCGCACTATTCTTCACCGCGGTTACGGCCGGGATAAGCAGCCCGACCAGCAGCGAGATTACCGCCAGAACTATAAGAAGTTCCACGAGTGTAAGTCCTGATTTTTCACGCTTGCGCTTCACGGTTCAATCCCTTCAATAACCATTGAAGTTAATGGTACAGCTACTGGCCCTCCTCGGCGCCGCTGCAGCCGAGCCATGTCTCGGCAAAGACCGCAAGGTCGAAAAAGTTGATTGCGGCGCGCGGCCTTATATCGTCGCCGTGGAACAAGTTGTATTCATAATCCGGGTCAACATCCCCCTTCAGCCAATACGCAGCAATACCTTCCATACCGATCATATCGCCGGGCCAGGCGGCGGCGTAATTCGCAAAGTCCCTAAAATCAATAGTCGCGTAGCTGGTCAGGTCGTCCCCGACGCCGGACAAATTGGCCGCATCGTTCGGGTCAACGCCATCGCTCAGCCACAGACCGGCCAGTACCTTCAAATCGTTCGCATCGACGCAGCAGTCCCGGTTAATATCGCCTTTGAGAAGCGGCGCGCCGCCGCAAAACAGACTGCAACCGACATTGTCCCACTGCAGCTTATACATCGACTCCGTCCAGAAATATGAATCCTTGTTCATTCTCATACCGAGCGACAGTGTATGCAGGCCGGCGGTTCTGTACTTGTCCTCCACGGCATAGACTTGCCCAAGATAGACACCCCTGACGTTCGACCCAACGCTGTTCGACCGCCATACGACGTCACCATCAATCAATAAGACTGCCGAGCATACAGCCGGATCCCACGGGTAACCCTCAGGAGACGGAGTATCCAGCTTCACGTCGAACGTAATTTCGCTAACGGCGGCAAGGTCCATCTGCTGGGAAACCGTCGCCGTATCTCCTGCAAGCAACCACAGTTTCTTCTTTGAATACAGAGTAAGACTGTAAAAGCCGTCGGTGTGCCAGTCCGTGTATATGTACCCGACGAACTTGCCGTCGGGAATACTCACGGTCCAGCCGTTCGGCTCCTTTACCGCGATGTCGGGTATCCCGCCGTGATTGTTCTCAAAGCTCGGGTTCACAATCCCGCAATCCTCGGATCGAGCCAAATTGACGGCCAACAGCATACCCATAATCGCTCCAATCGCCATTACGCTCTTCATCATCATTTTCTCCATCCTTCAAACGTTCTTTATTGTCAACATCTTTAAGGCTACCCTTCCTCAGCCGAGCGCCGTCGATTGCAGGCAATCATTGCGCTGCGGCGGTCTTTGCCCGCCTGCCTCGACGGTCTTGGGCATTTGCGACTATCAGTCAACGTATTTCCAGTCAAAATTGCATATATCGTCAGCCGTGCCGTACTCGGCGTCGTATCCCGCGGAAATCAGGATATAAGTATCCGCCCTGAAAGGCCTGGGTATAGTTGTAATCTTGTCGCTCAGCGTGTTCTTGTAGAACCTGATGGGATCTACGAGCGGGTATGGGGCAGCAGCACCACCACCCCCAGCTCCAGGCACACCCAGTTCAAGCAACTCCTGGTTGTCATAGAAGTTGTAGATATTGTTCTGACTATCACGAGGCGTCATGGCCCCTGCCAGACTCGCATCATGCAGACTGGCTCTTGTGTCGGCCTTATAATAGAGTATAGGCATCCCAAGCTTCGTCCCGGAAGCAAGCTTGCGTGTGTACACGTCACAGAGGACGCGACTAGTCGCCAGGAACGGACCCGTGGCGCCGGGCCATATCTTCTGTACCTCAACAGCGTCGGCGCTTTCGGGCGGCAAATATGGCCCCTTTCTGGCCGACAGGTCGGTCGGGTCGTATAAAAGTCTGGTCCCGGTGGCATCCCTACCATCCCTTCTGAAAACTGAGTTGGAGTGGAAGCCCAATAAATCCCGGCCCATCATAGCCTCGCAGAGCTTCATCGCGCCGCAGTAGCTTTCCCCTATCGATGTCGAATCGAGCCCGCCCGATTCGGGATAACCGTCGAAGGCGTTGTTGAAAAGCTCGATCGCAGCCTCCAAGCTGTGGAACTGGGCGTTCTGCTTGACCTCCCTGGCGTATATCCTGACCCTGTTCAAAGCCGGCACGAGCAGACCGATGAGGATCACGATGATGCTCATAACGGTCAGCAATTCCACAATGGTAAATGCCGCTTTCCTATTCGATTGTTTGGCGATTGTTTTCATTTTTGTTCTCCTTAAGTTTTTTCGGCTTATTTCTGTTTTTTCGTTTTCTTCTCAGACGGTCAACGAGGTAATAATCCTAATCATAGGCAGGAACACCGACAGAAGGATTGTCATAACGACAAGGCCGAGCACAACAATCATAATCGGCTCGAGCATCGACATTAACCCGGCGACCATAACGTCAACCTGCTCGTCGTAGTTGTCGGCCACTTTCAAAAGCATCTTGTCGAGGTCGCCGGTCTCCTCGCCGACGGCGACCATGTTGCTGACAATCAGGTCAACCGTTTTTGACTGCTTTAACGGGCCGGCGAAAGTGTCGCCCTGCCTGATGGAATCGTGAAC
>Ga0299915_10004187_pt1 | contig 10508 bp, 10 predicted proteins | sample RVTome_13_FD_200263 | JGI IMG/M metagenome (GOLD analysis project Ga0299915, IMG submission 200263) | Soil microbial communities from uranium-contaminated site in the Upper Colorado River Basin, Wyoming, United States - RVT92D227 (version 2) ... | reverse complement strand
GGCTCAAGATCAGCGGTAAAGCGACGGTCATCGCCGCCGGCGACGGAGATATTGGAATTGAAGAAGATGAAAAGCAAGCGTTCGAATACGCAGACCTTGACGTAAAGGACTTCCTTAGACCCAAATTGCACCTGGGAAATCTTTTTGCGGCCGCCGCGCCCCTCCAGATAGCCCTGGCTGCTGAACTGGCCGGCAGAAAAGAAAACGGTCAGCCCGTTGCGGCTGATTGCTTCGGATTTGGAAGCGAGCAAGCTTCATTTGTACTGGAGTCCCCATGCCGCGAGTAGTGATAACAGGCGTTGGTGCAGTGACTCCGGTTGGAAGCGGCGTTGACGTTTTTTGGGCGAATCTCACCTCCGGAAACTCTGGGATTGCGCCAATAACCCTGTTTGATGTGTCAACATTTCCGATTCGAATTGGAGGAGAGGTCAAAGATCTCCGGCTCGAATCCGTGACAAGAGATTTTCCCTGCTGTATGGATTGTCGGGACCGCAAAGTCTTTTTTGCGCTTGCCGCAGCTCAGGAAGCGATAGCCGACGCCGGACTGTCGGATGGTCATCTGCGCCAAGCGCTTCTGCATGTCGGCGTCGGACTGGAGGTATTCTGTCTGGAAGATTTGACGCCTTATGCCGATTCGCCGGATCTCAGTTATTCAATCGTGAGCTCCGCCATTAATGAGCGGACGGACCAGCCGTTACAAACTCCGCTCGATTATGCAGGCAGGATACTCGGCGACCGCTACGGATTTTTGGGCGGCAGATACACAAACTGTTCGGCGTGCGCCGCCGGCGCCCAGGCAATCGGCGAAGCATGGCAAATGCTGTGCGAGGGACTGGCGGACGTCGCATTGGCCGGCGCAACGGACAGCATGCTTAATCCTCTCGGGCTGGGCGGCTTCAGCCTCCTGCGGGTATTGTCCGATGAAAACGACAAACCGCAGCAGGCATGCCGGCCGTTCGATGCGTCACGCAAGGGCGCCGTTCTAAGTGAAGGAGCCGCCTTTGTCACCCTTGAAACCCTGGACCACGCGCTGGCCCGAAAGGCAAATATCTACGCAGAGCTAATCGGCTACGGCAGCTCACTGGACGCCTACAGAGTCTCGGACCCGGACAACACCGGTCAAGGAGCGGTCCACAGCATGAACAAGGCAATGGCGACCGCACGACTCAAAGCGGGTGACATTGATTGTGTAAATGCCCACGGGACGGGCACTATAAAGAACGATATCGTTGAGACTGCGGCCATAAAGGAATCGCTCGGCCCACGTGCGTATGACATTCCGGTCCACGCCGTTAAGTCAATGACCGGGCACATGATCGCAGCCAGCGGAGCAGTCGAGGCGGTCGTTGCGGCATTGACTCTCCTGCGCGGTACTGTTCCGCCGACAATCAATCTCAAAAACCCCGACGATGAATGCGACCTGGACTACGTTGCGGACGGCGCCAGAGACTTTCAGGGTGACACTGTTCTATCCAACTCCTTCGGTTTCGGGGGCCAAAACGCCACACTGATCTTGAGGAGATACTGCTAATGGACTTCGAGAGCCTGCTTGAGCTGCTTAAATCGCGCCGGTCGATTCGCCGATTTACCGAAGATGTGCCGTCCCGCGTCCAGATCGAGCGTTTAATCGAAGCGGCGCGCTGGGCGCCTTCGAGCCATAACCGTCAGGGATGGAAATTCATAGTCTTTGAAGATCCCCGGCGGATACGCACACTGGCGGAGCAGGCGCGTAAATCCATCCGGAGATCTATCAAGAACGCTCACAAGCTCGCCGCCGCCCGTGATGACGAGCTAATCCATTTTGCAGGAGCATTCGACCAATCTCCCATTGTAATCCTTGCCCTCCACAAAAAGAGTCCGGCGGTGGGAAGGTCATTGCTGGCCTTCGCCACCGGCGAAATTGCCTCCGGTGAAGCATTAAGTACGGCAATGGCTGTTCAGAATCTCCTGCTGGCCGCTCATGCAATGGGGCTGGGAGCGTGCGTCATGACCGCTCCCCTGCTGGCTGGAGACGTCTGGAAATCATTGGATGATATTCCCCCCGGTTTCGAGCCGACGTGTCTGGTTGCCGTCGGCTACCCAGAGAACGCGCCGGATGCCCCGAGAAGAAAAAGACTTGAACATATTCTTGAATACAGGTGAACGAAAATGACAGAAAAGCAAGTGTTTGAAAAACTCACGCCGCTAATCCGTGAGGTCACCGGTCTGCGGAAAGACCAAGTAAAGATGGATAGCCTTTTGATGCACGACCTGGGCGCTGAATCCATAGACCTGCTGGATCTGAGCTTCCTTATTGAAGAGACATTCGGCGTCACTCTTGAAGGAAACGAATTCGAGCGAGAAGCTGCGCAGCGGATTCCGGGGGGTGTTTTTGAAAAGGATGGTTATCTGACCGCTGAAGCGCTGGAAGAACTAAGGAAAGCGCTGCCTGAAGTGCCCGATAACTACTTGCAGCCGGGCTTGAAGAAAATCGAGCTGCCAAGCGTTTTGAATGTTGCGGTGCTCGTACATCTTATACAGCGCAAGCTCGCCGGAACCGGCCAGGAGGTGAGAAATGCTCAAGGATAAGGTGGCTTTTGTCACGGGGGGCAGCGGAGCGGTCGGACGCGCAATCGTTAGAACCTTCGCCCGTCATGGCGCCCGAGTGGCGTACTCGTACAAAACGGGCGTGGAGAAGGCCCGGCAGATTGACCGGGAAGCCGCTGCCGCGGGTTTCAATGTGCGGTCATATCCCCTGGACGTCCTGGACGCAAAAGCGGCCTGCGAGCTTGCCGTTACAATCGAACAACAGGTCGGTCCAGTCGAGATACTCGTGAACAATGCCGGTGCTACCAACGTCCTGCCTTTTGCGATGATTGACGAAAAGGACTGGGACGTCGTTATGGATGTCAATGTCAAGGGTATGTTCCTTGTGACCAAGGCCTTTGCACGAGGCATGATCCGGCGGAGAGCCGGCAATATCATAAACATAGGCTCGCTGGCAGGTATGCGAATGTTGGAGGTGCCCGTGCATTACGCCGCAGCCAAGAGCGCCGTGACAGGCTTCACGTTCGCCCTGGCGAGGGAGCTGGGCCGATACAACATCCGCGTCAACGCTGTCGCGCCGGGGATGCTGACGGAGGGGGTCAGCACGAATGTTCCGCCAAAGCAGCAGGAGCAGTACAAGAGTTACTGTGCCCTCTCCCGCGCGGGCCGGCCCGAGGAAGTGGCCGAAGTCGTCGCGTTTCTCGCGAGTGACCGCAGCAGCTACATTAACGCCCAGTCTATTCCTGTTGATGGGGGCATCTGATGAAATTCCGAATGGTCGATAGAATCATTGATTTCCAGGCCGAGAAGAGCATCCGCGGTATCAAGGCACTCTCTTTCGAAGAGTACGAGTTGAAATCAGCGATGGCGGATGAGCCGCACCTGCCGGAGACGTTGATAATGGAGGCACTGTTTCAACTGGGCAACTGGCTGATAATGCTCTCGTCGGGTTTCTCTCAAATGGGTCTGCTGGTCAGAACAAACGAGGTGCGTTTTTTGGAGCCTCTCCGGCCCGGCCAGAGTCTTCTTATGGAGGCAGAGGTCCGAAGCTATCGCAGTGACGGGATTCTGTTCGATGGCAAAGCTTGCGCAGGCCAAAAATTGATAGCCGTCGGAAAAGGCTGCCTGGCGGTGCCCGTCGCGCTGGCGGACTACTATGACCCCGACGACCTGCGCGTGTTGTTTTCGCAGATATACAGGCCAGATGAATAAACGGATAGCAGAGTTGAGACAATGGCGAGACTAAAAGAGAAAGATTACACGTACTTCAAAACGGTTCGCGGAATGTGCCGCAACTGCCGCAAAATTGTGCCTGCGCGGGTCTTCTTCCGCGGCGGGCAGGTATGGCAGGAAAGTCTGTGCCCGTCCTGCACGAACAAGCCCGCTCTAATCGCTGCCGACAAAAACTGGTACCTCGCCAATGTTCTTGAAGCAATGCCGGACCAATCGCCTTTGCCTGGCGCAAAGCCGTCCAAGCTGGGCTGCCCGCACGATTGCGGACCGTGCGCCTGGCACGCCACCCCGTGCCAGCTTCCGGTCATCTCCATCACCAATGCCTGCAACCTGCGGTGCCCCATTTGCTTCACCTACAATCGCCAAGATCGCAATTACTACAAGTCCATCGACGAAATGAAGCAAACCGTGGACTGGCTTATTGAATCATCCGGCCCTCTCGATCTGATCAACATCACCGGCGGCGAGCCCACGCTGCACCCGCAACTGACCGACCTTCTTCGAGTCTGCATCAGACCCCGGATCGGTCAGGTCACGATGAATTCCAACGGCATCATCCTGGCCGATAACTACCCCCTCTGCGAGCAGCTTGCGGATTTGGGGATCTGTGTCGTTCTTTCGTTCAATACGTTTGACAGCCAAGTAAGCCGGCGATTGAACGGCGTGGATCTTGTTCACACAAAGCTAAAGGCGATTGAGAACCTTACCCGCGCCGCAGTTCGAATGACACTGCTGAACGTTATGGTCGGCGATGTCAACGAAAACGCAATCTCCGGCATGCTCGACCTGATGCGCCACAACGACAACATACTGAGCCTGACGATACAAACCATGACCTACTCCGGACAGGGGGCAAGCACGTTTGCCCGCACCCGGCATGTTCCGGTTGACAAGGCGGCGGCGGTGGTAAGCGAACAGTCCGGCGGGATGCTGGAACCGGATGATTTTGTTACAAAGCCCTCAGCCCATCCGCTCTGCTACCTGATCTGTTATATGTTTAAGAACGGCGATGAGCTTATCCCTTTGACGAGATTTGCACCGAGGGATAAGATTCAACAGCTTATCCGGGATTCTTACCTTATTCGTCCCGGGTCAGAGGAGTTTTTCACGGATGTGATTAACCAACTCTATGCCTGGGGCCGGACAAAGCACCTGGGTCTCTTTCGCCAAATGGCGGAGAGACTGTATCCGGCGGGCAAGGCCCTGAACGATTTTGAGCGCCAGCGCATCGGTGAATCATTCGTGCGGACACTGTACATTCACGCCCAAATGGATGAGGACACGTTTGACTGTTCGCGGGCAATGCTTTGTCCGGACCAGACGCCGGCCGAGCCGGGGCGCCTCATTTGCACCTGCACTTACAATCTCTTTCATAGAATGAAGGATGAGCGGTTCTATTTTGAGTCAAAACAGACACAAGCCGCCCGGGGAGTCTGATACCTTCGGCGGATCGAACAGATGAAAACTCTTGGCATCACACAATCGGCCTGCAATACCTGTCGCCAAATAGTCGCGGCCAAGGTGGTCACGGATGGTCGGGATGTTTACTTCGAGAAGTTCTGCGACAAACATGGGCGGAGCCGTAACCTCGTGCAGAGGGACCTTGAGAATTATCTTAAGACCCAGCGGTACGTTAAGCCGGCGTGGGTGCCGAATGAGTTTGCCGGGGAATCCGGCGTCGCGTGCCCCCAGGGCTGCGGCTTTTGCGACAGACACGAGCAGCACCTGTGTATGCCTGTAGTCGAGATCACGTCCCGATGTGACCTGACTTGTCCGGTGTGTATCGTTGACGCCGGCCGGCCGTGGGATATGACCGTTGAGCAGTTTGGGAGCCTGATAGACAGACTAATACGTGCTGAGAATCAGGTTGATGTCCTGAACCTTTCCGGTGGTGAGCCATTGATCCATCCTGATCTGCTTGAGATTGTCGATAAGGCCCTGTCACGCCCTGAGATTGTGCGGGTAAGTATTTCGACGAATGGTCTAACGCTGCTTCGCCAACCGGACCTTCTCCGCCGCCTGATGGAACGCAACGTCGTCATTTCGCTCCAATTCGACGGATTTGACGACAAGACCTACGAAATCCTCAGGGGCCGCAGTTTGCTAAGAGAAAAGCTCAAGATTCTCGAAATGCTGGCCGAGACGGACATTTCCACCTCGCTGACGGTCACGGCCGCCGGCGGCGTCAACGAAGACCAGTTCGGCCCCATCCTTGAGTACTTGTTCTCGCATCGCAACGTGGTCAGTATGATGATTCAGCCGATCTCGTTCGCCGGTCGGGCTGCAAACTGCACCGCAGAGGCGCAGCGACTGACCATCCCTGATGTCATAAAGCTGCTTGATACGGCCGGTGATTCGCGGGTAAGCGCCTCGGACTTCGCACCATTGCCTTGCAGCCATCCGCTTTGTTTCTGTCTGGCCTACTATCTGATGCTCGATGACGGCGGGACTATCTCACTTAGCCGGCTGGTGGACGCATCCAGGATGATGGACTCTCTGGCAAACCGAACGATCTTCGGGCTGGACAGCGAAGAACACGATAATCTCAAGGATATGATTTACGAGATGTGGAGCGGCCCCGCCGGCAGCGCGCCCGACAGCGAGGCGGTGATAAAGACGCTTCGCGCTATCATGGATGAGATGTCCTGTTCGTGCTTCGACCCCCGGAAAGCGTTCACAGTGGCCGAGCGGCGCATCAAATCGATATTCATTCACGCATTCCAGGATGTAGAGACATTTGACCTGTCCCGCGTGAGGCGATGCTGCCAGGCATACCCCCAGCCGGACGGCAGACTCATTCCAATATGCGTTCACAATGTCCTTCGCAGGAAACCAAATGGAGTTGAAAGATGACAGAGAAACAGAGCCGGGTTGAGACGTATGGTCATTGGACAAGTCCCATTGTACTGGGTATCATTGTTGTCGGCGGTCTGATCCCGTTGATACTCTACTGGTTCTTCTTCGGCCAGGCACCCACGGTTACACCGACCCAGGCCAAGACATTGCTGCGAGCCGCCGACAGCTCGGCCGTACTTGTTGATGTCAGAAAGCCGGCTGAGTTCTCGTCCCGTCATATCGACGGGGCGAAAAACTGGCCTGCGGCAGAGGTCTTCGCCCTCGCCTCCCAAGAGAACATCCCCGAACAGTTCAGAAACAGGACTCTCCTGCTTGTATGCGATGCCGGAGTTGTCAGCAGATCAGCTACCAAGCATCTAATCGGCATAGGCCTCGAAGAAGTCAAGAATGTCCGCGGTGGGATGCAGGAGTGGATTGGCAGCGTTGCCGGGCCAAAGGCCGACGTCTTTGACAGATGGATAACTCAAACAGGCGAGATTGCCGAATTCCCCTTCCACCCGATGCCGTGGCATCTTCAATTGCTGGCGGTCATAATCGGATTTGTGGTCAAGCCGACCTATATGCTCCTTTCCCTGGCGGTTGTCATCGTCCTGCGGCAGAGCAAATCTGCAGACCTCGTGGCGCTGCGGTGGTCGATGATATTCTTCTTCGCAGGAGAAAGCTCTTGCGCCGTCTATTACATCTTCAGCCAGGCCTGCTATTTACTCGAGTATCTCCACAGTTTTGGCATGCTCTTGTCGTTCGGCTTTGCCGCCTATGCCCTTTTTGAAGGGATGGACACCAGGATTCTAAGGCTCTCCGACCCGGATCAGCGCTGCGCCGCGATGAGCCTCTGCACCAAATGCATCAAATATGAGGATGCTCCCTGCCGTCTAAGGCAAACGTTTCTGGTGATAATCCCGGCACTTGCCGTTGTCGCACTTATGCCCCTGTCCGCAGATTGGCAATGCACTTCGTACAACACGATGATATTCGGCACATTCTACAACTACTCACACCGCGTGCTCTACCAGGGATTTGAAAGGCTCTACTGTCCAATTGCCTCAGCAGTCCTGCTGATGGTCTCGCTGCTGATTCTTCAATTCAAGAAAAAAGATCCGCTGCCCCTTGCCAAGCTCTTCTTTGCCGCCGGAATAGGCCCTATGGGCTTCGGAATCATCAGAACCATACTCGGCGGCATGTATAGTCAGAATAAGATGTGGTTTGACTTCTGGGAAGAAATCACCGAGCTGCTGTTTATCTCGGGCGTCTGCTTTGTCCTCTGGATATTCCGCCGCGGGCTGTTCAAAAGGCCCGCGCGTGAGCTTGCCAAAGCAGATGAAGGCTGACATCGTCCGGGCTTGAACGAAAGTGCCACGGAACAGGTTATATGGCGAAAAGCATCAACATTCTTCTTATTCATCCTCGCTGGGCGGGGTTATCCTATCGCAGGAGAATAAAAATAAACGAGCGGAAGATTCATCCGTTGAGCTTGGCTGTCGTTGCTGCTTCGAGTGGAAATCACAATGTAACAATCATTGACGAGGCAATAGAGAGCATACCGGCCGATGTGAGCTCCTATGACCTCATTGGTATAACGGTCAATACCTATACCTCGCCGCGTGCATACGAGATCGCGGATAGCCTGCGCAGCAAGAAAAAGACGGTCGTCTTCGGCGGCGTCCATCCAGGTCTAATGCCGGATGAATGTCTGGAGCATGCGGACAGCATAGTAATCGGAGACGCAGAAGACACTTGGCCCGTCCTGCTGCAAGATTTCACCAGCAATACACTGAAGCCGAAATATCTTTCATCCTGCGAGGCATCCGGCAGGAGTATTCCCACTCCCAGGCGAGACCTCTTGCGAAAAATGAAAAGAAAAGTGGCCTATTGCCAGGTATCGAGAGGCTGCGCCAACCAGTGCAGGTTCTGTTATCTTCAGTATGTTCCGTCCAGGAAAATCCGCTTAAGAGATATAGAGGAGGTCTATCACGAATTGAAATCCATTGAGGAAAATATCATTCTTTTTGTCGATGACAATCTCTTCTGCGACCGCGATTATGCAATTGAATTCTTCAAGGCGATTACCCCCCTAAACAAGAAATGGTGGATCCAGGCGCCAACCAATATTCACGATGACGAGGAGTTGATATCCGTACTCTCGGCGTCCGGGTGTTTTTCCCTGTGTATCGGATTTCAAACAACAAGCAGCTCTACTACCAAAGATGAGTTGATTCTGCATAACAACGTGGATAATTACAAGAGACTCGTGGATCTGCTTCACAAATACGAGATACTCGTGGACGGCACCTTCATCTTCGGTTTTGACGGAGACTCCAAAGACGTCTTCAGAGACACTGAAGACCTGATAAGACATCTCGGGCTCGATACGTACATCTTCTATTTTCTAACGCCGTATCCGGGGACGGAATATTACCAATATTTCCTGAACCAGGGCAGGATACTTCATAAAGACCGGTCGTGCTTCGACTGGGACCACGTTGTGGTAAGACCGAGGAACATGACTGAAAGTGAATTGTTCCAGGGTGTCGAGGAATTATACAAAAGACTGGACAGGACTTACTTCTCCAGCCATTTGGTGAGAAACATAGCCAGATTCAGAAGCAAAGTGCTCTCCAAAGACTTGTCCTCTTTCCTGCTGTCCCTTTGGTGGCACTATCGAACCTCCCCGCCCCGGCGGGTTCAAAGGCCCTGACCCGGCGTGCGTGCAAACTCGACGCGGTATATCCTACTATGGAAAAGGTGATTGTGAAAAATGGCGGGAATTGGACGATTTTTTGAGTTTGATTTTCGGGCGACATTCGCTATTGGGCGAATAATGAGGGTGCGGATGTCAAGATGGGCGGCTTAGAAAAACAAGGCAAGAAAAACTTGCTAAAAAAGTGGTCAAAAAGTGGGCGGAAATTGATGGAAATTGAATGAAAATGATCAAACACTCGCGCGTCTTGGGCAAGAATGTTCAAAAAAATGCACGGTTTTTTGCCACCTACCGTTTCAGTAGGAATTTTAGCCACGAAGGCACAAAGGCACAAAGAAATCAGACACGGATTTACACTCTTCTTGATGTGACAAAAAAAGAGAATCGCAGGTTACGCAGATTAACAGGGATTTTGGCCAGAAAGACAACAAAGTACAGAGACTGGGGAACCACGAATTTGCACCAATAAACACGAACATATTGCCTATTTTGACACGGATTCACACTGATTGACACTGCTTTGAATATGAACAATGAAGCAATCAGCCCTCGCCGCTCTCCCCCGCTTTTTCTTTCTTTCCTGTTGATTCCCCGGTATTCTTGTGGTAGGTTTCGCCATAGACGAGCCGCTTAATTGATTAGTGATTACTTGCCGGAAGGCAGGCTCTTGCGAGTCGTTATTTTGACAATTTGGTGTAGAGTAGTATTTAATTGGTGATTGTTCCTCGTTAGTCTCCTCGTTAGTCTGAAGAATCAAAGGAAAAACGCCTTCAGAAAAAACTGATGAAAAGTCAAGCTGCTTAGGCTTTGAAAAACTGTTTCACATCAGCACAAAAGATGGAGTTGTGGGTTTGGTACGTTAGACAGCGAGGCTGTCTGCATCGGATAGTAAGCCCCAAAAAAGGAAAGGATGATAATTATGCTTTTCACTATCGCTGCTATTTTGGTCATATTGTGGCTCCTGGGGTTAGTGAGTTCCTACACGATGGGCGGTTTCATTCACGCTCTCCTGGTGATTGCCGTTGTCGTGGTGCTGCTCAGGATCATTCAGGGACGACGAGTGCTGTGAGAAGCCGTTAGTCTGTCGTATTGAGGCAAGGAAACGGGAGGTTCCATGAGAGCCAAAACCATCATTGCCGGCATACTGATTCTTCTCGGCATCGTCGTGCTCGCTTACTCGGGCATAACTTACAAG
>Ga0299915_10004185_pt1 | contig 10510 bp, 7 predicted proteins | sample RVTome_13_FD_200263 | JGI IMG/M metagenome (GOLD analysis project Ga0299915, IMG submission 200263) | Soil microbial communities from uranium-contaminated site in the Upper Colorado River Basin, Wyoming, United States - RVT92D227 (version 2) ... | reverse complement strand
TTGTCATAAAACTTTTTTAAATGCCTGTTCAAAATCATAAATAATATCATCGATATGCTCTATCCCTACTGAAACTCTGAAGAGACCCGGATCAATCCCGGCGGCCAGCTGCTCTCCGGAGGACATCTGGGCATGAGTTGTTGCCGCAGGTTGAATAATAAGCGTCTTTGCATCTCCGACATTTGCCAGATGGCTTACAAGTTCAAGGTGTTCAACAAGTTTTGCTGCCTTTGCACTATCGGCTTTCAGAATGAAACTGAGTACACCGCCGGCACCCTTCGGAAGGTATTTTTTTGCAAGCTCATGATGAGGATTTCCTGCAAGGCCCGGATAATTCACCCTTTCAACCGCGGGATTGGCTTCAAGCCATTTTGCCAGTAAAAGGGTATTCGCGACATGCCTCTCCATCCTTAATGATAATGTTTCAAGCCCCTGTAAGAACAGGAATGAATTGAACGGGCTTATTGCAGGACCAAGGTCCCTTAATCCTTCAACACGCGCCTTGACAATAAAGGCAATATTTCCCTGAGGGGAGGAGTTGGAATATTTTTCCCCGAAAACAAATCCGTGATAACCTTCCGACGGCTCTGTAAAAACGGGAAACCTGCCGTTGTTCCAGTTGAAATTGCCTCCGTCGATTATCAGTCCTCCGATACTTGTTCCATGACCTCCGATCCATTTCGTTGCCGATTCAGTGACAATATTTGCTCCGTATTCTGTTGGCCGGAATAAATAACCACATGCACCGAATGTGTTATCTACAATCAGCGGAAGGCCATTCCTGGCCGAGAGCTTCGCAAATGCCTCAAAATCAGGTATGTTAAATCCCGGATTGCCTATTGTTTCAATATAAACAGCTTTGGTTTTGTCATCAATAAGTCTTTCAAACGAGTCAGGATCAAGATCCTTCGTGAATCGTGCTTCAATGCCAAAACCGGCTAAAGTAACTTTAAACTGGTTATAAGTACCGCCATAAAGAAAAGGTGAACTCACAAAATTATCTCCGCTTCTCATTAAGGTAGTAAGAGCAATAAATTGTGCCGCATGTCCCGAGGAAACAGCAAGCCCGGCCACTCCCCCTTCAAGGGCAGCAGCTCTTTTTTCGAGAACCTCGGTAGTGGGATTATTTATCCTTGTGTATATGTTGCCCGGTTCAGCAAGATCAAAAAGATCTGCTGCATGTTTTGCACTCCTGAAAACGTATGATGATGTCTGGTACAGGGGAACTGCTCTTGAAAGAGTCTCATTATCCGGCTGATGACCTGCATGTACCTGGAGTGTCTCAAATTTTGATTTTCTTGTATTCATTATGTTAGGTTTGAATTATTAATTTCTTAACTCATAATCCTTTTTTGTCCCCTATCCCCCCCTAAAGGGAAGCTTTAATCAGGATTTCGAATCCCCTTTAGGGGGATGGGGGCAAATCTTTATGATCCGGTGATTTACTTAGATATTGATTAATTCCAATCCAGGATCCCTATGGCCACATGCACATAGGCATGAGCAGCATCATTAAGTTGTTTTGAATCGAATGAGATGTTTTCATTGTTTCCGTGTTTATTTTTATCATCTCCCGGTTTTCCGGGATTAGGTTTTGGCACCTTTCTCCCGATAATTCGGGATTGGTTGCCAGGGTTTCGCTGAGCCTAATCTCTCCACCCTTCTTAATAAAAATCAAACACCCTTTACTGGAAGGAATATTTGATTTGTGACTGCAAATGTATGAATGATTTTGAAAAATGCAAAAAAATAAAGATTTAACTTACTTTTGCTTAATTAATTCGCTTCTTCATGCAAAATAGTTTTACAGTCTATAATAGTCTATCAAGGCAGAAAGAACTTTTCGTACCCCTTCACCCGCCATTTGTCGGGCTTTATGTTTGCGGACCAACAGTTTACAGCAACGCACATCTCGGCCATGCCAGGCCGGCAATTACTTTTGACCTGCTGTACCGGTATCTTTTACATCTCGGATATAAGGTCAGGTATGTCCGGAATATTACTGATGTCGGACATCTCGAAAATGATGCCGATGAGGGTGAGGATAAGATTGAAAAAGCTGCCCGGCTCGAACATCTTGAACCAATGGAGGTGGTACAGAATTATATGAACACATTCCACAGGAATATGGATCAGCTGAATACCCTTAAGCCTTCCATTGAGCCAAGAGCTTCCGGCCATATTATTGAACAACAGGAATTTATTAAGCGTCTGATTGAGAATGATTATGCTTATGAGGTTAACGGTTCGGTCTATTTTGACGTAATAAAGTATAGCAAAAAATACAAATACGGGAAACTCTCGGGACGTGTCCTTGAGGAACTTCAGACCAGTACGAGGGAGCTTGAAAGACAGGAAGAGAAACGTAACCCGGTTGATTTCGCTCTCTGGAAAAAAGCAACGGCTGAACATCTGATGAAATGGCCCTCCCTCTGGAGTGAGGGATATCCCGGATGGCATCTTGAATGTTCAACGATGAGCGTTAAATACCTGGGAGAGGTTTTTGACATACACGGGGGAGGGATGGATCTTCAGTTCCCTCACCATGAATGCGAAATCGCCCAGTCTGCTGCAGCCCTTGGAAAGGAGTCGGTAAAGTACTGGATGCATAACAATATGATCACGATCAAGGGACAGAAGATGGCCCGTTCGCTGAATAATTTCATAACCCTCGATCAGTTTTTCAGCGGCGATCATCCCATGCTTGATCAGCCATACAGCCCGATGACCGTACGATTCTTTGTACTCCAGGCTCATTACCGCGGAACCATTGACTTTTCGAACGAAGCTCTTCAGGCCGCAGAAAAAGGTCTTCAAAAACTGTTCAAGGGTATTGAAACCCTTAAAAAGCTTAAGCCTGCAGACCTTTCAACTGTTGACATTAACGGACTGAGAGATAAATGCTACGAAGCTCTTAATGATGATATGAACAGTCCGGTGTTGCTCTCTCAACTGTTTGAGGGAGTCAAATACATCAACTCCGTTAACGACGGAACGGAAAAGCTGAATAGTGCTGACCTCGGTTCACTGAAGGAACTCTTTAAAATCTTTGTTTTTGATATTCTCGGATTGAAAGATGAGACAGAAGACAAGGGTAATGAAAAGTTGACTGATAACCTGATGAATATTATCATCAACCTCAGGCAGGATGCAAAAGCCCGGAAGGATTTCGGGACCTCTGACAGAATAAGAAAAGATCTGAAAAACGCAGGTGTGATTCTGAAGGATAAAAAGGATGGAGTTGAATGGGAAATAGAGTAGTATCCTATATATCTTCTGTGGTTTGGATTGGTTCCGTCCCCCTCGGCGGTTCATACCCGGTCCGTACCCAGTCGATGACCAGCACTGATACTCTGGATACCCGGGCTTCTGTGGCCCAGTGCATCAGAATAATTGAAGCAGGGGCTGACTTTGTAAGGCTGACAGCTCAGAGTATAAAGGAGGCCGAAAATCTGGCTTACATAAAATCAGAACTTCGAAAAGCAGGATTTGACACCCCGTTAATAGCCGATATTCATTTCAATCCTTCTGCCGCTGAAACAGCTGCCCGGATCGTAGAAAAGGTGAGGATCAATCCTGGTAACTATGCCGATAAAAGAGCATCATTCACCAAAATTGAGTTTTCCGAGAAGGAGTATGGAGCAGAGCTTGAAAAGATCCATTCAAAGCTTCTTCCTCTGATAAATATTTGTCATGAAAACCATACTGCAGTCCGTATAGGAGTCAATCATGGCTCACTATCCGACAGGATCATGACACGTTACGGAAATACTCCGGAAGGGATGGCTGTATCAGCTATGGAATTCATAAGGATCTTCAGGGCAGAGAATTTCCACCGGCTGGTCCTTTCAATGAAATCATCAGATACCGGTGTCATGATCAAAGCAACTAGAAAACTGGTTCAGATGATGACTGATGAAGGATTTGCTTATCCCCTTCATCTTGGTGTAACCGAAGCAGGCGAAGGTGAAGACGGAAGAATCAGATCTGCAGCCGGTATCGGGGCTCTTCTTTCAGAAGGTATCGGCGACACGATCAGAGTATCTCTATCCGAAGCACCCGAACGTGAGATACCTGTTGCCAGAGAGATATTGAATTTTCTGGCCGGACCTGCCGGACGTGTCTCCCCTCAAACTGAAATTCTCAGTTTCAAATCACACGAGAAACTTTACAGACCGGAAGTGCTGACATTTGAAAATGGTATTTTCAAAACAGAAAGCGGAAATCAGTGTAATTACAATGTAATTACATTCACTTCTGACATACATCCATCAATACAAGATCATCAGGATGAGAATATTATCCTTAATCCGGTATTTGACGAGGATGATCCTGAAAAACTTGCGATCGATTCAGCATCACTGCTTGGTAAATATTTTATTACAAAACAGGCCGGCGGAATATGCATCTCGAACAAGGGAAAAGTCCGGGGCGAAAAGCTGAAGGAGCTTTCCTTCTCCATCCTGCAGGCAACAGGAGCAAGGATAACCAGGGTGGTTTATCTTTCCTGTCCCACCTGCGGACGTACAAAATTTGACCTTCAGGAAGCAGTAAAAAAAGTAAAAGAGGTGACAGGTCATCTGAAAGGTCTTAAAATCGCCATAATGGGGTGCATTGTGAACGGCCCGGGAGAGATGGCAGATGCAGATTACGGATACGTCGGTGCTGCAAACGGCAGGGTGCACATTTACAGGGGAACTGTTCCGGTATTGAAGAATATTCCGCAGGAATCGTCTGCAGAAGAACTGTTGAAGCTGATTGAGAAAGATCACGCAAACCTGTAATCAAGCTGCTTCTTCTGCAGATCAGCTTTTACGACCTCTACTTTAACCCTGTCGCCCAATGTATAGAGTTTCCCTGTTGTTCTGCCCCTCAGGCAGTAGTTCTCCTCATCATATTCATAGAAATCATCTTCAAGGTCCCTGACACTGACCATTCCCTCGCACTGATTCTCAATGATCTCCACATAAATGCCCCATTCGGTCACTCCCGAGATCACACCATCAAAAACCTGTCCTGTCTTGTCGCTCATGAATTCCACCTGCTTATACTTAACCGAAGCTCTTTCGGCTTCATTGGCAAGTCTTTCCATCTTTGAAGAGTGATCGCACAGTTTTTCATATTTTTCCCTGCTGCCCGGATTTTGATCATCAAGGTAAGCCGTAAGAAGCCGGTGTACCATCATATCCGGATAGCGGCGGATAGGTGAGGTGAAATGGGTATAGTGTTTGAAAGCAAGCCCGTAATGCCCGATATTATCAGTTGAATAGACAGCCTTAGCCATCGACCTCAGGGCGATCGTTTCAATAATATTCTGTTCACTTCTGCCGGCAACCTCCTTCATAAGCCTGTTCATTGCCTTTGGAAGGTTGTTCTCATCCACCGGAAGCTTATACCCGAACCTGGTGATGAAATGCCTGAAGTTGCTGATCTTTTCAGGGTCAGGCTTGTCATGGACCCTGTAAACAAATGTTTTTCCTTTGAGCTTTTTGCCCACATATTCTGCTACTCTCCTGTTTGCCAGAAGCATAAACTCCTCGATAAGCTGATTTGCGGTGCCCATGTCGCGGAACTTTACTCCAAGCGGTCTTCCTTCATCATCCAGATCGAACTGCACTTCAACTCTTTCAAAAGAGAAAGCTCCGTAAGCAAATCTTTTTGATCTTAACTGCTGGGCCAGCCTGTGAAGAGGCAGGATCTGATCTTTCATGGCTCCTTCCCCTGTGTCTATTATCTCCTGAGCTTCGGCATATGAAAACCTCCTGTCGGAATTGATGATTGTCCTTCCAAACCATTCATTCAGGACTTCTGATCGGTCATTAAGCTCAAAGACAGCTGAATATGTGAGTTTGTTTTCTGATGGATTTAATGAACATATATTGTTTGAAAGTCTTTCGGGAAGCATCGGGACCACCCTGTCGACCAGGTAAACGGAAGTTGCCCGTTGTTTTGCCTCCTCTTCGGTAAGCGAATCCGGCTTTACATAATGTGTTACATCGGCAATATGAACTCCCACTTCCCAGTTACCGTTTTCAAGCTGCCTCAACGAGAGGGCATCATCAAAATCACGTGCATCTTCCGGATCGACTGTGAATGTCGGAATATCCCTGAAATCTCTCCGCTCCATAATATCAGCGTCAGTAATTTCACTGCGGATTCTCCCGGCATCATATTCGACTTCTTCTGTAAAACCATAAGGCAGTTCAAATTCTGCCAGAATGGCGTGCATCTCAGTTTCGTGCAAACCCGGGTCGCCAAGGACATTTATTATTTCGGCTACCGGGTTTTTTGATTTCGGATTCCATTCGGTAACCCTGGCAACAGCTTTTTGCCCCTGTTTTGCTCCGTTGAGCTTTGATACCGGTATAAAAAGATCGAACGGCATATTTTTATTGTCGGGGATGAGGAAAGCAAAATTGGGCATTATCTCAACCGTCCCCACAAACGATGTACGCCATCGCTCTATGATCTCAACGACCTCACCTTCGGGTCTGGCTCCTTTTCTTTTAGCATAAAGCAATACTTTTACCCTGTCGCCATGCAGAGCCGTATTAAGATTTTTAGCCGATACAAATACATCATCTTCAATATCATCCGATGAAATAAAGCCATAACCCATTCTGGTCATATCGACTGTTCCCGTAACATGAACCCTCGGGCTGGTTTTTGATCTGTATTTTCCCTGATAAACCTCAAGTATGCTTCCCCCGCCTGCAAGCTCTTTTAGAATCTCAGATACCATCTGCTTTTCTGAGGTTTCAGTGATATTCAGCTTTTTGGAAATCTGCCGGAAGTTAAATGCCTGATTGGAATTTCCGGCTAATATTGATTGAATCTGGGTTGTGATTGTTTCTCTTGATATGCCTGATCTTTTCTTCCTCTTACCCTTCGTACTCATAAATTTTGGTTTCTGCGAAGGTAGAAAAAGGAACTATAAATTTCAGTATATTTGATATATAATTGAAATTCCATGGCAGACCTGAAATCAGTCTTTTCCCATTCACCCGGCATAGTTACAAGGAAAACAGGAGATGAATATGTGCTTATTCCTGTAGCAAATAATATAGCCGATATGAACAGTGTCTACACGCTCAACGAGACCGGGGCATTTATCTGGGAGCTGATAGACGGGAAAAGAAATGTTGAAGTGATAATCAATGCAGTGACTGAAGAATATGACATCAACTATGACTCAGCCTCGAAAGATGTCTTTTCATTTATAAATAATATGAGTAATTATCTCATCATCAATATTTAAAATAATATTTTAACGAAAAGTACGTTAATCTTCAGAGTAGCCTCTTTAATTGATTTTAATAACTCCGAAGATTGCAAAATACTTTCACTTATAAGGAGACAAGCCTGGGTTTTTATACGCTTTGGAAGCAACATCAGCAAGATTTAAGAATGAGAAGCTATAATCTTAATATTGCCGGCTACAATATAAGGATCGAATCAGCAGATGACGGACCAGACCTTGTTCCTTCATTCAGGTTCAGGAGGAACATTGTTCAGAATACTGAATATGATGTTCGCATAAGGGTCCATCATGGAAGCCGGAAGCCCAATGAAGATGCCGAGAGATTATTTGTTGCACCATATGTCGTTGAGGTAAAAGGTTATAAGATAACCAAAAGTGACAATTTCTGGAGCGTATATAAGCAGAATGGAGATATGTTGCTGATAACAAATTTTCCTGACTCTTCATCCGGAAAGAAAGCAATGCTTAAGTTCTCTCTTGGCCTGAGGGAATGGGATCTGTGGATTGAAAATGCAGGCTCTGAAACTGATCCGCTGGAATATCCTCTCGACGGTCTTGTTCTTTACTACCTTACCTCAGTAAACGCCGACATCATGATCCATGCATCCGGAGTATACTATAACGGCCGCGGATACCTGTTCAGCGGAGTTGCAGGAAGAGGCAAGACCACTATAGCCAGCCTCTGGGACAATATAGGTGCTCATGTCATTCATGATGACAGGCTTATCATAAGAAATGTTGACGGTCTGTTCCGGATGTACAATACTCCTGTGTATAATGATGATGTGCCACGAAATGCCCCGGTCGACAAAATCTTCCTGATTGAACATGGTGATGAAAACAAAATGGTCATCCTCAGGGAAGCATCTTCAGTCAGCCATGTAATTTCAAATTGCATACAGCATAACTATAGTCAGGATATGATTGCCCGCTTTCTGGGGTCAGTGTCAATGATGTGTTCAAAGATCCAGGTAGCAACACTCTCTTTTAAACCCGACAGGAGCATAATAGAATATATCCTCCGGAATGACTAAAAACCGCCTGGCTCACACAGCCCTGAAAGATATTGGATTCAGTCTCCTGACCGAAGGAAAAACGATCAGGGTGAAGGCTGATGGCTTCAGTATGTTTCCTTCCATAAAACCAGGCTCAGTGGTTTTTATCGAACCATTTAAACAGGGAGATGAGCCTGTCCCGGGCGAGATTATTGCCTGTAAAAAAGATCCGGGATTTGTCGTTCACAGGTTAGTCAGGTGTTTTGAACAAGATGACCATAAGTATTTTATTACAAGAGGCGACAGCCTCATGGCTGAAGATGATCCGGTTCTGCCTGATCATATCGCCGGGAAAGTAGTCAGGGTTGAATGTCCTGATGGTAAAGAAGTGCCTGCAGATTCTCTCCTCAATAAAAAACCAAATTATTCCTTCAACAGATTTTTAGTAAGGATTATTTCGCAATTTTACAGGATAAAAAGAATTTTTTATTTCTAAAGGGATTGTTTAAAAAGTCTTTTTTACCAATAAGCCTGCAAAAAACCAATTTTTAATATTTTAACTTTGCGTGCTTTGGGATCATGATTGATATGGAATTCTTCACAATTATGACAACAGTATTAGAGATATATTTTTATTTCCTATTTTTTCATTTATTTACCCCCTACCCAGCCTTCCCCCAGGGGGGAAGGTCCCAACGGCAGGCTGGCTCCTTCGCTAAAATAGCCCACAGGGCTATTTTTAAACGCTCGGCCCTCCCTTGGGGGAAAATGAAAGGGGGTTGGGGATGAACGGGATTTGGGTGAATAAATTTTTATGAAAGGAAAAATCAAGCTCTTCAGAAAAGCCCTTAACCTTGTCTGGGAAAGTGCCCCGGGATGGGCATCAATTAATATTGTGATCTCTGTTCTCCAGAGCTTCCTTCCGCTGGTTCTTCTTTATCTTCTAAAGCTTCTTATTGATGAAATAACACTAGCAGTATCTTCGGGAACCTCTTCAGCAAATATAATACCGATGATTGTGGTAGTGGTGGTTATATTCTTTCTTGATGAGATCTCTTCCGACTTTGGAAATTTTGTCCGTAAGAAACAATCCGTGAAACTTGAAGAGCATATGTATGGCCTTCTGCATTCCAAGGCTGTCAGGCTCGACCTGATCAACTTTGAGCATCCCGGATATTTTGATTGTCTTGCAAGAGCAACTTCTGAAGCGCCATGGAGACCCAACAGCATTTTGAACAATATCATTTCAATGTTCCACGGACTTCTCTCGCTTGTGCTTATGGCAGGACTTCTCTTAACGCTTCACTGGGGAGTCGCTCTTCTTCTGGTTGCAGTTAATATCCCGTCTATATGGCTCAGGCTTCATTATGCGGATATACTTTATAATTTCCAGAGGGACCAGACACCCGAAGCCCGGAAATCAGTATATTTCAACTGGCTGCTGACTGGCGACAGGCCATCAAGAGAGATCAGGCTGTTCGGACTTGGCAATTACTTTATGTCACTTTTCAGAAGATCCTTTAATAAGCAGAATGAAGAAGAACTGAATATTCTGAGAAAAAGAACAAGCATCGAGCTTATCTCAGATGTAATTAAAGCATCCGCATTTCTTGTTCTCCTCATTGTTATTGTCCGCCAGACCATAGGCGGAAAGCTTACTCTTGGCCAGATGGCAATGTTTCTTCTGGCTTTCAGGCAGGGAATGACATATATTAAAGATCTGTTCAGTTCTCTTGCCGGTCTTTATGAAGACGGATTATTTATCGGCGATACCTTTGAGTTCCTCGATCTTAAAGAAAATGTTGTTGCCCTTGATCCTGTTACAGTTCCGGCTGATCTGAAGTCAGAGATCGTTATTGAGGACCTGTCATTTACATATCCCGGAAATCAGTATCCTTCAGTTGACCGGGTCTCTTTCGTTATAAAGAAAGGTGATATAGTTGCTCTCGTCGGTCCAAATGGTGCGGGAAAGAGCACACTTGTGAGACTTCTTACGCGTCTTTATGATCCCGATTCAGGAGCTGTCAATTGGGACGGGAAGGACATCAGGACCATGGATCCGGATGAATACAGAAAATATTTTTCAGTTGTCTTCCAGGATTTTATGTTGTACAACCTTACAGCAGGTGAAAACATAAGGATGGGCAATATTGAAACGGGTGATGGTGATGGAAAGATAAGGCAGGCGGCATCGTCAGCAGGTGTGCATGATTTACTAAACAATCTTGTCAGAGGTTATGACACAGTCATTGGG
>Ga0299915_10004183_pt1 | contig 10511 bp, 4 predicted proteins | sample RVTome_13_FD_200263 | JGI IMG/M metagenome (GOLD analysis project Ga0299915, IMG submission 200263) | Soil microbial communities from uranium-contaminated site in the Upper Colorado River Basin, Wyoming, United States - RVT92D227 (version 2) ... | reverse complement strand
CTTTTCACATGCCAGAGGAACTTATGCAGATCAAATGGATGCAGTGCCGCTCTTACGACGAGGCAAAGTCTTTCTGTGGCGTTGTGTACCTTCATGAGTGGCATGACAAGCCCTTTTACTGGGGCATTTGCGACAAGTCAGTGTTTGGCGGAACCACGCGGATTCTCGACGGCGTGAAACGAAATCCCCGATATGGGATCTCGTATCGACACTGGATAGACGGCTGCCTTAGGCATGGTGGGAAACTGTACATGGGGATTCCTTCGGGTAGTGCGGGCCGTTCCTTGGAGGAGGTCGAGCGAACGCTCGTTGCTCAGTATCCTTCCGAACTAAATGACGACCGCGACGGTCGGATGGTCATTCGCAACATTGAACATAGTGGAGATGTTCCTCCGTGCATCAAAGCGCGCCTAACACCGGCTCCAGCCGACCGGCCGCTAGAAGCAGCGGCGGGCGGCTGAGCCTTATCATTATGCGCTCCATACTCGAAATGGAGGATACAAACAAATGACCGTGGGGCGGAAAATGTCCGAGATTATGAAGGAACTGGCGCTGATGTGTCTTCGCGACCCACAAGCAATTCCATCCTCGGAAGCCGCGCACGCCGCACTTTTGTTCGCGCAAGTCGCGTGGAATCGGGCACTGGGTTACGACATGAACGTTTACGAGGAGGTTTTGAACGTTTTCCTTTGTTCGAAGCCAACCTTGTGGTCGGAACTCCGGTCACGTGACGCGGAGACGCTCATCGAGGCAATGTGCCAAGCCAAAGAACTGCGTTATTCGACGGATCGTAGGGTTGTCGTGGTCTGCGGAATGCGTGAGGGGAACGTTCACGTGGAATGGTGCGAGGAAAAGGACTATCCGCGGGCATCAGAACTGGCTAAAGAGCTTCTCGACTCGAAATTCGGAACCGGACGCACCATTCGGAAGGGCCGTTCCCGAAAGGGCGCATAACAAGCCGATGAACTCGGCGAGCTGCTCGACGCCATCGCCTCCATGGAAGAGCTCGACAACACGCTCGTCTTCGTCACCGGCGATAACGGGATGCCGTTCCCGCGCGCGAAAGCCAATCTCTACGACGCTGGTGCGGGTTCCCGGAGGGCACCGGGTCACCGACCTGGTCTCCACCACCGATGTCGCCCCCACCATCCTCGAAGCCGCCGGCCTGGAGACCGGCGCCCACAGAACGGCAATAATCGGTTTGTTCGCCTTACATGCGCCATCCAGTGAGGGTGGGCCTCCAGGCCCACCCCAAGCCGACTGGATCCTATGCTTGGCTGCTCCCTCAATGGCTGAGGTCTTTCGCATGACAGGTGTGCATGCGTGCTGTACACTGTGATCGCCGCATGTTCGAGGATCGGGCCTCGATGCGGAATTCGGTAACAGGCCGGCATTGTACGGTAGCGACGTGATGAAACGGTTATTCTTCCGCAAGGTGATCTTGTGGAGCCTGCTCGGGCTGGCTCTGGCGGCATCAGCCGCAGCACTGTGGAATCCGGCACGCGATTTTCGCGGCGCGAGTCTCGATCAGGACAAGCGCGGGCCCATCCCGGCAGCCGAGTTCTCGCGCCTGGTCCAAAGCATGTCCGAGCAGGACGGCTATTTCCGTTCCGACAATTTCACTTCCAACGAAAGCTCATACCTGACTGTGGTCGACAGGCTGCGCGAACTGGGTGTTTCCGGGGGTGCTTACATCGGAGTCGGGCCGGAACAGAACTTCACTTACATTGCCAAGATTCGCCCGGAAATTGCCTTCATCGTCGACATCCGCCGGCAGGCCGTGCTGCAGCATCTCTTGTACAAAGCCCTGTTTCACATCTCTGAAACCCGCGCAGGATTCCTCTCGGCCCTGTTGAGCCGGCCGCTTGAAGGCGGTCTCGCCCCGGGGAAGGGCGCCTCCCTCGAGCGCCTGCTGCAATACTTTGACTCGGCCGCGGCGCCCGGGCAATTTTTCAAGACGAACCTGGCCAGGGTCCGGAAGATCATCCGGGAGGAGTTCAAGCTTCCGGTGTCCGATTACGACCAGGAAAAGCTGGCATATGTGTATTCAGCCTTTCGCGATCAGGGTCTCGAGATCGGCTTCCGGACCGGCGGATCAAACTGGGGCCGCGGTTTTGGGCGCTTTCCCAGCCTGCGGGACCTTACCCTGCAGACCGACCTGCACGGCAAGCCGGGGAACTTCCTGGCGGCCGATGATGATTACCGCTTTTTGCGAAGCCTTCAGCTGCAGAACAGGATCATCCCTGTCGTGGGAGACTTCGCGGGCCAGAAAGCGCTGGCCTCGGTGGGAGACTACCTGCGCAGGAACGGTTATACTGTCCGCGCCTTCTACACCTCCAATGTCGAGCAGTACCTGTTTCGAAACTACACCTTCGGCGCCTTCGCCGAGAACGTCAAGAACCTGCCCATCGACACCCTGAGCGTCTTTATCCGGTCGGTTTCATCGCGGGGCTGGGCCCATCCCGCCTATGTTGCCGGCCATCGCAACACGACGGTGCTGCAGAAGATTTCCCTCTTTCTGGCCGGCTATGACGAAGGCGCCTACACAGATTACTGGAGCCTGGTCACCACCCACTTCGTTCCCGCCCGGCGCCCGTGAGCTTGGTTTCCCTTATGAACCGACTGTCGGATCGTGAGGATCTGACATCAATGCATCACCGCCTCCACCACATCGGCTGCCCGCCTCGCTTCTATTTATTCCAGTCGGGAGGATCAACGCCCAGCAAATTGTGTACAAAAAAGTCGTTCCGTTTGCGCTCGCCGTATGCCCCGCCCATCCCGTGACCGCCGCCGGGGATCACCAGCAGATCGAAGACCTTGTTGGCTTTGATCAGTGCATTGACGACCTGCATCGTCGAGGCCGGATCGACGTTGGTGTCCATTTCGCCGACGATCAGGAGGAGCTTCCCCTGGAGCCGGTGTGCGTTGTCCACGTTGGATGACAGTGCGTATTCCGGCCCGAGCGGCCAGCCCATCCACTGCTCATTCCACCAGATCTTGTCCATGCGGTTGTCATGGCAGCCGCACGAGGAGACACTGACCTTGTAGAACTCAGGGTGGAAGAGGACGGCGCCCAGGGCGTTCTGCCCGCCGGCCGAGTTGCCGTAGATGCCGACCCGGGTGATGTCGTAATAGGGATACTTCTCCGCAATTGCCTGGTGCCACAGGATCCTGTCCGGGAATCCGGCGTCGCCCAGGTTTTTCCAGCATACGTCATGAAACGTCTTGGAGCGGTTGTTCGTCCCCATGCCGTCGACCTGCACGACTATGAAGCCCAGCTCGGCCAGTGCCTGCATCGAGAAGTAAGGATTGAACGTTTTGGGCACAAACGAGCCCTGCGGCCCGGCGTAGATGTTCTCGATGACCGGGTACTTGTGCTGCGGATCGAAGTTCATCGGGCGGAAGATGATGCCCCAGATATCGGTCTTTCCGTCGCGGCCCTTGGAGGCCAAAACCTCGGGGGCCTTCCAGCCCGCCTTCTGCAGCTCCGTGATGTCGGCCTTCTCGACCTCCATCAACACCTTCCCATCCGAGACACGGCGCAGTTCCATGACGGCGGGCAAATCGACGCGCGACCAGGTATCCACGTAATACGTCATGTCGGGCGAGAAGACCACCGAGTGGTTGGCGTCTCCTTCGGTGAGCGGTGTGAGCCCGCTGCCGTCGAAATTGATCCTGAAATGGTGGATGAAGTAAGGGTCCTGGCCCGCGTTCATGCCGCTGGCCTGGAACCAGATTTGACGCACCGCCTCGTCCACCTTGTCCACGGCGCGGACGACCCATTCACCCCGCGTGATCTGGTTTCTGACCTCGCCTGTGGCGCCGTCGTAGAGATAAAGGTGGTTCCAGCCGTCCCGCTCCGACATCCAGACGACCTCCTTGCCGTCGGCGATGTTGTAGCGGTACTTCTTGCCGGAATAGCAGAAGAAAGTCTTCGCCTCTTCATTGACCAGGGCGCGGGGCTTGCCGGTCGTGGCATCGACTTCGATGATGCGATAGACCTGGTGGCCGCGCTGGTTGTACTCGAAGGTAAGTGCCCGGCTGTCCTTCCACCAGACGAGCTCCGACAGGTCGAAGGGGCTCGGGAAGAGGGCGTTGTCGATCCCGATCTGCTTTTTCGTATCGACGTGGAACAGCACAGGCTGGTCGATGTCGAGGGCATCGCCCGGCTTGGCGTACTCCATCGTCCGGTACTTCGGCTGGAGCTGGTCGCCCGGCGACGACTCGACATACTGAATGACCCGGTGGTAGCCGCGGCGGAGTCGATAAGCCGCGAGCTTCTTTGAATCGGGCGACCAGGCAATCGACGGATAGGTGTAATAGTCCCCCTCGCTGCCGTCCCGGCTCAGGGCGAACTCCTCCTTCTTGTCCTTCGTCCGTACCCAGACGTTGTAGTTGCGGATGAAGGCCTCCCATTTGCCGTCGGGCGACGCCTTGGGCTCGGGAGAAGCTGCCTGCGGCGCGGGTCCCCGCACCCAGGTCGACCAGGGATCGCGGGCGCGACGCTGTTCGACCGGACCGATGCGGGTGACGGTGTAGCTCGAGAGATCGCACTTCCAGCTGGAGCTGAATGATTCGAACTGCACGGCCTTTTCATCGTCCACGAAAGATATGGTCTGGAAAGGAAGCTGCCGGGCGTCCACTTTTTCCCCCGCGGCCTTGGCGAGCGCGGCGGCGAGCTTCTCATGATCGAAGGCGGTCTGCCCGGCCGTCATGGCCGCATCGACGACGTCGAACTCAAAGCCGCCGCTCACGGTCTTGCGGTACCAGAAGCGGCTTGTTTTGCCGATCCAGGCCGGCCTGTCCGGCAGGTTCAGGGCAAGGGGTTGGAGCTTCTCCCGCAGGGCGAAGGAGCGCTCGTAATCGGCCTTGGTAACCTGGGCCGGCAGAGACGCCGGCAGCATTGCCAATGCCCATAGAATGGCTGTAACCACGGACAGACTGTTGCGTTTCATGGTTCCTCCTGCAAGTGGGGCTTGATGAGTTGGGAGCTCGAGCGAGATGCGAGATCCTTTGTTGCGTTGCAACGGTTGCCGTTCATTACGAATGTCCGGCCGCTATCATAAGGTCCGCCACGAGGTCGTGCAATAAGCGACTCCTGCAGCTCAGACAGCAGCGGTGGGTCTGGAGACCCGCGCCCACAGGATGGCGCGTGTGAGGCAGGTGTCTGTATCGCAGGGAAGACTCCGCAAAGCAAAGCTGCGCCGGCCGTCGACTGCGCTTGGCACCATCCCTGCTTCCGTTTAGAATGGGGCGCGCGAGGGGCATTATATGGAGCGCAAAGCCAATCTTGGATGCCGTCCTGTGGCCGCCGGTCTCTCCAGACCGGCGGCGTGTTTGATGTTACAGGCCCGGCATACCCCCCTCAGATCCGCGCTGCAGTAGAAAGCTGGTGAGAAATGCGGGCTAAGAACCCCTCGGGATTGGAAGGTTCGAATTGCGACACCGAAACTTGCGGAAAATGACGGAGGCGATGATGCTTATGATGACGCTAGGCGCTTTGGGCGGCTGCGGTCGATCGATGCGGCAAGGCGGGGTCGACTTCCGTCCGGCCGAGATAGTACTCCTCGGCGGGAACATCCCGGGTTCGGCCGCGCCGGGGACGGTCCGTGCCATCGCCATCAGCCAGGGCCTCATTGGGGCTGTCGGAAGTGATGCTGAGGTCGAGCCGCTGCGCGGCCCCGGAACGGTCGTGGTTGATTTGCAGGGGAGGGCCGTGCTCCCGGGCCTTGTCGATCACCACATCCATCTCATGAATGTCGGTTTCTCCCTGCTGAACGCTCAGACAGGGGAGCAGCTTTTCTTGGATCTATCTGCGGTCCGCTCCCTGGAGGAGGTCGAGCGTCGTGTCCGCGAGCGGGCAGCCGCGCCCCCTCCGGGCAGCTGGGTGCTCGGCAATGGCTGGAACCAGATGAACTGGGGCAGCCCCAGGCTCCCCACACACCACGTCCTGAGCAGAGCTGCCCCAAACAATCCCGTATTCCTCGCGCGCGTCGACGGGCACGCCGGCTGGGCCAACGCGGCGGCGCTGGCATTGTCGGGCATCAGCATGCAGACGCCCGACCGTCATGGAGGCGCCATAATCCGGCTGGACAGCGGGGAGCCATCCGGCATCCTGCTCGAGCGGGCCAACGAGCCGGTCCTCGCGCACGTGCCCCAGCCTGCCGACGATCGGGTGATGCAGGCCTTCCGCCTGGCTGCCGCAGCAATGGCCGCCCGGGGAATCGTCGAGGTGTGGGATGCAGGCTTCCTATCCGCGCCGGGGATTGTGGCTCTGAACGGCGATCTCGAAAGATGCCTGTCGCTGCTCCGGAAGGTTGACGCCGAAGCCCCGCTGCCGATTCGCGTCAACCTGATGGTGCCGGCGCCGAGCCGGCTGGCGGACAAAATCCTGGCCGATCCCGGGGCTTTCCGGAAGATTTCCGACCGCATCCGCGTGACCCACATCAAGCTTTTTGTGGATGGGGCTTTCGGGAGCCGCGGTGCGCTGCTGAGCCATGCCTATTTCGACAACCCGGCCACCCGCGGCGTCAGCCGCATGACCGATGCCGAGCTGAGGTCTGCCGTCATGTCAGCGCTGGATGCGGGATTCGACGTCGCCGTTCATGCGATCGGCGACGCCGCGGTCCGCCAGACATTGGACGCCTTTGAATACGCGCTGCAGCAACAGCCGGGCATCCTGCCCGGCCGGCTGCGCATCGAGCATTTCTCCTATGCGCAGACCGAGGACATCGAACGGGCCGCCCGGCTGAAGGTGGTCCTGTGCGTGCAACCGAATTTCATCTGGCCTGCGGACGACGGGACGACGATGGAGGACGCGCGGGTCGGGCCGGAGAATAGCCGCAGAGCATACCCCTGGGGCACTCTGGTGAATCTCGGCGCGCGCCTGGCCGATGGGACTGATTACTTCACCTCACCGGCGCACCCGCTGCTAAACTTTTATATAGCCATCGGCCGGATGAACCCTGATGGCCGGCCAGTCGGCGGGTGGCACCCCGAGGAGCGGCTTTCCCGGCCTGCAGCTTTCCAGTTGGCGACCCGCCTGTATCCCCCGGGCGGAGCGGAACCTGACACTGATCGGCTGCGCGTCGGCGCGCCTGCCGACCTGGCCATCCTTTCGGCAGACCCGCTGCAAACCGAGCTCTCAGAGCTTCTGCAGATCAGGGTCCACGCCACCATCCGGGATGGACGCGTCACATACAACGACGGGTCGCTCGCGCATCTCCGCTGAGCGCCATCGCTGCGAACTCTCGTGAAAAAAGCACTCCGCCAACATCCTGTGGGCGCCGCCTTCCGCGCCGCTGGCCGGAGGCCCGAGTATTAAATGCGTCCTATTCATGCTTCTGATGAGTTGACAATTCAAATTATCATGATCAGAGGAGTAGGCGAAGTCTTTGGATGTCAGCTGACCGCAGTAGTCCCAGGGTGCTATTGAACCGGCCAGGCGCAGCCCATGCGGAGGTTGTTTCCCGGGCACAGGGGATGTTAACATAGGCCTCAAACAATCTCCTGGGAGCGTACCATGCAGGGCGATTTCAGGCTTGATCATTGGCTCGTCCAGCCGCAGCTCAATACCATCGTCGACCCCGACAACAACTCCGTTCAGCTAGAACCGAAAGTAATGGAGGTCCTCGTCTTTCTCGCCGATCATGCCGGCGAGGTCGTTTCGAAGGAGATTCTGCTGCAGTCCCTTTGGGGAGACACCTTCGTCACCGAAAATGCCCTGACCCGCTGCATCTCCGAGCTGCGCAAGGCATTCAATGACGATGCCGAAGAACCCCGCATAATCCAGACCATCGCCAAGCGCGGCTATCGCCTCATCGCTGCCGTCTCGAAGCTCAAAGGCCCGGCATCACGATATGAAATCATCCACAAGCTCGGCCAGGGGGCCATGGGAGAAGTCTTCCTGGCCAAGGATACCGAGCTTCACCGCAAAGTCGCGCTCAAGTTCGTCCTGGAAGAGAAGGGGCCGGACGAGGCGGGCCGCAAGCGCCTGCTGCGCGAGGCCAGGGCGGCGGCGGCCCTGGACCACCCGTTCATCTGCAAGGTCTTCGACACGGGGGAAATTGAGGGCAAGACCTTCATCGCGATGGAGTACCTGGAAGGCCAGACGCTGAAGCAGAAGCTGGCGAAGGGCCGGCTGGAGATAAAGGAGGCATTGCACATAGCTTTTGAGATCGCCGAGGCGCTGGAATCGGCGCACGACAAGGGGATTGTGCACCGTGACCTGAAGCCGTCAAACATCATGCTGACCGGTCAGGGTCACGTCAAGGTGATGGATTTCGGCCTGGCCAAGCGACTGCCGCAGGCCGACATGCCGGCAAGTCTGGAGGAAACGGTTTCGGCTCTGACGAAAGAAGGAACCACGGCCGGCACGCTGCCTTACATGTCCCCCGAGCAACTGCGTGCAGAAACAATCGACAGCCGCTCGGACATCTTTTCCTTCGGGATCGTGCTTTTCGAAATGATTGCCGGCTTGCATCCATTCGAGAAGAAATCGGCTGTCGAGACTGCGGCAGCCATACTCGAGCTCGAGCCGAACTGGAACCTGCTGCCCTCCGGCACTCCCGCCCTGATCCGGGCCCTGCTGCGAAGATGCCTTCAGAAAGACGGCGGCCGGCGGCAGCACTATATTGCCGACGTGCGCATTGAGATTGATGACGCCCTTAGTCACCCCGACAGCGAGGGCACAGAGGTGGAGCTGGAAGACGCGAAAGCGCGGATGACTTATCGCGAGGGTGCACTGGCCGTTCCCTCCCTGACGAAGTGGATCTGGTTGATTTCGTTGGTGGTTACTCTGTTGGCAGGCACGATGATCGGCTGGTTCCTAGTCCGTAGGACACCGCCCGCAGCGACCGGCGAGGTCACCCGCTTCCGAATAGAAGTTGAGCCCGCCACACAACTGGGAGGCGACAGCTCTGAGCAAATTGTTGGGTTGAAACGTCCCAGCCGAACGGCATTTGCCCTGACTCCTGACGGAAGACAACTGGTTTACTATGGGCTGGCGAGCAGCGGGAAGACACAATTCTACCTGCGCAGGCTGGACCGGGTGGACGCCACGGCCATCTCCGGCACCGAGGGAGGTCTTAGGTCATTCCTTTCGCCCGACGGGAAATGGGTAGCCGGCTTTTTCGGCGACGGGAAGGTTAAGAAGGTCCCTGTAGAGGGTGGAACTCCTGTCACGATCTGCGAATATCCTGCGGTTCCCTTTGGCGCGAGTTGGGGGGCCAAGGACGTAATCGTTTACTCCTGCCAAGGCCGTCTCTGGAAAGTCAGCGCCTCCGGCGGCAATCCTGAAGCAGTCACCGCTCCCTCACCCGAAAAGGGCGATCTCGCCAACGTTCTGCCCTGTTTCCTTCCGGGCGGTGATGATCTTCTCTTTTCAACCAACATTTCGCCTAACCTTTGGGATAACCCGCGGACCGAAGTGCTTTCGCTAAGGACAGGCGAAAGAAAGATTCTTCTGGAGGAGGGTGCCGACGCTCGTTATCTCCCCACTGGCCACCTTGTCTTTGCTCGACGCGGGTCGCTGTATGCCGTGCCTTTTGACATCGATCGCCTGGAAGTGACCGGCGATCCTGTGGCTATCGTGGAAGACATCATGCAGGCAATGAACGCAAGGAATTCCGATCTAAACAGCTTCGCCGCCCAGTTCAGCGTCTCCGCTTCCGGAGCGCTTGCCTATGTTTCAGGCGGAGCCTATCCGGATTTGGCGGGCGTGCTCAACTGGATAGATCGCAAGGGCTCGGCACAACCGTTGATTAGTTCGCCAGGCCCTTATTTCTCTCCGCGAATATCCCCTGACGGCAGGCACGTGGCATATTGGAGCTTGGGCAGGCAACGGGAAATCTGGGTCTATGATGTCGAGCGCGGAACACGGACGCAGCTCACCTTTGGCGGAATGAACCGGTGGCCGCTATGGACACCGGACGGAAGCAAGGTGACATATGTGTCATCTGAAAAGACGCTCCGGGACAAGATATTCCAGATGCCGTTTGACGGCAGCGGACAGGCCGAGCTGTTGCTGGAGGGCGATCCAGGGATTTACTTGACTCCGGCATCGTGGTCACCGGACGGAAAATCACTGGCGATCGTTCAAGGGACCTTGCAAACCGGGTTCGACATCCTGGTCTTTCACCCCGAGGATCGCAAGATAAAGCCCTTCCTGAAAACGCCATTTGATGAAGGATGGCCTGCCTTTTCACCGGATGGTCGCTGGCTAGCCTATGCGTCCAATGAGACGAAATGTTACGAGGTCTATGTCCGGCCGTATCCTGGACCCGGCACCAAGATCACCATCTCGACCGACGGAGGATGGGTACCGGCATGGCACCCTAATGGCAGCGAGCTTTATTTTCTCGGCGCTCCCACGGGGGACAGAGTGACGGTTGTCGATACAAGCACCAGGCCCAGTTTTGTCGCCGGCAAGCCGCGAGTGCTTTTCGCGATGCAATTAGGCTTCGGTGGTATTCTAGTGAGAGGCTACAACACTGACGGGAAGCGCTTCTTGG
>Ga0299915_10004182_pt1 | contig 10512 bp, 7 predicted proteins | sample RVTome_13_FD_200263 | JGI IMG/M metagenome (GOLD analysis project Ga0299915, IMG submission 200263) | Soil microbial communities from uranium-contaminated site in the Upper Colorado River Basin, Wyoming, United States - RVT92D227 (version 2) ... | reverse complement strand
TCAATGAGCTAACCGCTGACCGTAGAACAGTTTTGCTGGAAGAATCTCGGCGACGCCGGATTCCCCGACCGGATCCTGTACCACAAGGCTGCGGCCGCTCAGAACATGAAGGCGAATTTGAGGAACAGGGTATGGCCTTGGTTTCCCTTTTCACCGAAACGGGCCGTTCCTTTTTGGTAAGCGAGTTGAACGAGGCCGAACGGCGGTTGGAAGCGGTAGACGAATAAGACCTGGATGTTGTGCTTGTCGATCGCCGTGTGGACCTGATAAAACGCCTTCAAAAAAAGGTCGGGAGTGAAAGACTGCGTCGCCCGAAAAACATGGATCCAGGTGCTCTCGCCTTCGGGATCGGGGGTGAAGATGAGCCGTTCCAAGCCGTACTCGAAAGAGAGGTCTTTCGTCACTTTGTAGTTAAGGCCGGCTTCCCAGAGCTTAAAATCGAGGTCGTAATTCCGGCCGAAGCTGTATGTGACCGTGACCGACTGCCACTCCCGAGTGTTGAAGCCGAGGGTCAGCTCGCTTTGGCGGTTGCGGAAATCCTTCTCGTAGAGCTTGTACTCTTCGGTGTGTTGGAGTTCGAGCGAGAACTTGTTCTTGAGGTCGAATATCAATCCCTCGTCAACTTTCCAGCTTCGGAGCGTTCCCTCCGTGCCCCAATAGATGTTGTAATTCGAATCGTAGGCGATCCGCTCCAGGAAGCCTTTCTTGATCCAAACCGTCTTCTCCAGGGCGGAATCGAGCTCCCGGCGGTTGTCGTCGCTGATGAACCCGACGGCGTTGGCGTTATCGCCGAAATACTTCCCGAGCTGGGTGTAGCGGATATGGAAATGGCCGGTCGCCGAGTCGTAGCTCGGCCGTAGAAAAAAGGCGAAGTTGTCTGTTCGCCGGTCGCCATAGCTCACGGCCACCTGCCCCGTGAAACGGAATTTGTCCGAGAAATTCAGGGCCGTGTCGATGCCGGCCGCTCCCTGGTTCCGCCCGTTCAAAAGCTTGTTGGCCGCAAGGAATCCGACGTTCGACGATTTCAGGACATCGGTTTTGAGCCGGAAAATCGAGAAATTGGCCGAGTCTTCGTTTCTTTCGTCGTTCGGCATGGCCTGGACGCTCAGACCGGAGAATTCGAGGCCGCCCTCTTTCCCGAAGACCTTGAGGCCGCCATAGATGTCGCCGATCCGGCGCGAATAAAAGAGCTTGATCCGCTGCATATAGGTCTCGGACCCTTCGAGGAAGAAATTCCGTTTCTCCGGGAGGCTGAGTTCGAACCGGGTCAGGTTGATCTGTTCCTGGTCGGCCTCGACCGTGGCGAAATCGGGATTAATGGTCAGGTTCCCGGACACGGCCTGGGAAAAGGCGTAGCGGGCGTCGAGTCCGAGGTCGAGTGCGGTACGTTTCCCCTCCTCTAGCTTGGAAATGACGTGGGGTATGAACTGGGCCTTGTCTGAGGCTTTTTCCAAGTCAAGCCCGGCCAGGATCCCGTACTGGGAGACTTTATAGGGAGATTCGAGCGGCCCGGCCCAGAACGAGTTCTCCAGGAAGCGCGGGACGACTCGGCCGACGTTCAAACCCCAGCTCTTGTTCACTCCCGGCTCGTATTTCAGCGAGCGGAGCTCCACGACGATCTCGGCCGACCAGCCGAAATCCGTTTTCCGGGCCGCGGATTTCCAGATGCCGTCCCAAGTCGCGTCCTGGGTGATGCCGTTTTCCACGAACCGGCCGTCGAACTGCGTCCCGAGGAGGTTCGTCATGAAGAAGTAACAGTTGCGCCGGTCGAAAAAGGTGTCGAGGCAGACGATCACGGAATCGTCCTCACGCAGATCGGCGTCGCGCTTAGCGACGCGGGCGGCGATCCGGTCCGGATTCGGATCGTAACAGAGGACTCCGAAATAGACGGCCTTATCATCATAGAGGACCTTGACGACGGTTTTTAAAGTCGCGGGAGCGCCCCGCTCGGGCTCGAATTGAATGAACTCGCCGAGCTCAAGGGCCAAGGCCCAGGACGATTCGTTAAGCGCCCCGTCGACCGCGATCGGCTCCTTGACCTTGACTGCGGTCGCTGACTTGACATCGGCCCGGGCGAAGGGCGCGGCCGAGACGGCGCAAAGGCCGAAAAATACCGAGAGAAGGATTTTCCCGTTTTTCATTACCGCGACATCATACAGGAAATAGATATATCGACAAAGCGAGGATTTCAGCGAGCTTGGCGCGGAAATTATCCACGTCCCCCGGAACCAGTCCCGGCGGTTCCCCGCGTCCAAAAATCGACGGGGCCTCCCCTCCGCTATGGGGCCTTAGAGTAATTACCGCGCCAAGCCCGGAATTCCATCTATATTCTAACGATTTTGGGTTCGACTGGTTCAATTAAAGGGACCGACGATGACCGGAGATTATATGTTTCCAAACGCCGATACGGCCTCCAGAATTTCAGTTTGGGAGAGAGCCGTGCCGTCCTGGGGCGTGTCGATAATCCGATAATCGAAGAAGGGACAGTTGCCCTCATACCAGGGCCGCGGAAACGCCCGGCTTTCCGCGATCCTTCTTTCCGCCTCTTTCTGATTCAGGATCGTGCCCAGCCCGCGCAGGTTCACGCCGCGCCCCGGGTCCACTCCGAGAATATAACGGGAATCGCCGAAGCTGATCATCGTGAATCCGAAACCTTCGCCAAAGGAGGTATGGTCGCGATCGCGCCGGGCCCATTCCTTGAGGAGAAAGCTCTTCGGATTCGCAACGACGAGTCCGTCCAAGCTTTTTTTCCCTTTCCCGCCGGTCGCCGGGAGGTTAACCCGGACCTTCAGGCCTCTCCCGAGATCCTCCAAATAGCGAAAATAATCGGCCTCGACTTTCCGCATAGCCCGTTCATAGCGATCGATTCCAGAGAAGAGGCTTCTGTTCTCGAGGATCTCGAGCCCCTCTTCAACCCGGGCATAGAGGAAACGCATAAATTTCAGGCCTTCCTCGATTCGATCGCGGTTGATATCCTCTTCACTTTTTTTCGAGCCGGAAAAAAGCGCCCGGAGAATCGCGTAGGGCGTTCCGCTCAGGTCGATATGTTTCGGGAGGCTCGCGGAGTCGACGATTCTGGCGTAGGCGGCGAGCTTATGAAGAGACGGATTCATCGAACCGCTTTCGACGAGCTTGAGCGCCAGGAAAATCGAGGACAGGGAATCGAAGTCGGGGAGTATGTGGGTTACGATCGTCAACGGTTCGTCCGGACGGATGTGGCCTAGGATAAGATGGGGATATTTGGCGATGAGCGACGCCGTGCACTCCGCTTCGGCCTCGGGGTGATGATGATCGATGACGCCGGGGATGGTCGCCATCCCGACGTCGAGGACGAGGGTCCGGGGCGCGGGCTCGAAGCGTTCCCCGTAATTGACGAATCGAAAAATCGTTTCCATGGTTCAAGCGGAGGACGAGAATCCCAACGTCCCGATTATTTATTTTCCAAAAAGTGAACGATCTTCGCGCTTCCCGAAGGAATGGGATATTTGTGGATATCTCTGAGGGCGACCCATTTTTGTCGGCCCGGCTCGAGGGCCGGTTCGGTCTTGAGCCGGCAGGCATAAGCATGGAGGGCGATGCGGTATTGAGTGTAACAGTGTTCGACCTTGAGGAGGAATTTCGCGTCATGGAGCTCGACGCCGAGCTCTTCGTTGAGTTCGCGGGCGAGGGCCCTCTCCAGCGTTTCGCCCCGTTTCGCTTTTCCCCCGGGGAACTCCCAGAGGCCGGCCAGAAGCCCCGTTTCGGGCCTCTGCTGGATCAGATACTTGGCCCCTTTCCGAATGATGCCGAGGACGGCTTTGACCTTCTGCGATCTTCGGCTCTTGGGCGCGGGAATGACGTCCTGTTCGCCGCGCGCGTAGGCCGCGCAGGATGTTTGGATCGGGCAGAGAAGGCATTGCGGATTCCGGGCGCGGCAGACCAGAGCGCCCAATTCCATCAGCGCCTGGTTGAAGTCGCCGGGTGATTTGCGGTCGATGGTTTTCAGCAGTTCGGCGAGAATAGCTTTGTCATGCCGGCCGTCGGCCTTCCCGTGAAGCGCCGCCAGCCGCATCATCACCCGCCGGACATTAGCTTCCAGAACCGGAAGGACTTTTTGATAGGCCAGGCTCAATACGGCCGCGGTGGTATAAGGCCCGAATCCGGGCAGCCCGGCCAGGACATCCGGATCATGAGGCAATTTTCCACGATGGTTTTCCACGATCATCTTGGCCGTGGCATGGAGGTTCCTCGCCCGGCCGTAGTAGCCCAATCCCTGCCAGGCTTTGAGGACTCGTTGGAGAGGCGCCCGGGCCAGAGACCGGATATCGGGAAAAATCTTGAGCCACGCCCGGTAATACGGGAGGACGGCCTGGACGGTCGTCTGCTGGAGCATGACTTCCGAGATCCATATTTTGTAGGGATCCTTCGTCTTCCGCCAGGGAAGATTCCGCTTGTGCCCTTCGTACCAATGGATCAGGCGATCGGAAAAATTCTTCTTATCGAAAACCAATTCCGCTCTCTCCCCGAAGCTTTAGATACAAGAGAGGACGCCGCAACTTTTTCGGCCCAAGGAGCGGCGCCCCCCTTGACGATGGTCTATTTTTTCTCCGGCTCCTTTTTTTCCGGAACGGGAGCTTTCCAGTCCTTCGCCTCTTTGGGAAATTCGTCGAGGAACGCGGAATCGACGCGGAAGAAATAATTCAACTTGGGATTCTTGACGACAGCTTGTTTCTTTTCCGTATCGACCTTTCCGACGAAAACGGTGAAGGACTTCTCCACGGCCTTTTCGCCCGTGTCCTTGGTCCGGACCGATATTTCCGCCTGGGGTTTGTCGAGCCCGTACTCGGACGGACTCTTGGGTGTATCGACGTATCCCGTCGCTTCAAGTCCTTCGATTTTGCGGATGAACGCCTCGACCTTGGACCCGTCGGCTTCGTCTTTCTGGGCGGCGTCGAGATACCATTTGTCGTTGGAAGCCTTGGACAGCGTCAAGCTCAGCGGGCCTTTCTTCAGGACGGCCCTGTTCGCCTGCCAGGCGTTGAACGTGACGACCTTGTTTTCGCGATAGTCGTCGGCTTTCTTCTCGAGCTCCGTAATCGGGTCGATCTCGGGAACGACGATTTTGGTCGATTCCGACGTCGTGACGTAGGTTTTGTCGACTCCTTTGTGGATCGCGTAGGTCAGCTGTTTGTTCGTTTTGGGCAGGCTCAGGACGACGCTGTATTCCGGCGCGGCGAGCCCGAATTTTTTCAGCTCTTCGACGTTCTTGTTCTCGCTCACGAATTCCTTGGCCCGAAGGTTGGACAGGGTGTCGAAAAGCGTCGTGATCCTACTCTCTTTGGCCATGGCCTTGAACGGCGCCTCGAAGAACCAGCCGTCGTCCGTATTCACGGCTTCCCACGCGGCGCTCTTAGCCTGGAGCTTGATCCGCTTCACCTCGCCCGTCTCATATTTAAAAATATCCTTCTGCCGGAAATCAAAAAACGTTTTGTCGAGCGTGGATTTGAGAGCGCTCGAAATCAGGACGACCCGGGGATCGCCTTCTTTTTGGGCGAAGAACGAGTTGTCGAGCGGGTTTGACATCCCGATCAGGATCTTGGCCGGCTGGTCGTTTCCCTTGGTCCAGAGCGAAATCTCTTTTTGCGGGATCTGATACGTCTTGAGGTCGGCTTTTGCCTTTTCCACCACGCGCTCGATCTTCAAGTCGGCAAAGCTCTCGGCCAGTTGGTTCACCTCATAATTGTCCGCCCGGACTTCGAGCGGCTCGACGGCCATCCAATCGCCCTTGTCGTCCTTGCGGAAAGTCAGGGTTTCGTTCTCTCTCTTGAATGTGATTTTTTGAATGTCGGCCGAGGCGAGCGCCACGAGCTTCTCCTCCGGCCCTCCGGTTTTATCCTTCGTCCCTTTTTTATCCAGAAAGAGGAAGGCGGCCAAAAGGACGGCGAAGGCCATAAGGAGAATGAGCGTGTTCTTGAATTTCACAGCGACCTCCTCCGGACCCAGATCGAGATTCCGAGGACGAGAACGATCAGCGGAAGAATGATGACTGAAAAGAAGAATATGAGTTTTCCCTGGGCGGGCGTGAGCTGGATGGTCCGGGGCCGGGATGTTTTGGGCTGGATCGAAATCAGGTCGGCTTCCTCGGTCAGCCAGTTGACGGCGTTGAGGAAGAGATTCCCGTTGCCCTGGGAGTTGAAGAAGCGGTTGAGGACGAAGTCCGAGTCGCCAAAAACGACGAGACGGCCTTCGGGCAGGTTCTTCCCCTCGGGGCCGGTCTTGGCCTTCAGGGCGGCCAGGGCGGCCAGGGCGATGGGCCCGCGCTTGTCTTTCTTCGGGTCGAAGGCGATCTCCTTCAGGGTCATCTTCTCTTTGAGGGCGAAATCTTTTTTGGCATAGGCGTAGTCGCTCGTTTTTCCCAGAACCTGCGAGGTCTGGACGCCGTCCGGTTTCGGGTCGATGACATCGACCGAGCGGGCGAGGGGATAGACCGTGGCATAGCGGAAATTCTTCGTGATCTCGTGGGAGGCGATTTCGCTCATGAGGGGCATGAGGTAATCGCCGCCGAAGATGCTCGGACGATCGAAGACCAAGTCGTTCTCGAGCTTGAAACCGAACTTGGCCAGGTAGGGGATGAGGCCCGGCGCCGTTTCGGGATCGACGAGGAAGAACGCCCGGCCTCCTTCCTCCAGGTATTTTTGAATCGTGGCGAGCTCGTTCGGGAGGAGATCCTTCTGCGGGCCGGGGATGACGAGGCAGGCGCAGTCGCGGGGAAAGGAATCCGGGAGGGCCATCACGAGCTTCTTGACATCATAGCCCATTTTGGACAGCTCGTCCTTAGCGATGGATTCGCCGTTCTCTTCCGTCACCTCGATGCTCTTCTCGCCGTGACCCTCGAGGAAATAGATGACCTTTTTCTTCTCCCGGGTGACCTTGATGATGGCGTTGGTCAGATCCTCTTCGGCCGTCGCGGTGATGCGGTTTTCCTTATCGCCGAATTCGAGGATGCTCGTTCCGTCCTGGGTGATCTCGTAGCGCTTGATGAGACCGGGATTTTTGTCGGGGTCGATAAACTCATATTTGATCCTGGGCGAATGGTAGGCGTAGATCTTGAGCAGGTCCTCCATCCGCGGCCGGCCCGCGTTGCCCTCGCGGAAGAAGCACTTGACGGTGATGTCGCCCTTGAGGCCCTGGACGAGTTTGATCGACTGGTCGGAGAGGGAGTGGGTCTTGGATTCGGTAAAGTCGAAGCGCTTGTGGTGGCGGGCGAAGAAGGTGTTCACGAGGACGAGGATGGCCAGGACCAGGACGACGACCAGGACCATGTTGCTCGAATACAGGAACGATTTTCGTGACAAGCCCTTTTTGAGCTGGGCGAGGTTGAAAACGATGTAGACGACGATCGCGGCGATGCCGACGAGAGCCAATCCGAAGCCGACGAATTTCTTATCAGGCCAGATGCGGAGGGCGACGAGCGCCAGGAAGACCAGTCCCAGTCCGATGTAGTTGAGGTTCTTTTTGAGCTTGTCCATGTCTTATCTCCACCGCCGGGACTGGATGACCGAGTGCGTCAGGAACAGTCCGAAGAAGGCGAAGCTGGCGTAGTAGACGATGTCCGTCGTGTCCAGGATGCCCTGAGTCATGTTGTCGAAATGCTGGAAGAAGGAGAGATAGTTCAAGACGTCCTTCCACAGACCGGCCGCCGAGCCGGAGGCCCAGTTGATGATCCAGAAGAGGAGCAGGGCGCCGAAGGTCAGGATGGCCGCGACGATCTGGTTTTCGGTGAGCGAGGAGAAAAAGATGCCGACGGCGATGAACGCCGCTCCCATCAGGAACAGGCCGAGATAGCCGTTGAGAATTGGGACGAGCTCGGGATTGCCGTGGAGAAAGGTGAAGACGGACAGAACCCCGGTCAGCCCGAGCATGGCCAGCAGGACGAGAGCCGAGGCCGTGAATTTCCCGAGGATAATCTGGCCGACCGAAATGGGCGACGTGTACAGGAGCTCCTCGGTCCCGATCTTTTTTTCCTCGGCGAAAAGGCGCATGGTCAGGAGCGGGAGCATGAGGAGGAGAATGATGCTGATGTTGTTGAACAGCGGCTGATAGACCATCTGGTTGATGTTGATCTGCTGGGCATAGTAGGGGTTCTGGGCCATCTGCATCGACTGGCTGTTGAACCACATGATCAGGCTGTAGAAGAAGAAACCGACCAGGACGAGGAAGACGGTGATGATGACGTAGGCGATGGGCGAGGTGAAGTACGTCCGGAGTTCTCTTTTAGCGATCACCCACGTGTTTTTCATTGTTCCCCACCTCCGGAGACGATTTTGAGATAGAGGTCCTCGATGTTCATAGCCAGGGGCCGCATTTCGAGGAGGCCGAACTGCTTGTCGAGGACGAGCCGGGCGATCTCGTCGCGCAGATCCTGTCCGGGCCGCCATTCGACCCGCAGCTCGCCGTTCTCGCGGCTGACTTTTTCCACACCGGCGATTTTCCGGATCTCGGCCGCGGCATCCTGAACGTCCTTCCGGACCCTGACGATCGCCCCGTCTTTTTTACGAAACGACGCGGTCAGCTCTTCGAGGGAACCGGAGGCCATCAGTCGGCCTTCGTTGATGATGACCACGCCGTCGCAGGTCTGGGTGACTTCGGCCAGAATGTGGGTCGAGAGGATGATCGTGTGTTCGCCTTTGAGCGACTTGATCAGGCTCCGGATCTCGATGATCTGGGCCGGATCGAGGCCGATCGTCGGTTCGTCGAGAATGAGGACGAGCGGGTCGTGGACAAGAGCCTGGGCGATGCCGACCCGTTGCTTGAACCCGCGGGAGATGTTCTTGATCAGGCGGCCTTTGACCTGCTCAAGGCCCGAAACCTTGATCGCTTTAGCCACGGATTCTTTCCGCTTGACCGACGGGATTTTTTTTATGGCCGCGATAAAGTTCAAGTATTCGGTCACGGTCATTTCGGGGTAAAGGGGAAGGACTTCGGGCAGATACCCGAGGATCCGTTTGGCGTCGTTCGGCTGTTCAAAGACATCGAACGTTCCGATCGAGGCTTTCCCGTCCGTCGCCGGAAGGAATCCGGTCAGAACTCTCATCGTCGTGGTCTTGCCCGCCGCATTAGGGCCGAGCAGACCCCAGATCTTTCCTTTGTCGACTTTAAAACTCAGGTCGCGGACGGCGACGAGATCGCCGTATTTCTTCGTCAGATGCTCAACGGCAATCATGGATGAACCTCCTCTCAAATATTCACTGCGGCAATAATGCCATGTTTTTCGATCGTGCGCGGATCAAATTCAGAACAAAAAGCCCGGATGAAATCCCTATTATATTAAAATTGAATTTTGAGGCAAGCCGCGCGGGCACAGAATTCTCGGATCAGGAAAAATGCGGTACTGGGGTCGTTCCTGAGGCCCCCATAGCGGAGGGGGGGACCCGTCGGCTGTTTCGACGGGGGGAACCGACGGGACTGGTTCCCGGGGGGCCGGGGACGACCCCAGCGCCGCCTCGGGAACATTTTAATTTTCCTACATCCGTTCGGGGAGCGGAATGCCCATCAGGTCGAGAGCCCGGCCTAATATCGCCCGGACGTAAAAGATAGTCAGGAGCCGGACATTTTTAAGGTCCTGATTTTCCTCCGCCAGGACAGGATATTTGTGATAGTAGGCGTTGAATTTCTGGCAGAGGTTGAAGGTGAACTTGGCCAGATGGGAGAATTCCAGCGATTCGATGGAATGGAGGACCTCCTCCTCGAATTTCGAACCATACGTGACGACATCCCAGAAATCGGAAAGCTCGTCCGGAGCCATGCTCCCGAGGCTGTCGGCGTCTTTAAGGGCGAGTGCGGCGATGTCTCCGCTCGTCCGGCCTTCGCGCTCTTCGAGCTTGCGAAAGATGCTGTTCAACCGAACGCCGCTGTATTGGAGATAGGGCCCGGTTTCCCCCTCGAAGCTCAGGGCGTCGTCGAAATCGAATATGATCAGCGAATTGCGGGCGTACTTGAGCATGAAATAACGGAGTGCGCCTTGCGCGATCTGGGCCGCCGTGCGTTTTTTCTGCGCGGAAGGGGCTTCGGGATTCCGTTTCTCGATTTCGGCATAGGCCTTGTCTTCGAGCCTGTCGAGAAGGTCGTCGGCCTTGACTCCGAGCCCTTTTCGTCCGGAGACTTCGACGAAGGATTTTCCCTCTTCCCCGGCGGCGGGCTCGATCTTCAGCTCCTTCAGGCTGCGGGGAGAAAGCGCGACCATTTCATAGGAGAAGTGGACGGATTTGCCCGCTTGGTCCCTGTAGCCGAGGGCGCGCAGTCCTTGGTAGACGATTTTCTGGAGATAAGACTGCCGGGTGTCGATGACGTTGTAGACCTTGCTCGCTCCGCCGAAGGTCAATCCCCGGTCGTTCGGAACGGCGGAGCTGATCCAGGTGGTTTTTCCGCCTTCTTCCTCGAACGGCTCGTAATAGAAATCTTTTTCAAGGAGCCCGAATTTCCAGAGCTGGTAGGCGATGTCCTTGCCGACATAGGTCACCGTGCCGTCCGAGC
>Ga0299915_10004181_pt1 | contig 10512 bp, 9 predicted proteins | sample RVTome_13_FD_200263 | JGI IMG/M metagenome (GOLD analysis project Ga0299915, IMG submission 200263) | Soil microbial communities from uranium-contaminated site in the Upper Colorado River Basin, Wyoming, United States - RVT92D227 (version 2) ... | reverse complement strand
TGCTATTTATTCTTTTCGGGAGAACTGAATCTTTCCAGGCCCGATCCCTTCGAGACGATATTCATGAGTGGCTATCACCTTCATCTTCCTTTCAAAGGGTACACCCTGTTTCAGATGCTGTTTGCAGATAAAGGAGGACAAAAGTAATTATACTAAAATGTCTGTTAAGCTTTCATTTTTTTAATCTTTTTAACATAATCGACAATCTGACTTCTGGATTCATTTAATCATCTTCGCAACATATTCGGCAATGGCTGGTGCGGCAGTCAACCCCGGGGATTCAATTCCAAGAAGATGGATCCTTTCCTTTTCTTGCTTCTGTATCACAAAATCTGTCTGCAACTCGCCGTGATAATAGAGTTTAGGACGATTGCCTGAATAGCCTGGATAGATTCTCTTAGTATTGATATCGAGAACCATGGCAAGGGCGCCCCTTTCAAATTCCTCACGGGGCGTTTTGATCTCATAGTCTTCTTTATCGGACACTGGGACAATCGAAGGACCAATTAGGGTTTCTTCTCCAAGCGTCCGGGTCAGATGGATTCCTAGGGTGTGGGGAGAATCCGGAACAGGATATACCAACCCCCTAATGACATCTTCAGTTGTATTATAATAATCACCCTTGGATGGAACGATCTCATAGCCCTCAAGGCCGCACATCTTGGCAATGCTGTCACTATGAAGACCTGCTGCATTGATGAGAATATCGGCTTCCATTTCACCTCTGGTCGTGCCCAGGGTGTTGTGAGTGCCAATTGACAGCACTTCGCATTGCTTCACAATGGTAACTCCCAATCCTTTGAGGACCTTCTCCATCGTTTTAATGTAGGCTGCCATGTCGAGGATCCCCGTTTCCGGGGAGTGGAGGCCAGTTAAACACCTGACCCGTGGTTCAATCCTCTGAACCTCGGTCTCATCTACTAATTTCAGGTTTTCTACGCCATTATCCTCGCCTCTCGTTTTTAGGTCTTCCAGTGCCTTCAATTCCGAAACGACCATGGCCACAATGACCTTACCGCATTTCCAATGGGGAATGTCGTGGCTCTGCAGAAATTCGTAAGTAAGATGGCGACCTCGAACGCATAATTTGGCCTTGAGAGATCCTGGATCATAGTAAATACCACCATGAATGACCCCGCTATTCCGTGTGCTCGTATGTTCCCCTAAGGACTTTTCCTTTTCGAGAAGAAATACCTCCAGTCTCTCTTTCGCCAAGCAATAAGCGATATGACATCCGACAATTCCACCACCAATGACAACCACACCCATGAGAGTTATTCCTTATCTAAAAATTAGCATAGGGCATAGAGCATAGCGTAACAAACAAATTCAAAAGCTACTTCTTCCGCCAAGGGTTGGATTTGAAGGTTTAAATTCCGTCATGAAGGATTACTTCCAAATTCCACATCCCCATTTACCAAAGAAGGATTAGTGAAAATTATAAATTCTATTTTGTACTTTCTCACCGTATAAAACAAGCCTTTATCAATATGAGTAGCAATAAGATCTCCTATTAGAAAATCGTTCCTCACTTGGTTATAATGCAGGCTGAATGGAAAAAACGGTTTGTCTTGTCAGTCTGGGATGTCCCAAAAATCTAGTCGATTCTGAAGTGATCCTCGGCCTTCTTTCCGAAGAAGGATATCTTCTCACCACAGATCCTTCGAAGGCTGAAATAATCATCGTCAATACTTGCTCGTTTATTCAGGATGCAACGAGAGAGGCGATCGAGACCATTCTTCGGTTAGCGCATTATAAGCAAGAGGGCTGTTGCCGTTTCCTCGTCGTCTCCGGATGTCTTCCTCAACGCTATGGAAAGATCCTGGAAAAGGAATTACCAGAGGTCGACCTCTTCGTTGGCACGGGGGCATTTCGAAAACTTCCTCAATTATTGAATCATCCACCGAAGAAAAGAAGTTTTCTTTCCGGCCCGACTTTCCTTTACGATTCCAAGACTCCTCGGATCGTCTCCACCCTGCCTTCCTTCGCTTACATTAAAATCGCAGAGGGCTGTTCTAAAACCTGCACCTTCTGCACAGTACCAAAGATCAGAGGTCCTTATCGGAGCAGGAGGCTTCGGTCGGTGCAAGAAGAGGCCCAAGGATTTGCAGATCAAGGGGTCCAGGAACTGATTCTTATCGCTCAGGATACCACGGCCTACGGAGAGGATCTTCGAGATGGGACCAATTTAGGAAGACTTCTGGAAAGTCTTGTAAAGACAGAAGGGCTACGTTGGATCCGAATCCTCTATTCCTACCCTAAGGCAAGCTATTTTACGGAGGGACTTCTTGGTCTCATCGCCAAAGAGGAGAAGATCTGTTCTTACCTCGATCTCCCCTTCCAACACATCGACGATGGAATCCTAAAACGAATGGGGCGAAGATCAGGGAGTTATGAAATCCGAACCCTTCTCGATAAGATCAAAAGCATTCTCCCAGCAATCAGCCTTCGGTCGTCCCTCATCGTTGGATTTCCAGGGGAAGGAGAAAGGCAGTTCAAAGCGCTCTTGGACTTTGTTGAAGAGATCCGATTCGATCACCTCGGGGCTTTCAAATATTCCTCCGAGGAAGGGACGCCTGCTTCGCGACTCCCCAATCAGATCCCAGAGGATGTGAAGGAAGAACGTCTGGGAATCCTGATGGAAACCCAAAAAAAGATCTCTCTGAAAAAGAACCAAGAGAGGATAGGCAGTAAAGTGGAGGTTTTAGTGGAGGGATCAGATCACCCCAAAGGGACCCACAAAGGGACATTAAAAGGCAGGCTCCAAACCCAGGCCCCTGAAATTGATGGCTCCGTTTTCTTGAAAGGAAAGGCAGAGCCCGGAGAATGGGTTGAAGCTCGAATCACCCAAGCCCTTCCCTATGATCTTGTAGGCCAAATCGAAAGGCTCCTGCGTTAATCAGTTCTTCTCACGCCCGCTTCGCTCGAGTCCACAGAGAACCTAAGAGAACAGCACCCTTTTCCATCAATCGGGAGGTACCGATTGATGGAAAAATTCTCAGCGCCACAGGCGCAAAGGGATTTAGAACCCGAGAAGTTTGCTGAAGACATGAGTCTTTCTCGCCAATCCCGCCTGTGCCGGGATTGGCGAGAAATCTCACTCTCTGGTGTCTCTGTGATCTCTGCGTGAGACATTTTTTCATTTGGTTGCGGCTATGCTGCGCTAAGAAGTCATCGTTGACACGAAGTGGCAGGCAACGAAATGGTCCTCCCCCTTGTCTAAGAGCAAGGGCTCTTCGATTTGGCACTTTTCTCTGGAGTGGGGACACCGAGGCTGGAATAGGCATAATTGGTCCGAGAGAATGGCACGAGCTTCTTCTTTCATGAGCGCCTCTTCTCTTCTTTTGGAAGGGTCCATTTTCGGGATGGCATTAAGCAAAACCTGAGTATAAGGGTGCAGAGGCCGGCGAAAGAGATCCTCTCCATTGGCCATCTCCACAATCTTTCCCATATACATCACAGCAATTCGATCGCTGATATGTTTGACGACCCGAAGGTCATGAGAGATAAAAATATAGGTGAGGCCCAGTTGATCTCGCAAGTCCATCAGCAGGTTTAGGATCTGGGCTTGGATGGAGACATCCAAGGCAGAGACAGGTTCATCTGCAACGATCAGCTCCGGGTTGAGCGAGACGGCCCTGGCAATCCCAATCCTCTGGCGCTGTCCGCCGCTAAACTCGTGAGGATAACGTTGAGCATCCTGAGGGTGGAGTCCCACCCTCTCCAAAAGCTCAGAGACCCTTTGCGACTTTTCTTTTCCCCGTGCAATCCGATGAACCTCCAGGCCCTCGCCCACAATCTCTCCCACCTTCATCCTGGGGTTGAGGGATTCATAAGGATCCTGAAAGATGAACTGCATGTGGCGTCTTAAGACTCTCAGGGCTTCTCGATTGAGGTGGAGGATATCTTGGCCTTTAAGGAAAATTTGTCCAGCGCTCGGTTCGATCAGTCTCAAGATCGACTTTCCCGCCGTCGTTTTTCCACAGCCACTCTCTCCCACCAGCCCGAGGGTCTCTCCCTTTCGGATGGAGAAAGAGATGCCATCCACCGCACGGATGGGTTTCTTATCGGAAGAGAAGATCCCTTCCTTATAGAAATACTTTTTTAAATCTCGAACCTGAAGCAGAAAATTGTTTTGAGACATCTTATCAGTTATTCTCCCACATTTGGGATAATCAGTTCGGAGTGTTTAGGTTTAAAGCTCAGAACTCTGAACTCATTACTATGTTTAGCAACATTCTTTCCATCGAATGCAGCGGCTGAAGTGGTCTCCGTTCACCTGGACAAGAGGCGGCTCTGCTTTTTTGCATTCTTCGATCATCAGATAACATCTCGGATGAAACTTACACCCGACGGGCAGATTCATGGGATCTGGAACCTGGCCTGGGATTGCGTCCAACCTCTGTTTCTTCTCCCTCAGTTGGGGAATCGAATCCAAGAGCCCCTTGGTATAGGGATGCCGCACCTGTGAAAAGATCGCATCGATGGGTCCATACTCCATGATCCTTCCCGCATACATGATAGCCACCCGATCCGCTATTTCAGCGACTACCCCCAGATCATGAGTAATCAGCATGACTGACATTCCCATTTCCCTCTGGATCTCTCTTAGCAGGTTGAGGACTTGAGATTGAATCGTCACATCCAGGGCGGTCGTGGGCTCATCGGCGATGAGGAGTTTCGGTTGGCAGGACAAAGCCATCGCGATCATTGCCCTCTGTCTCATGCCTCCGCTCAACTGGTGGGGGTAGGCATCAACCTTTATCTCAGGCGCCTGGATTCTCACCCGATCCAACATCTCGATCGCCCTCTCTCTAGCCTCTGCCTTACCCAGCCTCTGGTGAAATATGATTGCCTCCATGATCTGATCTCCGATCGTAAAAACAGGATTGAGGGAGGTCATCGGCTCCTGAAAGATCATAGAGATATCATTTCCTCTTATCTTTTCCATCTCCCTTTCTTTTAACTGCACCAGATTGATCCCATCGAAGAGGATTTCTCCACTCACGATTCGGCCCGGCGGACTGGGGATGAGCCTCAAAATGGAGAGGCCAGTCACGCTCTTTCCACACCCAGATTCACCTACGAGGCTGAGGATCTCTCCAGGGTTGATTTCAAAGCTTACATTCTCAACAGCCCTGACCACCCCTTCTTCTGTGAAGAAATGGGTGGAGAGAGATCGAATCTCTAAGAGAGGATTCTTCATAATAAACCTTTTTCAATTATCAATTATCAAATAACAATTGGCAATTGAACATTGGTCATTGACCATTGTTCATTAACCATTATTATCTTCTTCCACGAAGCCTCGGATCGAGCGCATCCCGTAATCCTTCTCCCAAAAGATTGAAAGAAAGAACAGTGACGAGAATAGCCAGCCCCGGAAAGACGGTCAGCCACCAGGCATCAAATATGTAAGTTCTTCCTTCTGTGAGGATGTTTCCCCAACTGGGGGCAGGGGGCTGGACTCCAAACCCCAAAAAGCTGAGGCCTGCCTCTACAAGAATCGCTGTTGCCACATCGAGCGTAGCCGTAACAAAGACAGGAGCCAAGGCATTGGGGAGGATGTGCCGAAAGATGATTCTACGATCTTTCACCCCAAGGGCTTTGGCCGCCTGTGCGAAATCCCTTTCTCTCAGAGAGAGAAATTCTGCTCTGACAAACCGTGAGGTCCCCATCCAGGAAGTAATCCCGATGACAACCATGACCTTAAAAAGACTCGGACCCAGAAGGGCGACAACCGTTAGGATAAGGAAGAAGGAAGGGAAACAGAGCATGATGTCGACAAAGCGCATCAAGACCGTATCTATCCATCTGCCATAGTATCCCGAAATCGCCCCAACAAAGATCCCAATGCAGATGGAGATCGCAACAGCGACAAATCCTACTGACAAAGAAACCCTCGATCCAAAAAGCATGCGGCTGAAGATATCCCTACCCAGCTGGTCTGTCCCTAAGAAGTGCTGAAGAGACGGGGGCTGCAATTTCATAGAGACATCCGTTTTCCCTGGATCATAAGGTGCGAGGACGGAGGCGAAACCGGCGATCAGGAACGTGACCACAATGACAGCCAAGCCTCCAACCGCCAATCGGTTTCTCTTAAAATACCGCCAAAAGACTTTAGATTGCCGTTTTTCCATTAAGTTATTCTATGTGGATTTACTGCGCTTAGTCCACCCTACTTTTTGTCTCATGGTCTGTTCGGGTTTGCGCTATGCGCCATGCACTCTGCACTATGCGAGCTTCAACTATCCATACCGAATTCTTGGGTCTGCAATCCCATAAAGAATATCAGCCACAAAGTTTCCGATAAGCACAAGCACAGCAGTGATCGTATTGATCGTCATCACCACAGGGTAGTCCCTGGCGAGGACTGCCTGATAGGCCAATCGTCCAATCCCTGGCCAGGCAAAGACCGACTCCATGATGATGGAGCCGCCGATCAGTCCAGGGATGAGAAATCCAAAGATGGTAATAATCGGAAGCAGGGCATTACGTAAAGCATGTTTATAGTAGACCGTCTCTTCCGGAAGCCCCTTGGCCTTGGCAGTGCGAACGTAATCCTGACGGATCACCTCGAGCATGCTGGAGCGTGTATATCGTGAGAGACCAGCGATGCCTCCAATGGCCAGAATGATTGACGGAAGCATCAGGTGCCAGAGGCGGTCCATTACGACTTCAAGAGTTGTGAAGTCTTCAGTCACAAAAGACCTCATCCCAAGGACCGGGTAACCGAAGAGTTTAACCGTACCCAGAATGAGAAGATAGGCGAGCCAGAAACTTGGGATGGAGATTCCGAGATAGGCTCCAAACGTTCCTAAATGGTCGAGAAAGGTATATTGTCGCTCCGCCGAAAAGACACCCAGCGGGATGGCAAGGGAGAAAATGATGAGCATAGCCACCAAATTGAGAAGGAGAGTATTCCAGATTCTTTCGCCGATCTTCTCCAAAACCGGCCTTCCATCCTTGAAAGAATAAAGCTTGCCGGTAAAAAGCTTCTTGAGCCAAAGGAAATACTGCAGATATACAGGTTTATCGAGGTCGTAATTCTTCTCCATCTGTTCGATGATCTTGGGTGAGACTTTGGGGTCCATTGTCAAGGCGATCGGGCTTCCGGGGGCTTGGGTAATGATGGCCCATGACATGATGCTAATCCCGAAGAGGGTGATCAGGGTGTAGAAGAGACGTCGAACAATGTAAGAACCCATGTCTTATTGCTCCATCACAACTTTCTTAGGAGGAACATACCATTTATTGAGATCATATAGCAGACCAGCCTTTTCCATCTTAATCTCGTGGAAAGTCTCTCTACCCGTCCCATCCTTTTCTAACAATACAAACTTCTTCTGAAGGCTGGCCATACCCAAGGGGGCGAAGAGGAAGGTATAGGGTTGATCTTCAGCAATTAACTCATGAATTCGCCAATAGATCTTCTTCCTCTTCTCGACGTCATATTCTCTTCTTCCTTCATCCCAGAGTTGATCCACCTCGGAGTTTCGGTAAGAGATGAAATTAAACCCTTTCTCAATCTGACTCGAGTGCCAGATCTCATAGGCATCCGGGTCTACAGAGAGGCTCCATCCAAGGATACAGGCGTCGAAATGTTTTGCATTGATGAAGTCCTTGAGAAAGACGCTCCATTCGTAAAGTTCGAGCTTGACATCAATCCCGATCTCCCGAAGTTGGCGTTGAGCAAGAACACCCACATCACGACGGGTATCGTTTCCGCTGTTGGTGATCAGGTTGAATCGAAAAGGTTTTCCATCTTTATCTAAAATCCCGTCTCCATCGGTATCTTTCCACCCTGCTTCAGCCAAAAGCTTGCGGGCCTTCTCGGGATCGTAGGGAATTGGCTTGACATGAGGGTTACAGTACCAAAGGTGATTGGGAAAGGGACCAGTGGCCACTGTTCCCAAACCATAAAGAACATACTGAACGATTGCTTCCCGATGGATGGCATAGGTGAATGCTTGCCGAACCCGCCTGTCCTGGAAGAGGGGATTTTTGAGATTATAACCAATGTAGGTATATCCCAGGCTCGGCTGGGAATAGACTTTAAGAAAAGGGACCTGGTTCATACGACGGTACTCGTGAGGGAAAATGCCTGAATAGTCAACTCCCTGTGTCATAACTTCCATCTCATTAAGGGCTGCTTCAGGAATGATCCTGTAGACAATTCTATCTAGACCGGGCCTTCCCTCAAAGTATTGAGGATTAGCATCAACAACGATCTTCTCATCACTTACCCACTCCACAAACCTGAAGGGGCCTGTTCCAATGGGTTTCCGGTTAAAAGGGGTTGTGTTGATATCTACATTTTCCAAAAGATGTTTCGGGATGATTCCCATTCCCCAAGACTCAAGGCCGGGTGAAAAAGGCTGTTTATAGGTCACCTGAAATGTGTACGGGTCCAAGACCTCTGCCTTCTTCACTAACTCATAACTGCTGCGGCGCACTGTATTGGTCTTCTCATCCATGATTTTATCGTAGGTGAACTTCACGTCATCAGATGTAAACTCCTTTCCATCATGCCAGAGGACCCCTTTACGAAGAAAGAAAGTTATCCTGGGCTCTGGACCACCCTCAACCTTCCACGATTCTGCAAGATCTCCGACAAGTTTCTGGAGATCTCTATCATATTTGATCAATCCGTTGAAAACGAAGCCATTGATGTCACTGGAGGCCGAATCCTGGGAGAGGATGGGATTAAGAAAAGAAGCATCGCCAATCGAACTGATAATCAATTGGTTAACCTTCTGCGGAGGTCGGGAGCCTACAAAGAGAATATTGATCCCCAAAAGGATGAGGAAAAGAACAGGAGAAGCAAGGAGAATGGTCTTGATCTTCAGAAAGGATTTCCTTTCATAAAGGGTATTTGGAAACCATTATAGAAGAAAAATCCGTCATTAACAACCTGGTTTTTAAACAACATCTGATGTCATCCTTGTACTTCGATTGTTGCCTGTTGTTAACCTTTTCTTCCTCCGAACTCCGAACTATCTTTAGCGGTTTGTCACCAAGACCTTGAAACCCATCTGGGAGAGTTTCTCTGCAATGTTTAATGCCGATTCTTTTGCCTCGAATTGGCCGACTCTGACCCGATGATATTTCTGGGTAAGCGTCTCCAGCGTGTTCACATATACATTCTCAAACCCTTTTCTCAATTGGTCAGCCAATTTTTGGGCATTCGCTTCATCGATGAAAGAACCTACTTGGACGGTGAATCGTTGAATCCCCTCCACCAGAGGACCGAACCCTTCCACTTTGACATAGGCCGTTCCTTTTTCCCACATTCCGAGGATCTGTGCCGCAGCATAAGAGAGGTCGATAATCCTCTCTTTGACAAATGGCCCCCGATCGTTGACCTTCAACTCAACGGATCTTCCATTTTCCAGATTCGTCACCATTACCGTTGTGCCTAGGGGAAAGGTATTATGGGCGCAGGTGAGCTGGTACATGTCATAGATCTCACCACTCGAAGTCGGTTTTCCATGAAAATCCGGTCCATACCACGAAGCCACTCCATATTGGACTTCTTGGGTCTCCCTCTTCTCAATCTTTGGGATTGATGCTCTTTCCTCCTTCATGACCTCTTTCTTTACTTCTTGTTTAACTGGGGGAAGCATTTCTCTTTCAAAGACAATGCGGCGTTTTGGCCCACAGGCTGCTAAAAGAAAGAAGATCAGCAGGACAGCAGTTCCGACACGTCCTGCATGGAATTCCCGAGTCCGTTGACGTCTCTCTTCTGGCACCAATTTGCGAGAGAAAAGTAAATCCTGAAACCCTGGAAAAATCCTGTTTGTAGGCATATCTACCAAACCAAAGATATTATATGAAAATCGTTTCTTGGATATTGTAGGAAAAAAGCGATGAATAATCAAGAAAACCTTGAGATTTTCAAGAATATTTTCAATTGACTTTTCGCAATAGCTATGCCATCTTAGCCCAAAAAGCAATTTCATAGATTAATTGTTATCATGAAAAACCAATCTGCACTTACATGCAAGAAACTGTACGGTATCTACAAGAAATATCAATTGAGATACAATAGAAGCTGCACTTCTGGACAGATTTGCTTGATGTGGTCAACATATAGACTACCAGATGTATTGACTGAAACAAAACAAATATCAGAAATCGAAAAGGCATTTGCGATAGAGCTTGACGAGGACGACGCTATCGAATTATACGACATGACCTTGAATGAAGCCGTTACATTCATCGAAAGAAGACTAAGACGACAAGAATGATAACCAGTCGCTGCACCGGATCGCCGATAAATCCGGATACTGATGAGCCTTTTCGTTCGCCGGAGAATAAATGAAACGCGATGAAGACAAAATAGATGAATACACGCTGGCACTTCTCTACTTGGTAGCCCATGCAAGGCATGAAGGATTCGGCGCCAGGACATGGAAGGGATTTGACTGGGATACCATGAATCGGCTTCATGAGAAAGGATATATATCCAATCCTATAGGCAAGGGAAAATCGGTGGGAATGACTGAGGAG
>Ga0299915_10004180_pt1 | contig 10513 bp, 14 predicted proteins | sample RVTome_13_FD_200263 | JGI IMG/M metagenome (GOLD analysis project Ga0299915, IMG submission 200263) | Soil microbial communities from uranium-contaminated site in the Upper Colorado River Basin, Wyoming, United States - RVT92D227 (version 2) ... | reverse complement strand
AATCCTGGAAATTCTTTCGTCTGGCTGGCATGGTCGAAAAGGTTAGCTTTTGACATTTATTCGCTGTTCGCTTTTTTGATCAGATCGTGGTTGGGGATGTGTACGTAGGTTGAAATTTAGAAAATTGTTACACAGAATGAGGCATTTATAATATCTCCCATCCAATACAACGAAGTACTTGGTGCTCTGAATGCACTAGACCAACCCTTCTTTGTTCAATCCTATCCCCTAAATTTATTTGCATCACTTGTTGTGTGATAGATTCAAATGAATTAATCAATGGATCCAAGCTTATTCGTGCAGGATTATGTTCGAATCCTATTACAAACAGTCCTTTTTTTGAATAGCTCTCTAACTGGATTAGTTTTATTGCATCACTGATTAGACTTACATTTCCTGGATACGGATGCAGCATGTTAACGGACCAATTTTCCGCCTCTTTACCGTTGTCACCAAATGGGCGAACAATTTTAAATTCGATAGCCCATTCATTCTGAACAACTAAATCCGGTATTCGTTTAGTTTGAGCCAATACACCGTTTCCTTGCAATCGTTCAGCAATTATCTTAACAATTTGTGGTTCACCGAATGGTCCGATTCCTGGTTGAAATGATTTATGAATAGGTTTTTCAGAATCGAACTTTTTTAGAATATCAGCAATTATGTTTACTAATTCATCATAGTCCATATGGTTTCATTATATAACAGGGAGTAAGATAAGAATATTCATTACACATTACACTATTTGAACAAATGTTGAACTAATAATTATCTCCTGGATTAATTTTCGATAAAATATATAAATTATTAGCATTAGCGATTCGTGCAGAAATTAGAACCCGGGACAGCGTAATGACAATCTCATTGGGGTTATGTAAGGGTGTAGTAATGAAAATTTTGCTTCCCTCGAAAATCACAATTGATTCTTCAATGGGCATAAAGCCCCAACTCACAATGACGAAAAAAATCCCAGACCCTTCTAGATGATGGAGGTAAATAATATGCTCCGGAGAAGATTGCTTTGTCGGGCAGAGAACGCCCTCCTAATGACAATGATAGGCTGCTTCACATAAAGAACGCTCCTTCTGATTCGCTCGCAAAGCAGTGAAAGCATAGTGAAACCATGCAGACAATACAGGTGAAGACACTGTATAATTGCTCGCGATACTGCGTCGCAAAGAACGCTCCCTCGCAATGAGGGTAACTTATATTGGATAAAAGCACAGGGTGACCAGGCACAAGATGACCCATAGCCCGATCTCGAGGGTCTCGGTGACAGGTTGAGTCTTTCTAATGGCGCCGTAGATATGCAGGAGAATCATTCCCACAAAAGTCCACAACATCAGCTCATAATAGAAAGGCAGTGCTGCAGGAGTTTGGGACACTTTAAATGCATAGATTGCTATAACTGAGATAAGTACACCCAAGGAACGCCCTAAGAATATGACCAAATTTCCAGGCTGCGACACGTCCCAGCGAAATACCCTCGCCCAACGAAGGGGTGCGAGCATGAGCGGTAAGCCAAAGGCAACCAGCATTGCCACACCAGCGACCATCAAGTAAATATCCGCGTACGAGCTCCATATCCCAATCATACTGGCACTCTCCTTTTATAATTAATCAATACCATCAATCCAAGCAAGAGATCCGTCTAATATCTGCAATTAAACTAGCGGGCAGAATGCCCGCCCTACGATTGCTTGCTAAAACTCCAGCTTCCGGTGGGCGAAATATCCCTCGATCCCTTTTTCGATGCGGTTCTTCACCGGCATCAAAATGGCAATCCCAATGGCGATTGAAATCAGGTGCAGCCAGGCTGATTCCTCTCCAATTCTTTCTCCAACATACGTGACTAGAAGGTGTTCCACGAAACTATAGATAAAAATTAACAATGCTGCCAGGATGGAATACAAGGTTCCCTTTTTAATAATAACCGTAATATCAAAAAGTTTATCCTTGATGATTGCCAGACCGATAATGGACACGAAGATATCATTAAGAAGCATGCCCAATGGAAGCAGAAAGGCTACATCAAAACCCATGGTAACCAGAGCCTTTACTACTGAAAAAGTGACCACTAGGAATCCAGAAATCAAATACGTATAATGACGACTTTCCAAACGAGTGGTTGCTTTTTTCCTGGCTTTATACAACAACCAGACAGCAGATAGATTTACTGCATACCAAAAGACAAAGACCATCGGATCGAAGATGGAAGGCTTTACCCGGAATATATTTCCCCAATCATATGTGTAGCTGCCTTCAATTTGATAGAAATATCCCAGCAGGATAAACACCCAAGTGAGACCGATTAAAACCCACACCAGCAAAACTGCCCATTTGACCGGTCGCCCGGTATACAGGTTGACGAAATGAAAGATCAATGCTGGGATGAATGTACATGGCAATATGGCTGCACGACCAATGATGGGTAGCTCTTCAAGGTGCGCATTCCTGAGCATGAGCAGGCAGGTGCCCAGATCCCAGATAAAACAGATGAACAGGAATGCGGCAAATAGGTAATGGTATGGCTTTCTGCCACGGGAAAGCACCAGATACAGGACTGTGCTAGTTAATAACGCTCCAAAGCCTGACTCAAGCGCGGTGAGGATCACGATCGGTGATGTCATTCGATTTCCCTCTAGAAAGATTGTCTGGATCTTTATTGGTTATAACATCTCTAACTAACAACAGCACCTGACAAATATGTCTGCATCTCATACTATACAGTGATTTTTAATTTCGTCAAGCACATACTCTTCCACCCATTACTCTTACATTTGATTTTGCTTTACCTTTTCCTTTTCAAATGCCACATACTCCGCTGATATTTCCAGGTGATAACGCTGGCAGAGGGCTTTGACATCCTGATAATCATTTTCATCGACTGGATAGCCGGTATGAAACTGAACCATCCACTCTGCCGTGATACATCTGACTGGATGACCCATTACAGATCCAGTCCCAGTCAGCGAGTCGGGTGGGTATGGCAGCCCAAAAACCAGTGTGCCATGTTCATCAAAGGTGTAGGTATGAAAATCGACCAGGTGACCGTGGTCATCACCCAGGACGAAATTACAATCCCGGGTATCGGTGCGAGGCACGTCCGTGTAGCCCATCGCTTCCAGCAAAGCCCGGGCAAGTGGGACATATTGATGCGGCATGGCGATATCCAGGTCTTCATGCGGACGGGTCTGCTTACCGAGAAGGGCATCCACACCCCAACCCCCATCCAGGATCACCTCGATGTGGTGTTGCTCGAAGAGGGTGACCAGCTCGAGCACATCCTCTGCGGTCATTTCTGGTTTACTCTCTTCCATTGTGTTCATTCACCGTACACTATCCAAACCCATCACACCGGATAACCCAACAAATAGGTGAATACGAACAGAGGCGTTCCGGTGGAAGCCTGTCCAATCTCCCAGATATAATCCTCTTGTCGGAGAGACCTGGTCAGCTCTTTCAAATCCCTTGGGGAATACACCCTCATAAAGGATACCAAGCCATCCCAACAGGTTGCCATGGGAACCAAAGGCAGGAGATAAGTCCAAATGAACCTGCTCCAGGTTCTAGGCTGGATAAACGGCGTCACAAATAAATAACCCAACAGCGTCATCAAGGGAGACAGGAGGAAAATGAACGGTCCTTGTGGTGGCATTAGACTGGCTTCGAAGATACCTATCGCCACCCGCTTTTCAGCCGCATCCAGAAGAATGAGCCTGGCTTGCTCGGGCTTGAAATGATGAAACCCTTCAAACATGGTACGCATACCCATCAAGTGGGAGGGGATGCACATCGCATCCACCGGCTCGGGCAGATATTTAATCCCTTCCTGTGAAGACTCTGACCATTTTCGAAGCGCGTCTGGATTAGGGTATTTATCAGTAAGGGTGACTTTCACCGGCAGCCCTGCTTGCACCAGCTGCTGGCGCAAATGCCTCCATGGACCCGCCCCACCTGAACATAAGTCCAGGATATCCATTGTTCCAGCCTGCTGTAAAGCCCTGGCAAACAATGGGATAAGATTTTGGTGACCCGCTCCACGCGTGACGACAAAATGCAAATAATCCGTCTGGATGCGCCGGAAAACCGCTGGATACCAGGGCTGGTCTGTGAACTCGAACAGGTGTACTCGCTGCATCGCTTGCTCCGATGGTTGAGGTTAATACCTTTCGCCGCAGATATGCGACCAGTGGTTGTGGATGATCTTCCAGGTTCCATCCATGCGCTGGTAGATCTCGGTGCAATTCCATGGTGTGCGCTTTGAGACGGAACCGTCCAGATTTAGCCAAGTGGAAAGAAAACGATAGAAAAGCACAACCATGTCACCACAGACCTGCACCTGTGGCTCGATGAAATCCATCACATCGTAGAAGATTTTCCCTTCCCGCCGCTTATACTCGGTAATCATTGCCCGCCTGCCGTTGATGCGTTGGGTTGTCCCGGTATCAAAGTAGGTGACCTGCGGTGTATAAAGCTCGACGAATCCCCACGGGTCACCTTTACGCCAGCGTTGCATGGCGGCTGATTCAAGCACCATCAGCTCGCCCAACACCCCATCATATTCCTTTGGGGTGGATGACAAAGGCAGGGGTATTTCTACTTTATCACGCACCCTGTGCTTGACGAATGACCAATGGGAATGCACGATTTTCCACGTACCCTCCCGCTTAAAATACACTTCGGTGGTATTCCAGGGGGTCTGTGAGCTGACCGTCCCTTCCGGTCTGAGGACCGAAGAGCGATAATTGTAGGTGAGCAGGATTCCATCTCCAACGGAGACAATCCTTGAGGCAATGAATTCAGATCTCTGGTAATGCACCTTACCCTCCACCTGCTTCATGTATACCCGATACTCCTCCAAACCCTGGATGGGTTTGGATAACCCCGGGTCCACATACAGGATGTCGTCCGCGCTGAGCTCTACGAATCCCATTGGGTCGCCATTGCGCCAGCGTTTCATGGCGGCTTTTTCAAGAAGAAGGATTTCATCGTTCATCGGATACGCTCCTTATCAAGTAGATGCTGGTTGGGTTTCAGGAGAGAAATCATCGCCTTCAACCCAACCTACGGCCTCGCTCGTAAAGCAGTGAAAATATGAAGACACTGCACAAACACTCGCGAGGCTGCGGACAAATTGCGTCCTTGTCTCATTCACAATGAATGCTCGCGACACTGCGGACAAATTGCGTCCTTGCTATGCGAATAACTTTCTCGCCCACTCCGCTGCCCGCTCCAGCTCACCCTCCACCAGCGGACCCTCCGTCCCTTCCACGTAGAACCCTACCGGGGGGATAACCAGCACCCCACCCTTTTTCTGCAGTTCTTTACTAATCGGTTCGGCAGCATAACCAAATATTTTTACAAAATGTGGCAGGATGGGTGTTCCATCAATGTTACTTTGGGTCAAGCGGGTATCAAAGGCTGCCACCCTGATGCCCTTGAGCCGACCTGCAGGGATCCCTTTCAAAAATCCTTTAATTGCATCCGTGGGTCTGAATTTCTGAGTGGGAGAGCCGACAAGTAATAATTCGACGTCAGATAGCATATCCATTTTAAAATCAGCCACCCGCACCAGGGTGACTTCTCCCTGCTCGCTAAGAGCGGTGCCAATGGATCTGGCAATTTGCTCGGTGTTTCCGTATAACGAATCAAATATCAGGATGAATTTCATGGATATAACCCTCCAGCCAAATTATACAGGGGATTGTCGGGTTTCAGGAGGAAGAGCATCGTTCCCTCGCTCGCAAAGCAGTGAATGCATAGTGAATCCATAGTGAAATCATGCAGACACTACAGGTGAAAACACTGAACAAACGCTCGCGAGACTACGGACCGAGCCACTTTTCTATGGCATGAAGTAGCTCCACAGCAAGGTCGAGTGAGACTGCCATCTTTCGTTTCAACAGGTCTTGAATGACATCTTCATTTTCTTGAGAGATGGGTTGTGGGAGTATATCATTTACACTACCAGCCATACGAGCCTCCTTTCCAGTTTTCCCCCATGATGATCTAAATATTCGTCTTTATGAATAACCAATAGGTATAATATTATGTATTGAGAGAATCTTGATATTGTAATTATTTCGTTACTTAGATTCTAGCACAAGCCTCACCTACCAAAAAAGGTTAAGGTAGAGATTTCTGGAATGGGAGTAATTCCCCATTTTTTAATCCAATTCGATTCGCCAATATGCATCCACACCTGCTAACCCTTGCCTGCCAGCTTTACTCCACCGCCCCTGAACTACTCACTCCCCTCTCTGGTGGGTATACCAACGCGGTATACAAATTCCCCCTGCTTCAGACCTTGCAGGGTTCGAAAATCTGTGAGATCTCAAAGTATGGCGTCCTGCGCATCGGCGTGGAGGACTGCCCTCCTGGGCAGACGCTAGGCATGCTCGAGTGGGTGCGTTTCCTGAGTGATGAGGGAGCCCCGGTCACTGCACCCCTGCCATCCACCAATAACCGCCTTCTGGAGAACCTTGAGCATGAAGGCACTCGTTACACCCTCACCGCCTTTGAGAACGCCGAGGGCACCCTGGCTGAAAACGTCCCTCCCGCCGAATGGACGGATGATCTGTTTTGCAGCATTGGAAGAGCCGCTGGCAAACTGCACCGAACCTCCCGCCATTACCATCCCTCCAGCCCCACGCTCACCCGCCCTGCGTGGTACGATGCCTACGAGATCCACGAAGCGACCAGCCTACTCGCCACCTCTTCCGACCCAGCCTGTGAGAAACTTGCTGCTTTGATCAGCACGCTCAAACTTCTCCCCACCGACCCTGCGGATTTCGGTCTCATCCACGATGACCTGCTCTTCGCCAACTTCCTCATCCAGCCTGATGGTCAGATCTCCATTATCGACTTCGATGACTGCGTCTATGGCTGGTGTGCCATGGACGTCGCCATGGCAATGTTTGACATCCTGGTGCTGTATAACCCCACCACCGAAGCAGACAAACAAGGCTTCGCCCGTCGCTTCCTCTCCAGCTACCTCTCCGGTTACCGCATAGAAAACGACCTACCCCAATTTTGGCAGAACCAGATCCCCCTTTTTCTCAAGCTCAAGGAGCTTTGCATCTACGCCACCCTTATCAGTCACGGCGATATCGACCTGCCTGACACCTGGGTGGGACGCTTCATGCGTGGTCGTTCAGCCCGCATTGCCAATGACATCCCATATGTGGATATTGATTTTGTGACTCTGTGAATGATACACTCCAGAACCGCCTGAGATATTTTTTTATAACCACTCAGTGCTCACTGGGTTCTCAGCGGTGAAATTAATCGGTTTGCATGGAGCTATACCGCCACCGCCTCCACCGTCTTGCGCATGCGGATGGTCACACCGATCGCCAGCGCCAGCGAGAGCAAATATACCGCCCCATAGGGGGTCATGAAACCCTTCCACATTGCATAAACCAGCACGGTAAAGACCACGAACAGGGCTGCCTGTATCCAGGTCCAGATCCGCAGCTTGCCCAGGTACTCTGGGTCGGTATTTCGATGGTGGGCGATACCCGCCAGCCTAACGAAGAAAAGGGCAAAGAATAGGAACTCGGTGGACATCATCAACTTGTCAAACCAGACAGGAGGGGTGTAACTGCCCCAACTGTCGATATTAGGGCTTTCAATGGCTGGAATAAACCAGGCTTGCCGCCAAGTAAATCCGGCTCCAAAGTAATTGTTAGCGAAAAGCGGTGATCAAGGATCATTAAAAGACGCCAAGTCTACGGGCAAATCAGTCTCCTTGACATACACCTGCATCGCCAGCTGAGCCTGGTCATTGATTTTTTCCATCAATCGGTCAGTCAGCCCACGCAGGTCAGCTTGCTCCAGTGATTTACCTCCTTCCTCACCAGGCAGCCAGGGAGAGCCAATATGCAGGTAACAACGCCCATGGGTTTGCCAGTGTCCCTGTGAAACCCGCCCTTTCTTCATTCGGGTGATATGGTGGAGATTCTTGGGGGGTACGTAAAATCCAATGGGAATAATCGGGGCTCCGGTCATCAACGATAACCTGACCGCCCCTGTGTTGCTCCTCACCGGTTGTCCATCTGGGTTCAGGCGGGCTTCCGGGAAGATCGCCACCGTTTCACCTTGTTCTAGAAGCTCAACAGCCCGATCCAGTGCGGCTTTTTTCTGCTCTGGATTTACCGGGATTTGCCCGCTTTTAGCCAGGAGCCAGCCAAAGAAGGGAATGGAAAAGAGATCCCCTTGGGCGAAAAAGTACAGCTTCTCCCGGAACAAAGAGGGGAGATAGAAGCCATCGGTGGCATTGGGATGATTGCCAGCAATGATTTTTGGCCCCGGGCGGACCGGATAATCCCCATTCACACGGCATTCTTGAGAGAGTATCAAATGAAAAACTCTAAAGATCAACTTGATGATTTTGTAATAGATGTCCACCTGATCCCATCCTCTACAATATTAGCTTAATATAACTGCCAGTACCAGTACTTTTACTGCCAAAAGAGGTCGATTTGTAACATTGATTGTTGATCCCGCAACTCCGTTCAATATGGGTGGGCGCTTTTTCTGATGATGTATCTAGAGCAATTTTTTGAGGGAAGTGATCCCTGCCAAGCAATTGTGATATTGAAATTCTGGCATTTATACCATGCTATAATGAAATTTACATCTCCTATTCTTTCATTTATCGGATTAACAGGCTAAATAAAATCATCCGAATACCGAAGGCATTCAGGTTTGAGTGCACCAGGAGGGAAAAATTAACAATTGGTTGATATGGCTGATCATCCTCATGGGAATCCTGAGCCCATTAATTTATTCAGCCGGCACCATCAGGAAGCTCTTCCTGGGTTGGCGCACACCCACCACCTGGATCAGCGCCTTGCCTGGCCAAGGCTGGGTTGAAGTGATTGGTAAAGTCAAGGGGAATCCCATCCAGAGCCTATTTACGAAATCTGAATGTGCCTATTGGCAGCTTGAAGTTAAAGAGTATCACAGCAGCGGAAGAGGCGGAGGTCGTTGGAGGACTGTACACAAGGAATCGTCCGGTCCATTCGAGGTTGATGATATGACCGGTAGGATCAAAATCCTGGAGGGAAACAGTAACCTGGTCCTGGATCGTGAATCCGTCGTGGAAAACTTAAGTGAGCAGGACAAGACACTGGTAGAGGGTCTTGGGATAAAGACCAAGGGTTTATTAGGTTTTAATAAAAAAATGCGCGTAGTTGAACGTTTGGTTGCCCTCGAAGCGGAAATCCTGGTGCTAGGCAGGATCCAAAAAAGTGAAGGGCTGATATCAATTTCAGGTAGCTCGATCATCCCACAGATCATCAGCAATCTGAGCAAAAGCGAGATGCTCAGGACCTATTTTTGGCGGAGCATCCGTCCCATGATCCTGCCTTACCTGATTGGAGTTGTCTTTCTGGTCTTTTATATTTATATGATCATGAGATAGAGGGCGGTTTATTTAATTCCTGCCAAAATCATACTGGCAGGGTTTGTGGGAGCATGGTTATATTTCCAAAGGCGATCCGTTGGGGAGGAATTGGATGAAGCATCAACTTAGCATACCGCACCGGCGAGCACATGGATTGTGCCCGGTTAATGGCATCCGAGATCTGGTCCATTGGCGCACTGGCAGGGATTGGTCGAACGAGTTCCTGCATGGTCTCGGTGAGGGTGGTGGGTTTGCCTATTTGCGCTTTAATTTCGCCGACCCACCCCGCCAGGTGTATTGGGGCACTGCCAGCCCAAGGCAGCATAAATACCTGGCAGAATTATTCGAGGCTGATTACTCCGAGCTTGAGAACAGGTCCTTCAAATATTCCTGGTCAAAAGCCATGGCAGCTGTAGATGATGGAATGCCCCCCGTCCTTGGACCTCTGGATATGTTCCATCTGCACTTTTACAAAGAAATCTACCACCAACGACATATCCCGATCCACTACCTGTTGCTGGTGGGATATGATGACGAGAATGCTTACGTTCATGATACAGACCTGGAGGATGTTCAAGTCGTCCCTTTGAACGAGCTGGAACTGTCCTGGAATGTGAATGCCCCTGGCTTGGGGAAGCGCAATCGATTGGCAACCTTAAACATTCCAAATGAAATCGCCTCCACGGATGCACTCATACGTAGATCAATACGCGATGAATGCCAAATGATGTTGCATCCACCTGTAAGCATGGTTGGAATCCCTGCAATGGAGAAGGTAGCGCGTGAGATTAAAAATTGGCCGCAGGAATTGGGTAAGGATGTTGCAGACCGATGCCTTCAGCAGGTACGTGAATACCTGAACTCTCCGCCCGATTTGATGGGGAATCATCTGACCGCTGGGCGTGATATCTATATCTCATTCCTGGAGCAAGCCGGGTCTATGGCAAGCCTGGATTTCTCGGAGGCAATAAAACGGTTCCAGGCTACCATGAACATGCTCCCCAAAATTGCTAAAGCCATCCAGCAGGATAAACTTTTGGATGTGGCAGCCGGGTTCGCCAGTATTGCAGAAATTGAAAATGAAGCTTTTACGAAGTTATT
>Ga0299915_10004179_pt1 | contig 10514 bp, 12 predicted proteins | sample RVTome_13_FD_200263 | JGI IMG/M metagenome (GOLD analysis project Ga0299915, IMG submission 200263) | Soil microbial communities from uranium-contaminated site in the Upper Colorado River Basin, Wyoming, United States - RVT92D227 (version 2) ... | reverse complement strand
GGAGGCACCCGATGATGGACGAGCCCACCGGTGCGGCCGTTGACGAGCTCGCCGAGCGAAGCGAGGCACTCCAATGAGCTACACCATTCTCATCGCCGACGACTCGGCGATCGTGCGCACCATGGTGAGGAAGGCGCTCGCCATGGCGGGGCTGGACCTGGGCGAGGTGCACGAGGCGGCCAACGGCAAGGAGGCGCTCGCGATCCTCGGAAGGACCTGGATCGACCTGGTCTTCGCCGACATCAACATGCCAGAGATGAACGGCGCCGAGCTGGTGCGCGCCATGAAGGCCGATCCGGCTCTGGCCGCGACGCCGGTGGTGGTGGTCTCCTCGGAGCAGACGCAGGCCCGGATAGAGGAGATGAAGCGCTGGGGCGCGAAGGCGTACGTGAAGAAGCCCTTCCGGCCGGAGCAGTTCCGTGACGTCATCGAAGAGATCCTGGGAGCGAAGGGGGAACGTCATGGCCTCTGAGCTGTCATCCGAGCTCCTGGCGCAGTGCCTGGTCCGTACTCTGGAGGAGGCCGCGTTCGTCTTCGCCGAACCGACCGGCGACCCGCCGCCATTCGAGGGTGAGGTGATCGAGGCGCGCGTCACCTACTCCGGAGGGCATTCGGGCGAGCTCCTGCTGGCATCGCCGCACGGCCTCGCGGCTACCCTCGCGGCCAACCTCCTCGGCGAGGACGAGGGCGGCGCGTCGGTCACGGGTGACGACTTCGATGCCCTGGGTGAGCTCCTCAACATGGTGGTCGGATCTCTCGTGCTGGACCTGTTCGGACCCGAGGCCGGCTGCAAGCTGGGGTTGCCGCGGGTGAAGCGCGTGAGCGCCCAGGAGTACGGGCGCGAGCTCGGCAAGGCCCACGCCGTCGCGACCCTGGTCGAGGAGGAAGGGCGCCGCATCGATCTCTCCGCGTTCATCACGGCCGGGGCGCCATGATCCGCGTCCTGGTGGTGGACGACTCGGCGGTGGTACGCCAGATCTTCTCGCGCGAGCTGGCCAAGGATCCCGAGCTGGAAGTGGTCGGGAGCGCGCCCGATCCGTACGTGGCGCGCGACCTCATCGTGAAGCTGCGGCCCGACGTGCTCACGCTCGATCTCGAGATGCCCCGCATGGACGGGACCACCTTCCTGCGCAAGCTCATGCACTATTACCCGCTCCCGGTGGTCGTGGTCTCCTCCCTGACCCCCGCCGGAGGCGAGCTCGCCCTGGAGGCCCTGGCAGCCGGGGCGGTGGAAGTGCTCTGCAAGCCTGGCGCCGCCTTCACCGTGGGCGACATGAGCGGGCAGCTGATACAGAAGGTCAAGGCGGCGGCGCAGATCGACATGAAGGCGCGCGCCCGGCAGCACCCCCCCGCCGCGGGCGGAGCGGCCGCGCCGCCCAAGGCGCTCTCCCGCACCACGAACCAGATCCTGGCCATCGGCGCCTCGACCGGGGGAACCGTGGCCCTGGAGGGCATCCTCCGGGCGATGCCTCCCAACGCGCCGGGCATCGTCATCACCCAGCACATGCCCGAGATGTTCACCAAGTACTTCGCGAGCCGGCTCGATCAGATCTCGGAGGTGGAGGTGCGGGAGGGAGCCGACGGCGACTCGGTGGTGCCCGGAGTGGCCCTCATCGCGCCAGGCAACAAGCACATGCTCCTCAAGCGCTCGGGCGCGCGCTACTACGTGAACGTCCGCGAGGGTCCGCGCGTGAACCTGCACCGCCCCTCCGTGGACGTCATGTTCCGCTCGGTGGCGCAGGCGGCCGGCCGCAATGCGGTGGGGGTCATCCTCACGGGAATGGGCGGCGACGGCGCACAGGGGCTGCTCGAGATGCGGAAGGCAGGCGCTCGCACGATGGCGCAAGACGAGGCGAGCTGCGTGGTCTTCGGGATGCCCAAGGTCGCCATCGATCTGGGCGCGGCCCAGGACGTGGTCGCGCTGAGCGCGATGCCGGCCGAGATCCTGAGGGTCGTGGAGTCGAGGGCGGCGTAGGGCTCCGGTGGAAGGCCAGCCGCTCTGCGGCGTCCATGCGTGTGCGGGCGTCGGCTCGTCGGTAGATCGGGCTACCTGGGGATCGGATCGAACCCTGGTACGGGCTTGTTGCGCTGTTGCGGTTGCTCTGTCTTGAGGTCGAGCTCCAGCACCATCTCGACCCGCCGGTTGAGCTCGCGCGCCTCGGCGCTGGCGCCTTCGGCGATGGGCCGGGTGGCGGCGAGGCCCGTCGCGGAGAGGAGCTCGGGGGACGCGTGGTGCGCGCGCTCGAGATAGCTCACGACGGTCGCGGCCCGTGCCGCCGAGAGCTCCCAGTTGTCGTGGAACCGCGAGCCCGCCACGGGGGTGTCGTCGGTGTGGCCCTCGACCCGGAGCGGGCGGTTCTGCGGCACCAGCTCCGCAGCGATGGCGTCGAGGACGGGCAGGATCTGCGGCCGCAGCACCGCCTGGCCTCCGTCGAAGAAGTCGGCGGCCGCCAGCCGCACCATGACGCGGTCGCCCTCGACCACGACGGTCACGGCGGAGGGTCCGGTCCGCTGGACGAGGAGGAAGGGCGCGATCTGGCCCTCTAGCTTGCGGCGGAATTCCTCCGCCACCACGCTCCGCGGCGGCGAGAGCGGGCCACCGTTCATGTCGACGCTGGAGCCGGTCTCCGAGGCTGGGCCTTCGAAGATGGGCATCTGCGAGACACCCCCGGTGCCGCCGTAGTGGAGCGCCCACTTGATCGCGCTCGCGGCCTGCGAGAGCTTCTTGTTGTCGACGCGGCTCACCGAGTACATGACGACGAAGAAGGCGAAGAGCAGCGTGATGAAGTCGGCGTAGGAGACGAGCCAGCGTTCGTGGTTCTCGTGCTCTTCCTCGTGCTTCTTCCTGGCCATGCGCACCTCTCAGCGGCGGGGGACGAGCCCCGCCCTACAGTCGCTGTCCACTCGACGAGCTCATGCCGCCTTCTTCTCCGCCTGCTTGGGCGGCCCTTCCTCGCCGGTGAGCGCGCGTAGCTTCTCCTCCAGGACGCGGGGGTTCAGGCCCTCCTGGATGGCGAGCACGCCCTCGGTGATCACGACCTTCCGTTCCATCGCCAGGTTGAACTTGCGCTTGAGCTTGTTCGCCGCGGGCAGGTAGAACAGGTTTGCGGTCGCCACGCCGTAGACCGTCGCGACGAACGCCACCGCGATGCCGCCGCCGAGCTTCGACGGGTCGGAGAGGTTCTCCATCACGTGGATGAGGCCGAGGACGGCTCCGATGATGCCGATGGTGGGCGAGTACCCGCCGGCTGCTTCCCACACCTTGGCCGCCTGCATGTTCTCCTGGTGCTCGGCCTCGATGGCAGCCTCGAGCGAGTCGCGGGTCACGCTCGCGTCCACGCCGTCCACCACGTAGGTGAGCGCCTTCTTGAGGAACTTGTCGTGGACGTCCGCCAGCTTGCCTTCCAGCGCGAGCACGCCGTCTCGCCTCGCGATGCTGGCCAGGTCCACGATCTGCTTCGTCACCGCGGACATGTCCTCCTTCTTGTCGGTGAAGGCGAGCTTGATCATCTTCATGCCGCGCACGAAGTCCTTCTTGGGGAAGGAGACCATCACCGCGCCGAAGGTGCCGCCGATGACGATGATGAAGGCGGTGAACTGCATGATCGAGCCGACGTGGCCCCCCTCGAGCACCTGTCCCAGCAGGATGCAGCCCACGCCGATGATGAGGCCGCCAATGGTGGTGATGTCCATGCGCTACTCCTGCGGCAAGCCGCGCGGGAAGAGGAGGACGTTGCCTCGGGTCTCGGGGGCGCCGCGCGCCCGGCGCTGCCAGGCTGCGGCGCGCTCCACGACCTCGGGGACGGCCTCGCTCACCATGAGCCGGAGGCCGGTGGTGAGGAGGATGACGGTGTCGGGTGTGGCCTCGGCGGTGAGGATGTGGTCGGCGTTGACCACCAGCTCCTTCCCGTCGAGGCGCGTGAGCACGATCATCGGACGTTCCTCCTCCTGGCCATCGGTGCGCTGGCGCGGGGCGATAACCGCACCGACTACCGCTTCATGGCGATGAGCTCGGCGAGGAGCTGATCGGCGGTGGTGATCGTCTTGGAGTTGGCCTGGAAGTTGCGCTGGGCGGAGATCATCCGGACGAACTGGTCCGCGATGTCGACGTTCGACTGCTCCAGCGCGCCAGACGAGATGAAGGCGCGGCCACCCTCGCCCGCGGCGCCCATGACGGCCTGGCCAGAGGCGCTGGTCACGGCGTAGAGGTTTCCGCCCGTGCGCTCGAGCTGGTCGGGCGCGGCGACCCGGGCCACGCCGACCTGGCCGATGGCGCGGGTCTGGCCGTTGCTGAAGATCCCCTGGATGGTGCCCGTCTTGTCGATCTGGATCGACGTGAGCTGCCCCGAGCCGTAGCCGTCCTGGCCCACGAACGTGGTCGCGCTGGCGCCCGCGTACTGGGTGATGCCGGTGAAGTCGATGGGCGCCGACAGAGCTGCTCCGCCGCCGGCCGCGGGCAAGTTGAGGGTGCCGGACTGTCCCGAGGTGATCTGACCCGAGGAATCGAACGTGAGGGCGCCGTTCCCGATGGGCGTGGCACCTTCCGCGGCGCTCCAGTCCCAGGTGCTGGGAGCAGCATTCTTCGTATAGGTGATCTGCGCCTGGCGTGCGGCGCCGAGCGAGTCGTAGACCGTGACGCTGGTGGAGAAGGTCGTCCCGGCGGCCACGTCCGACGCGAGGTTCCCCTGGAGGGTCACCTGGCTCGTCGGGAGCGGAGCCGAGCTGGCGTTGCCGACCTGGAGGTCGCCGAGCGCACCCGTGATGTTGCCCACGTCGTCGGCGCCGTAGCCCTGCACGCGCAGTCCGTCCAGGTTCACCAGGAACCCGGAGTTGTCGACCGAGAACTGGCCGGCGCGGGTCAGGAACGCTCCCTGTCGTCCGTCGTTGGACGTTCCGCTAACCTGGAAGAAGCCGGTGCCTTGCAGCGCCAGATCGGTCGCGACGCCGGTGTTCGTGAGCGAGCCCTGCGTGAGGATCTTCTGGACCGCCTGGAGGCGCGAGCCGAGGCCGATCTGGCCCTGCCCGCCGATCACGGTCTGGGCCAGGGCATCCTCGAAGGCGGCCCGCTCGGACTTGAAGCCGACGGTGTTCGCGTTGGCGATGTTGTCGCCGACGACGGCCAGCTCGGAGCTGGCGGAGGCGAGACCGCTGGTGCCGGAGGAGAGCGAGGTGAGGAGGCTCATGACGTTCCTTTCTCTGCGAGGCGCCCGCCGGGCGCGTCAGGACTGCGTGATCTGGACGACGTCCGACATGTTCACTTGGTTCGTTCCGACGAGCAGCGTCGCCTCGTCACCGTCGAAGGAGGCGCCCCGCACGCGTCCGCGCGAGCGCGCCTCCACCGTGACGTCGCTGCCGTCGACGCCGGTCGCGGCGAGCTTCACGGTGTAGTGCCCGGGCGCGAGCGCGGTGCCGCTCCCGTCGCGCCCGTCCCACCCGACGTCGAAGGTGCCCGCGTCGTGGACGCCGAGGTCGAGCGCGCGCACGGCGCGGCCGCTGCTGTCCTGGATGATCGCGACGACGGCGGCGCGCGACGAGAGGTTCGCCTGGAGCGCGGGCGCGGCGCCCTCCTCGAGGTCGAAGCCGCTCGTCTTGAAGGTCACGTCCTTGCCGACCAGCGAGGCGGCGCCCAGCTGGTTGGAGGAGCCCACCGCGAGGAGGAGCGAGTCGAGCCGGCTGGAGACGCCCTGCAGCTGCTCGAGGCTCGAGAACTGCGCGAGCTGCGCGATGAACGCCTGGTTGTCCACGGGCTCCGTGGGGTCCTGGTTCGAGAGCTGCGCGGTGAGGAGCTTCAGGAAGGCGTCCTTGCCGAGGACGTTCTTCGCGGCGGCGCTGGTCTGCTGCGTCGCGCTGGAGTCGTTCGAGATTGCACTCACGCTGTTGGTCATGGTCTCTCCTCAAGCCTCCACGTGGACGCCGCCGGGTGGTACGGTGGCCGGGTTCGATCCCCCGGAGGCGCGCCCGGGCCGCGCGCTCCGCGTCCCGTCCGGCTGCGCGCCGCGCGCGTCGTCGGCCTGGTTCCACGCCTCTCTTCGCTCCTCGCCCTGGTGGGCGCCTTCGCCCCCGACGCCGGTGTGCCCCCCCGCGCCCTCGCGCAAGGAGGCCTCGATCGGCGCGAGCCGGAGGCCCTCTCCGGCCAGCGCCCGCGAGAGCTCGCCCGCGCGCGCCTCGACGGTCCTGGCCGCCTCCCCGTCCACGCGGAGGTGGAGCGCGCCGTCGTGAACCCGGAGGTGCAGGGAGAGTGCCCCGAGCTCTGCCGTCTCCACGCGGAGGTGTGCGGCGTTGCGGAGCACTGCGCCGGAGACGTCCTGCCATCCTGGCGGAGGCGGCAGCGCAGACGCTGGGTCAGCAGATGCCCGCTCCGCGGCCGGCTTCACGGGACCCTTCGCCTCTGCCGGAGCGGAAGGGCTCGCCGGCTCCGGGCGGGTGAGAGCCGCCGCCGGCTCCACCGCTCGCGCGGGCTCGCGCGACTTCTCGCTGTCCCGTCCGTGGCCAGCGGCCTGCTTCCCGGACGACGACGGTGCGAGCGGCTGCTTCGCCACCGAGGGGGAAGAGAGCGACGGCGCGGCGTCGCGGGTGAGCGCTGGTTTCGCGCCGCGTTCGGGAGCTGCGCCGGCGGCGCTTGCCATTTGCAGCGAGGCGACCTGTGCCGCGGACGCGGTGTCGTGGCCGAACCGCGCGGACGGGTGAGGTCCGGTGCCCTTTCGCCGCCGCCGGGCACCCGGGCGGTGCGAGGCGCCGGCGGATTCTTCGGAACCGTCCGAGGCGTCGCCATCGGAAGCGGGCTGGGCCGTATCCCCCGGCTCGAGCTCACCAGCGGTGTCTCCGCCGCCCTCGGCCAGCAGTGTGGCCGCGCCGGACCTGGCGGCATCACCGACGTGTGTGGGGGCGCCGGGGTGCAGCGGCTTGGAAGGGGAGTGCTCCGCCTGGCTGCCCGCGGCGACGGTCCGGGAGGAGCGTGTCAGGGCATGGCCAAGCAGGGTCCTGAAGTCGTGCGAGGAGGCATGTGCCCCGCGGCCGTTCCGGGGAGCAGCGCTCGCCGACTCCGTGGAGGGCTGCTCCGTGAACCCGATCTCTGGGATGGCTTTCATCGTGAGACCCCTGTTTCGCTGGAGGCCATGAGGGAGAACAGCTCAGCGGCGGTTTCCGGCTTCATCTTCTCGAGCACTCCTCCGGCGTCGGCGGGCCGCATCTGCCGCAAGAGGTCCGCGGCGAGCCTGCGGTCGAGCCGGGAGATGAGCGTGGCAGCCTGCTCCGCCCTCATGCCCTTGAGCGTCTTCGCGAGGGTCGGGGCCGGTGGCTTGCCGCCCTGGCGCGACGGGAATGGCTGGGCCTGGGAAGTCGCAGCACTCGCCCCGAGCTCGGCCTTCTTGACCTTCTCGTCCAGCCGTGCCGTCTCGGCTTCCAGCGCCGCGCGCGCCGTCGCGATCTCCGCGGAGAGCTTTTCGAGTCGCGAGCGCTCGCGCGCGATGGCGGCCAGCTCGTCCTGCCGCCGCCGCGTGGACGAGCGCAGCTCGTCGCGGAGGGCGTTCGTGGTGAGCGACGGCGGCGGCACGGTCGACTCCGGGCCGCGGGCCTGGGTCTTGGCGGGGGCTGGAGCAGGCGCCGGCTTCGGGTGCTCGGGCGCAGTCGCAGTCGCAGTCGCGGGCGCGGTTGGGTGCACGGGCGGGGTTGGGTGCACGGGCGCGGGCGCGGTTGGGTGCACGGGCGTGGGCGGGGTTGGGTGCACGGGCACGGGGGACTCCTGGCCGCGCTTGCCGCGGTGGATTCCTGACCGCGTCTCGTCGCGGTCAGGAACAGGAGCGCGAGACTGCGACGGCTCCGCCGGCGCAGGCGAAAACGGGTCGCGAGCCTGCGACGGCTCTGCCGGCGCAGGCGAAGGGGTCGACGGCCGCCCCGCGATGAGCGGCGGCAGCGCCGGCAACTCGAACCGCGGTGGCTCCGGTGCGACCGGGGCCGAGGGCTCCGCGGCGGCGACGACGGCGAGCGCGAGGAGGAGGCTAAGCACGGGGAGTCTCCTGCACGCCCAGCGCTCGCTTCAGCGAGGCATACATCTCCGGCATGGTGGAGCGCTCGCCCGGGTCCTGCCGCAGGAACGCTTGCAGCGCCCCCATGCAGCGCAGGGCGCGATCGACGCGAGGGTTCGAGCCTGCCACGTAGGCGCCCACCTCCACCAGATCCGCCGCATCGCGGTAGGCCGAGAGCACCTCCCGCGCTTGCCGTGCCATCTCGCGGTGGTTGGGGTCGACGATGTCGCTCATCACGCGGGAGATGCTGGCGAGGACGTCCACCGCGGGGAAGTGGCCCGATTCGGCGAGCTTGCGCGAGAGCACGATGTGGCCGTCGAGCGTGGCCTTGGCCGCATCGACCACCGGGTCGGTCTGGTCGTCGCCCTCGGCCAGCACCGAGTAGAAGGCGGTGATGCTGCCCGGCCCGGCGTCGTTGCCCGCCCGCTCGGTCAGGCGCGGGAGGATCGCGAACGACGAGGGCGGATAGCCCTTGGTGGTGGGCGGCTCACCCGCCGCGAGCCCGATCTCGCGCTGCGCCTGCGCCACGCGCGACAGGGAGTCGACGAGCAGGAGGACGCGCCTGCCTTGGCCGCGGTAGTGCTCGGCGATCGTGGTAGCGACCATGGCTGCGCGCACACGCTTGAGCGGGGACTCGTCGCTCGTGGCCACCACCACGACGGCCCGGGCCAGCCCCTCGCCCAGGTCGCGCTCGATGAACTCGCGCACCTCGCGGCCGCGCTCGCCGACGAGCCCGACCACCACCACGTCAGCGTCGGCGGACCGCGCCAGCATCCCAAGGAGCACGCTCTTGCCCACGCCCGGGCCTGCCATGATGGCCAGGCGCTGACCCTCGCCCACCGTGAGGCAGGAGTCGATGGAGCGGATCCCGAGCGGCAGCGGACGGTCGACCCTGCGCCGTTCCATGGCGATGGGCGGGGTGGCGTGGAGGCGGGCTCGGCCCGGCAGCATGAGCGCCGGCCCACCGTCGACGGGCTTGAGGGCGGCGTCGACCACCCGCCCGAGGAGCGCGTCGCCCACCGGGATGCGATCGGCGGCGGCGCGCGGCACCACGGTACAGCCCTCGCCGATGCCGTGGATGTCCGAGAGCGGCATGAGACGGGCGGTCTGCCCGAAGAAGCCGACCACCTCCGCCAGGACGGTGGCGCCGTCGGTCGCGCGGATCTCGCAGGCGGTGCCCACCGGTACGCGCGGGAGCGATGCCTCCAGGACCAGGCCGGCCGCCCGTACCACGGTACCGGTGAGGGGGAGCGGATCGGCTTCCGCGATGGCCCGCCGGATCGCCTCGAGGGAAATCGGGGTCATAAGGCCTGCTCGCTCATGAGTAGCTCGCTCATGCCGCGCCCTCGCCGGCCGCGTCCACGGCGCGGCGGATCTCGGTGAGCCGCGTGCCGAGTCGGCCGTCGACCTGGCCGAAGTCGGTGTCCACCATGCAGTCGCCCCGCTGGAGGCCGGGATCGCTCACGAGCTCGATCCGCGCCGAGGTGAGACCGTCGAGCGCCGCGCGGCCGGTCTCGGACTGGAGCAGCCCCACGTCGTCGGGGGCGACCCGCACCGCGATCCGGCGCGATTCACCCGCTCGCCGGACGGCTGCACGGACCAGCGCGAAGAGCGACTCCGGGTTCTGGCGCAGCTCGGTCTCCAGGATCTTCCTGGCGACCTGGAAGCCGATCTCGATTGCGTCGGAGCGCGCCTGCTCCGCGAGGTGATCGGCCTGTGCCCGCAAGGTCTCCAGCGCGGCCGCCACCTTCTCCATCGCCTCCCGGCGCACCGCGGCCAGGTCGAGTGACCCCTGGGACGGCGGCGCGGCCTGGGTCGGCCCGGCGCCGTTCGCGGCGGGGCGGGGCGCCGGTGCCGCGCGAGGGTTCGTTTGGAGGAAGCGCGCGGGCTCCGGGTTCGGCGTCTCGGGGACGTCGGCCAGGAAGTGCGGGCGGCGGGCGAGCGGGGTGGTCATCTAGAGCATGGTCTCGCTGGCGCCGACGATGGTGATGCGGCCTTGCTGCGCGACTTCCTGCGTCAGCTTCGCGATCTCCTCCTGCGCCGTCTCGACGGTCGAGAGCTTCACGGGTCCCATGGCCTGGAGGTCGTCCTCCAGCATCTCGGCAGCGCGCGCGGAGAGGTTGGAGAGGATCTTCGCCTTGAGCTCGGGGGTCGCTCCCTTGAGGGCAACGCCGAGCTTGCTGGTGTCGATCTCGCGCAGCAGGGTCTGCAGGTCGCGATCGGCGAGGGCGCGCAGGTCGTCGAACGTGAACAGCCGTCCGCGCAGCTCGGCGGCGAGGGGCGCCGAGTCCTTCTCGATCTCCGCGATGACCTCACCCTGTTGCTGCGCGCTGCAGCGGCGCAGGATGTCGAGGGCCACCGCCTTGCCGTTCACCTTGCGCATGCCCCCGGCGACGAGCGCCTTGAGCTCCGCGGTGAGCGCCTGCCCGATCTCGCGCAGGACCTCGGGCGAGACCTGGTCGATGACCGCCATGCGGCGCAGGATGTCCG
>Ga0299915_10004177_pt1 | contig 10515 bp, 6 predicted proteins | sample RVTome_13_FD_200263 | JGI IMG/M metagenome (GOLD analysis project Ga0299915, IMG submission 200263) | Soil microbial communities from uranium-contaminated site in the Upper Colorado River Basin, Wyoming, United States - RVT92D227 (version 2) ... | reverse complement strand
CCGTCGCCGTCGTTGTCCAGCCCCTCCGGATATAGGGCATAGATCCCTTTTTCGCCCTTCTTGGAGTCCGCAAGCCGCATCAGGCGGGGCTCCTTGGGATCGGGAATGTACTTGCCCTCCGGGTCCTTGACCCTCATCTGGGTGATGAGACCGTCCTTGTTCAGGTCGTCGGGCCCGTCCTCGTCGATCTGGGCATCGAGGTCGTTATCGAAGGCGTGCGCGTTCGTCCAGCGCTCCCAGAGGGGGGAGGCGAACGCAAGGCGGGTCGTGTCGGGGTTGAGAAGAGGGGCAAGGTAGACGGTCGTCCGGTCGAGAAGAGCGGTCAGGGCCTTGTCCTTTCCGTAGCCGGAAAGAAGGCGCTCGGCGAACGAGAGGGCCGCCTCGGTCCCGATCAGATGGATTCCTTCGATGTTGGCCGACATAAAGACTCCGGGACGGGCGTCAGGATCCAGCCCGCCTTGGGGCTGTCCGGCCAAGCGGAGAAGCCAGATATCGCTTCCGCCGCTCCCTTTGCCCAGCGATTGGACTTTGGCGAGCTGGGGATATTTCGCGGCGTAGCCATGGAGGACAGCCGCGACCTCCTCGGGCTTATGATAGGTCGTGGCCGGCCGCAGCGCGGGCGCGGCCAAGGCAAGAACCGTGACGGCGGCCATCAGGACGTGATAACATCGACGCATCGGAACCTCCTGAACGGAATAATGATGTTCAAGGACGAAACATTAACAAAATTCCAGCCGATAGACAACAACGGACCGGATCCGCTCACCGGAGCGGGCCGGCATTTCCAATGATCCGGGATCGTGGAAGAAGCTTTGAAAGCGGACCGGAGCGCACTTGGGATGATCTTTTGGGCGGAATGAACTGTTTTCTTGAACAGCCGTACTTTATAATGGTTTTTCATGATTGGGACTTGGTTTGAATCGAATCTCGGATCGGAGGTCATATCCATGGATCATCGATTTTTAAAACATGTCCGGCTCTGTTTGCTTTTAGTAATGCTTGTAGTTTCAGGCCCTGTTCTTTTTTACGGTCAAACGGCCGAAAAAGTTGCGCCGCTGGTCGAGAAGATGACCTGGCGGAACATCGGGCCGGCCGTCATGGGCGGCCGGACGGTCGACCTCGAAGCGGTCGAGAAACAGCCCTGGATCATCTACGCGGCGATCGGCCCCAGCGGCGTCTGGAAGACCGAAAACAACGGCGTAACCTGGTCGCCCGTGTTCCACAAGGAAGCGACGGTCTCGGTCGGCGATGTGACGATCGCGCCCTCCAACCCCGATATCGTCTGGGTCGGCACGGGCGAGCACACCAGCCGCAACAGCGTCACGATCGGGGACGGCGTCTACAAGTCCACGGACGCCGGCAAAACCTGGCAGAACATGGGCCTCAAGGATACCCGGCACATCAGCCGGATCGTCATCAACCCCGGCGACCCGAACATCGTCTATGTCGCGGCGACGGGCCACCTCTGGGGACCCAACCTGGACCGGGGTGTCTTCAAGACCATGGACGGCGGCCGGACCTGGACAAAAGTTCTGTATATCAATGATAACACGGGAATTGCCGACATCGCCCTGGACTCCCAGGATCCCCAGATACTCTACGCCGCTGCCTGGGAATACCGCCGGCTGCCCTACTTTTTTACCAGCGGCGGGCCGGGAAGCGGCCTCTACAAGAGCGCGGACGCCGGCGCGACCTGGACCCGGCTGACCAAGGACCTCCCCGAGGGGATCCTGGGCCGGATCGGGATCGCGGTCGCCCGGAGCAAGCCCGGCGTCGTCTACGCCCTGATCGAGCATAAGGACGGCGGCTTGTGGCGGTCCGAGGACCGGGGCGCGAGCTGGAAGCGGACGTGCGACAAGGAGACCTATCAGCGGATCAATACCAGGCCGTTCTATTACAGCAGGTTGTACGTCGATCCCTCGGACGACAAGACGGTCTACGTCCTCTCGACCGGGCTCACCGTCTCGACCGACGGGGGCCAGAAGTTCAGGCCGATCGGCGCCGGGATCCACCCCGACCACCACGCCTTCTGGATCGATCCCGGCAACCCCCTTCACGTCATCGACGGAAACGACGGCGGGATCGACGTCTCCTATGACGGGGGGCGGAACTGGCTTCCCGTCCAGAGCATGGATTTGGCCGAGGTCTACGAGATCGGAATCGATTTCAGGACGCCCTATTGGATTTACTGCGGCCTCCAGGACAACGGAAGCTGGGGCGGTCCCAGCCTGAGCCTCGACTCGGCCGGAATCATCAACGACCAATGGATCTCGATCGGGGGAGGGGACGGCTTCCACGCCCAGGTTGACCCCGAGGATCCGACGACCGTGTACCGGAACTACCAGATGAACGGGCTGACCCGGCTCAACCTGTCCATCAACCAGTCCAAGACGATCCGGCCCGCGGCGACGCTCGCCCAGCCGGCTTACCGGTTCAACTGGAACACGCCGATCGCTATTTCTCCGCACGATTCCAAGACGGTCTACGTCGGCGGGAATTTCCTGTTTCGCTCGCGTAATCGAGGGGACAGCTGGGAAGCGGCGAGCCCCGATCTGACCACGAACGACCCTAAGAAACAGCAGGATTCGGGCGGCCCGATCAGCCCCGAAAACTCGGGGGCCGAGAGCCACTGCACGATCGTGACCATTTCCGAATCCCCGCTCGAAAAAGGCATCCTATGGTGCGGCACGGACGACGGGAACCTCCAGGTCAGCCGCGACGACGGCGCGACCTGGACCAACGTCGTCCGTCGGATTCAAGGCCTGCCGCCTGCCACCTGGTGCTCTCATGTTGAAGCCTCGCGTTTCGCGATGGGGACGGCCTACGCCGCCTTCGACGGCCACCGCATGGACGACTACGGCGTCTATCTCTACAAGACGACCGACTACGGAAAGACCTGGAAATCCCTGAAGGCCAATCTGCCCTTCGGTTGGGTCCATGTCGTCCGAGAGGACGTCAAGAACCCGAACCTTCTCTTCGCCGGGACCGAGTTCGGCCTCTTCGGTTCCTGGGACGGCGGATTGAGCTGGCTCAACCTCAAAGCCTCGAATCTGCCCACCGTCGCCGTCAACGACCTCCTCGTCCATCCCCGCGACAACGACCTCATCATCGGGACCCACGGCCGGGGCATCTGGATCCTGGACGATATCGGCTTCCTCCAGGAACTGTCGGAAGCCGTCTTGGCCGAACCGCTCCGCGTCTTTGCGCCCCGGCCCGCCGTCGAATGGCTGATGGGGAACGTCCGGGAGAGCTACTCCAAGGCGCCTTTTGTCGGGAAGAACCCGGTTTACGGCCTGGGAATCTCGGTTTATTTCCAAGCCGAGCCCAAGGAGAAACCCAAGATCGCGATCATGGACAAGGCGGGCCGAATTCTTTTCGAACTTCCCCTCATTAAAAAAGCCGGCTTCCAGAGGGAGTTTTGGAGCCTCCAGGCCATTCCCGTGACGCCGGACGGCAAGAAAGTGACGCCTCCGGCTATCGGATATTACTCGCTGCCCCCGGCTCTGCCCGGGGACTACGATATCGAAGTCACGGGCGGCGACCTCAAAGCGCGGACGTCCGGGATGGTCAGGCCCGACCCCCGTTATGATTTCAGCGCGGCGGACCGAAAGGCCCAGTCCGATGCCCTGACCCAGATCCTCGTCCTCTATAAAAAGATGAGCCTGGCCACGACGGCGGCCAAGGACCTGCGCCGCCAGATCAACGAAAGCCTCAAGCCCGCCCTCGACAAGCCCGAGAACAAGGCCGATGCCCTCCAGGCGGCCTATAAAACGTTCGAGAACGCGCTTAAACCCCTTGAGGAAGAGATCGTCCCCAAGGAATTTATGGGAATGTCCTCGCGCGCGCTGGCCCTGCGGGGCGGTTCCCTCATCCAACTGGTCGGGATGCTGGGCATGGGCGTTGTCGGCTATCCCAGCGCGCCCAACAAGACCGACCTCGACCAGATCAAGGATCTGACCGCTGCCGTCGAAAAAAATGTCGCGGCCCTCAACGAATTTCTCCTTAAGGGTGTACCGGCCTTCAATCAAACGCTCGAGCAGTTCAAGCTGAAGCCCCTTAAAGCGCCCAAGGAGATCGCTCTCGACTAAGCGGAGGGCGCGCTTCCGGGGGCGGCGCACGCCGGCGCCTGAAAATTGACCCGGAACGAATAGGATTTCCGGGGGACCATCATGAATGAGTCCGTCAGCCGGACTCCGATCAGGTGTCCGGGCAGATGTCCAAACAGGAAGGCCTGCTCCTCGACCGGCCAGGATTTATAACCCGGCGCAAACCGTTTGCCCGCGGAGAGTCCCATTCGGCGGGCTCGTTCCTCAATGTCCTGAATGACCTGGCGGGAGATCTCGGCTACGGCCTGGGATCCGTAGGCGTCGAGGATGAGGCCGCGCAGGACATCCGTTTCCATGGTCCCGGCTATGACCTCCTCGAGCCTGGGGCCGATCGTGCAGAGACAGAGGGCAACGCGGGAGGCTCCGGCGAAAATGGGATGCTTGTTGGTTTCTTCGTAGTCGATGACCGTCCAGAGCGCGGCCGGTTCGACCAGGGTCAACGCCTCCCGTTTCCCCGTTTCGACGGCTCCCTTGAGCGCCGGCTTGACGTTCTTGGAAGGGCCCTTGAACCCGATCCGGGTCAGGATATTCCGTTCTTCCAGAACGAGGTTGAAGGATGTCCGCTTTTCCATTGAGGCCGATGCGCGGTTGTTCAGTTTTCTCAGGCTTCGGGCAGTCGGCTCAGGCCGGCTGCCTTGGCCTCGCCGAGCATGATGCGTTCGAGCTCCGTTCGGAGCGGCCGGCCGGCCAGGTTCAGGGGCGTTTGGGCGAGCCGTTTCCGGACATCCTCGGCCGCGCGGTCGGCCATCGACTTGCGGCCGGACGCCAGCCAGTCCTCGTAAGTGTCCCTGTCGATCAGGCTCGGCAAAGTGTGCTCTTTCCGGTACCACTGCTTGGTATGGGGCAAAGACAGGAATTGAGTGGACGCGCTGAGAGCTTCGAACAGGGGAAGGGCCATTGGGGAGTCCCGCTGGGCGATGCCTTCGATCAGACGATAAGCCATCCCGCAGATTTCGTGGTCGACGGCGAGCTTCTCCAGGCTCTGGGTGCTTTCGAAGTTCAGCATGCCCGGCCCCGAGACGACGTTGATCCCGGCCAGGGCCGCCAGGACGGCGCCCAGGGCGGCTTCGAAGCCGGCTTGGGCGTCGATGACCTTGGCGTCGGTCAAGCCCATGTAGGCGTGGGTCGGCAGGCCGAGCGTTTTTCCGATCTGGGCGTAGGCCATGTCGATCATCATGGTCTCGATCGCGCCCATCGGCGTCGTCCCTTTTCTCATGTCGAAGCTTGAGGGCGATCCGCCGAAGATGACCGGAGCGCCTTTCTTGGCCAGCTGGCAGATGGCTAGACCGCAGAGGTTCTCGGCCGTGTGTTGGACGAGCGTCCCGGTGATGGTGGCGGGCGAAGTCGCTCCGGTCATGCCCATCGAGATCAGTTCCGAAGGGAGACCGGCCCGGGCCGCGTCGATCAGGCTCTGAGAGGTCAGCTGGCTCCACTTAAGGGGAGGGGAGGGACAGGCGTCGAAGATGGCCAGGGGCTTGGCGGCCAGCGCCGCGGCGCTTCCCCGGACGGCCGTCAGCATGTCCAGCATGGGTTTGAAGCTCTCCACCCGGAAGGTCCCGGTGACGACGGGCTTGGCCGAGAATTGGAGGGCCAGGAAGAGCCGGTAGCTGTCGGCGATCGAGCCCGGGACGTCGCTCGACACGAGGCCCGTGCTCTGGAAGTGGTAGTGGGGGAGGAGGTCGGTCAGCCGGGCCAGCCGGACGAGGTCGGGGCTGACCGGCTTGCGGTGGAGGCCGCTCTCGGGGTCGAGGATGGTGATGGCGGCCGAGCCGGGGTCGAAATGGACTTCGTCCCGGCCGACCAAGAACTCACGGTCACCGCCCCGGTCATAGAGTCGAACCTCGGAAGGCGTACTCGCCAACGAGTCTCGGACGAGTTTTTCCGAAATCCTGACCCGTTGCGAAGCGCCGTCGACGCGTTGTCCGGAATCGCGGAAAAGGGCCAGGGCATTCTCGTTTTCGACGAAGACGCCCTGCCTGTCGAGGAGGACAAGGGCTTCGTCGATGATCGATTGGACGAGCTCGGGTCTGAGGACCTCGATCTTGGGCCGCAGGGGGGGAGTCATCATGGCGGATTCCTTTCCTCAGTTCCGGGCCAGGAGCGTCTTGGCGGCGCGGACGGCCGCCAGGGCGTTTTCGCCGTAGCCGTCGGCGCCGATCGCGTCGGCCCAGGCTTGGTTGACGGGCGCCCCTCCGACCAGGACCTTGTACTTCGAGCGCACGTTTCGCTGCTGGAGGAGCTCGATCAGCCTCTTCTGGTTGACCATGGTCGTCGTCAGCAGGGCCGAGACGCATATGAGCTGGGCCGACTCGGCTTCGGCTTTTTCGATGAACCGTTCGAGCTTGACGTCGGCCCCCAGGTCGAGGACCTCGAACCCGTGGGCTTGGAGCATGGCCGCGACCAGGTTTTTACCGATATCGTGGATATCGCCCTCGATCGTCCCGATGACGGCCTTGCCCAGCCGGCTGGCCTGGCGCGACGAGGCGGACAGGGCGGGTTCAAGGACGGCCATGGCCGCCTTCATGCATTCGGCGCTGGCCACGAGCTCGGGAAGGAAATAGTCGCCGTTTTCCCAGAGGACACCCACCTCCTGGATTCCGGCCGCGAATCCTTTCTCGATCGACTCGAGCGGGTCCAGCCCGGCCTGGAGGCTTTCCCGGGCCAGGCGTTCGGATTCGGCCCGGTTGCCGTCGACGACGGACGTTTTCATGCTCAGTAAAAGATCATCCTTGGCGCTCATGGTGTCTCCTTCCTATCGAATTGACTCGAGATCGTCGGTTCCGGAAAAACCAGGGACCGGATGTAGACATCCTGGAATGCGGCGTCCGCCGCGAGCGGGACGTGGGCAACCGTTCCGGCGATCCTGACGGCTTCGGATCTGGCGCGCCTGGAGAGGAGCATCGCCCGAGCCCCGGCCAGGGAGGCGTTCCCCACGAAGCGCACCTTGGCCAAGTCGATATCGGGCAGCAGCCCGATCGCCCGGCCGTTTTCGATGTCGAGATAGTTGCCGAAAGCGCCGGCCAGATACAGGCCGTCCAGGTCCCGCGGCGAGAGCCCCTGCCGCCTCAGCAGAAGCTCGGCGCCGGTCCTGACGGCGGCCACGGCGAGCTGAAGCTCGCGGATATCCTTCTGACTGACGGCGATCCCCTCGGCGACCGCGATCGAAGATTTCCCGCCGGCGATGACTCCGTTCCGTGAGAGGAGGCCTCCGCGCAGGAAAGAGGCCAGCAGGTCGATGTAACCCGTCCCGCAGATTCCGACTGGAGGGCGATCTCCGATCGTGGATACCGACAGGGCGCCGTCCGACCAGCCGGCCTTGTCGATGGCGCCAGGAACGGCCAGCATCCCGCAGCCGAGGCTGGCGCCCTCGAAGGCGGGGCCGGCGGCCGTCGAGGCGGCCGTGACCCTATCGCCGGCCTTGAGGACGATTTCGCCGTTGGTGCCGATATCGATGAAGAGATTATGTCCCGGTTTGTTGAGCAGGCCGGTGGCCAGCAATCCCGCCGTGATATCGCCTCCGACGTAGCTGCCGATGTTGGGAGAGATAAAAAGCTTCGCGCGTCGCTGAAGCCTGAAGCCGCAGTCGATGGCTTCGAGGGGGGGGAGGGATTGGAACTCGGCCTCGAATGGAGCCACGGACAGGGAGCGGACGGATCGGCCCAGCAGGAAGTGATTCATGGCCGTATTGCCGGCGATAGCGATGTCGTAAATGGATTCGGGAGCGATCGCGGCCTCGGCGGCCGCCTTGGCCAGAAGCTCCGAAAGGGTTTCGAGGGCGGCCTCCTTCAGCTCCTCGGCGTGGGCGGGGGCCAGAACGGCATGGGAGATGCGCGAGACGACGTCGGCGCCGAAGCGGGATTGGCCGTTGAGGCCGAACGCTTTCCCCAGGATGCGGCCGCTGACGAGATCGACGAGTTCCACGACAACGGTGGTGGTTCCCAGGTCGACGGCGAGACCGAACGCCTCGTCGGCGCTTTCCCCGGGCGAAAAATCGAGCAGGGCTTTCTCCTCGAAGACGGCGGCCGTATAGACATTGGACTCGCGGCCGGCGGACGCCCGGATCGCTTCCCGCACGAGCGGCCAAGAGCCGCGACGCCAGGCGTCATCGGGAGGAAGCTTTAATAGGTCCGCCACTCCGGCTTCAAGAAGGGGAGGGGCCAGCCGATCCGGGTCCAATCTGACAAGAAACTTCTTGACCGCCGGATCGAATTCGAATGAAGGAAGAATCCCCTCGGTCAATCCTTGAATGCGAGGCAGTAGAGCGTTGGCGGGAATCTTCACGACCAGGTCGCTTCGGACCGGGAGAAGACACGCGAGGCGGAACCGGGGGCCCGCTCCGGCTCGTCCCAAGAAGGCGGCCTCCCCTTGATCAGGGGGGGGGAGCGTTCCCTCCATGACCTCGACCAGGCACTTTCCGCATAGGCCCCTACCGCCGCAATAAACATTCAAGGGGAATCCGGCCTTGAGAAGGGCCTGGGACAGGCTTACTCCGGAGGAAGCCTCGATCGTCCGGGGCGGGGCGGATAAAATTTGAATTTTAAAGGCCATCAACTTTGGACGAGCTTAGCCATGGCGCGAATATAATCGGGATTCGTGCCGCAGCAGCCTCCGATGATATTAGCGCCGCTTTTGATCATTTCCGGGACGAAACGGACGTAGTCGGTAACGTTCTGGGAGTAAACGACCTTGCCTTCGGCTGACAGGGAAGGCCGGCCGGCGTTGGCCTGGACGATTAAAGGAAGTGTCGTCAAGGGCCTCATGATTCCAACCAAGGCGGCCATATCCTGGCTGCCCAGGGAACAGTTGGCTCCCAGCCCGGCGGCCCCGGCGGCCTCGAGATCCCGGAAACAGGCTTCCGGAGTATTGCCCATGATCGTGAAGAATCCGCGCGGTTTGCGGTCAAAGGTCATGGTCGCGAAAACGGGGAGGGGAGTGCTTCGTCGGGCCGCCCTGAGGGCGGACAAGGCTTCCCTGAGGTCGTACTGTGTTTCCAGGAGCAGGAAGTCGGCGCCGCCGTCGTGAAGGCCTCGGGCTTGCTCGGCGTAGGCCGCCTCGAGTTCCGCCTCGGCGAGATCGCCCTGGGGTTTGAGGAACTTTCCGACAGGGCCCATGCTGCCGCCGATGAAGCGTCCTGGGGGCTTGACCGAGGCCGCCAGCTCCGCGGCCTTCCGGTTGATCTCGTAGGCCCGGGACGAAAGACCGAAGGAGGAAAGCTTGATGGAACTTCCGCCCAGGCTGTTGGTGAGGACGGCGTCCGAGCCGGCCTCGAAGTAGGAGGCGTGGATTTCCTTGACAACGTCGGGACGCTCGAAGTTCCAGGATTCGGGGCAGCCGCCTTGCGGGAAACCGCGGCGAAAAAGTTCGGTACCCAGTCCTCCGTCAAGCAGGACGATACGCTTCCCGGCTACCTTTAAAATGTCCGACATGCTTTCGGTCGCCTCTCTTCGACGGGTTTAATAATAGCGAAAACGGAAAGAAATTTCAAAACAATCGTTAGTATCGCTCCCTGTTCCGGTCAAATCCTCGACTCCCCGGCCTGAAGGCCGGCACTCATGGAAGCAATGAGTACTGCAAGGCTGGGCATGTTCAGGATTGACCCTGAGCCTCGCCCCTCATCCCCGCCTTCAAGGCGGGGTAGCATCGGCGAGCGGGTCAAGATCGCCTGAAACTCCCTTCTACATTCTTCATCCTCCAGTCGCCCTTCTTGCCTCAGGATCTTACGTATCTAATTCATTAAAGGTGTTACGAATAATTTTAAGTTATTGATAATAAATAACTTAAAGCATTTGTCGGCATGCCGACTTAAGCCTGAATATTGAGTACAATTTTGAATTCTCTAAGTTTAGGTGATTTGTCGGCATGCCGACATCGGTCGGGCGCAAAAGATTAGAAAAGATAAGATTGAAATAAAATCCAAATTTGGTTATTTTAGGAAAGGTTTTAATAACGGGAGGTATCATTTTGATTATCGCTATTACGAATCAGAAGGGCGGAGTAGGAAAAACAACGACCGCGCTCAACGTTTCGGCGGCCATGGCCTTAATGGGAAAGCGCGTCCTATTAGTCGATACCGACCCGCAAGCCCACAGCACGATCTCGTTGCTCAGAAATACCCAGGATTTAAATAAATCCCTTTATGATATTCTCTCGAATCGCAATGAGAAAATCGAGAGCATCATTCATCCCTCAACGGTGCCGGGGCTCAGCATCGCTGTTTCGAAAATTTCGATGGCGAAACTTGAGCCGACAATGATTGGGGAAATCGATGGCCATTTTCGATTAAAGGAAGCGCTTCAGCCGATCAAGAACAAGTACGATTTTATTTTCATCGACACGCCGCCCACGTTGGGATTGATTACTCTGAATTCGCTGGTGGCCGCCACGCATTTATTGATTCCGATTCAATCCT
>Ga0299915_10004176_pt1 | contig 10515 bp, 7 predicted proteins | sample RVTome_13_FD_200263 | JGI IMG/M metagenome (GOLD analysis project Ga0299915, IMG submission 200263) | Soil microbial communities from uranium-contaminated site in the Upper Colorado River Basin, Wyoming, United States - RVT92D227 (version 2) ... | reverse complement strand
TCTTTTTTGTCCGGGTCGAACTCCAGAATGACATCATCGCCCTCGACAATGATATAAAGAAGCCCGGAAGCAGGATCGACCGTGATATCTTCCAGGTCGCCCGGCACGTTGACGCTGGCTATGGGTGTGCCGTCCTGCTTGACTTCGAAAACGATCCCCTCATCGCTGACAATGAAGAACGTCTTGCGCTGCGGATGGAGGCAGATTCCCGAGGGGTCCTTGATTTGCTGCTTGTCGATATCGGCCGTCGGAGCGAACCCGGGACTCGTCGGCCATTCGCAGGGAAAGGCGATGGTGGGCGAATACTGAGGTTTGGAACAGGCGGTTAAAAGAAAGAGGGCCGCAATATAAACATATCTTCTTTCCATGGCCTCGGCTACGAAGAACAGCTCACTGAACCGTAAAGAGAGTCCAATGTATAACAGCCTAAAAAGTTCTGTCAACGAAAATCTCATTTTCCGGTTGATTTCTTCGACGATTCGGCATTAAACTATTTCCAGATTTGTGGAAGGGAATTTGCCGCACGAGGTTTCGCCATGAAAAATAAAGCCGTCCTTGTCTTTCTGTTCTCGTGTCTTTTGGCGGGCGGATTTTTTGCCCTTGGCCAGTTCCTCCCTGATGAGATCGCCCAGCGCGAGCAATGGGAGAAATTCCTCGAAACCGCCGATATTGTGAAATCCGAGCTGATCGGCGAGGGCGTCACAAAGCCTTGGAAGTTGTATCTCAAAAAAGGCGATATCGAGAAAAAGGCAGCCTGGAAGAATGTTGAGAAAAGACGTGGCGATTTTGTCGACAATTGGAAATATGAAATCGCCGCCTATCGCATCGACAAGCTCATCGGCCTGAACATGGTCCCTATCACGATCGAAAGGGAGTTCGAAGTAAAAAAGGGGACCTTCAAAAAGGGGGCCCTGTCTCTGTGGGCCGACAGCAAATACAACCTTCTGGATGTCATGGAGAAGAGCATTCCGATCCCCAAGGCAGCCCTGAAGCAGACGGACGACACGAAATACATCGCCCGGTTCTGGGACAGCCTGATCGCCAACGATGACCGGACACAGGAAAACTTCCGATACACGGAGGATTGGCGGACGATTCTCATCGATCATTCCCGGGCCTTCCGTTCTTCCGGGGAATACAAAAAAAAATTAATGAACGGCGCGAATGGGATCAAAAGAAAGGACGACGGCGGCCCGTATCTCATCCTGCGAGTTCCTCGCGCCCTTTATGAAAAAGTCATGGCCCTGGATTTCGGGAGAATCAAACAGGCCGTCGGGCCTTACCTGACCGATGAAGAAGTCGAAGCGATCGTCGCCCGCCTCCCCCTGATCAAAAATGAGATCGCGGCCATGATCAAGCTGTACGGCGAGGATAACGTCCTGTACGAACAATAGGGGAAGAGAGAGGGGAAAGACTTTGATGAGCGCTGAGCCAGCCCCTTATATTTTTTTGACCATCGTGAGGATGTTCTTCCCGTCCTCGTGCCGATAATCGAACTCGTCCATTAATTCGCGGGCAAGGTAAATCCCGAGTCCGCCTTTCTGCCCGGCCGCGATCATCTCTTCGAGGTCCGGCTTCGGGATATCGCGAGGATCGAAGGGGATGCCCGAATCCCAGATCTCGATGATCACGCGTTTCCGGCCTTCACGGATCTCGATGGAGATCTCGCCCCCGCCGTCCGGGTATCCGTAGCGGATCACGTTGACGCACATTTCGACAAGGGCCAGCTCGATCTTAAAAAAGTCCTCTTCGGAAATATCGGGCCCCTGAAGACTTTCCTTGAGAAATTGCCGGACATTATCGACTTCGGAAAGGTCAGCCGCAATGGTGAGACTCTTCACCGGACGTCGCCTCTCTCCGCATTGTAGCAAATCGACGTCGATTATTCTACCTTGGCGCAATTCCGACAATGAATTGACTCTTATTTTACAATGATTTAACATCGAAATATAGAAAATATGAAATTTATAGTGCATTTTGCAGAGGGAACCAAAATATATGAAATTATTCTTTACTTATAACGTCTTCTCCTTTGTTCTTAATTTTCTTGAATTGGAGACGTTTTGAAATGAAAAAGCTTGATGAGGAAGAAATAGAAAGATTCGTTAATTTCTTGAAAAAAGGCAAACCGTTGCCCGAAGATTATAAAACCCTCCTTTTTGAGACAAAAAAGGAATACGAATTGATCTACGCCGGAAAAGAACGAGAAGAAGATATCCTGGCGGATACGATGGCCGTCCCGCTGCAAAAAATCAAGACCTTTAGAAACGGCAAAGATGAAGAATCATGGACCAACATGCTCATTTTCGGCGATAACCTCCAAGTCCTAAAAACGCTCTTGCAAATGAAACAGGAAGGCCGGCTGAAAAACGCTGACGGAACGCCTGGAGTCAGGCTCGTCTATATCGACCCTCCTTTTGCGACTAGACAAGAATTCAGGGGAAGCCAGGATCAGAAAGCATATCAGGATAAAATCGCCGGGGCTAAGTTTCTGGAATTTTTAAGAAAACGCTTGGTGTTCTTACGAGAATTGCTTGCCGACGATGGAAGCATATATGTCCATTTGGATTATAGAAAAAGCCATTATATAAAATCGTTGCTAGATGAAATATATGGAGAAAATCACTTTATGAATGAGGTAATTTGGAAGAGAGCAGATTCACATAATGATCCGAGCCGATTTGGAATTATTGACGACAGACTTTTAATCTACAAAAGAAGCGAAAGAGTAGTGTTTAATAGAGCGTATAAAAGCTATTCTGATAAATATTTAAATTCATTTTATACATATATAGAACCTAATACAGGAAGACGCTATCGATTAGACCACTTTACCAAGCCGAAGGGGAGCGTTGGATATTTTTATGATTACAAAGATCGCAAACCGCCACAAAATGGATGGAGATGCCCAATAGACACAATGATTGAATGGGACAAGCAGGGATTATTAGTTGTGCGCGGTAAACGCATTTATAAAAAACGATATCTCGATGAACAAGAAGGTTCCTTAGTCTATTCTATTTGGGATGATATTAGCGGACAAATTGGGAAAGAATATTTAAATTATCCCACCCAAAAACCCGAGGGGATAATTAGAAGAATAGTAGAAGCTTCGTCTAACCCCGGCGACCTTGTCCTCGACTGCTTTGCAGGATCAGGCACAACCCTTGCCGTGGCGGAGAAGCTTGGCCGGAGATGGATCGGAGTCGATTGCGGAAAATTGGCCATCTATACAATGCAAAAGAGATTATTGAATATCTTAGAAAGTAAGAAAATAGAAAACCCAAAGAAAAAATATGGAAAACCTTGCAAGCCTTTTGCTCTCTATAATGCCGGACTTTACGATTATCGAATGATCAAAGAGCTTCCCTGGGATCAATACAGAGAATTCGCCCTAAAGCTTTTCCAATGCCGGAACGAAAAACACGAAATATCTAAAATTGAATTGGACGGCTATCTCGGCTCGGACAGCGTCCTGGTTTTCAATTATCAGAAACACAAAGATGCAGTGATGGACAGAGGATTTATCGATGACCTTCATAAATATTTGAGCGATAAAATCGGACGGCGATTTTTCATCATCGCTCCGGCAGCCTCGGTCCTTTTTCTTGAGGATTATATAGACAAAGGGAAAACCAAGTATTATGTCTTGCGGATTCCCTATTCCATCATCGAAGAAATCCACAACCAGGGGTTCAATAAAATCAGACAGCCCGCGAGCGAGATGGATGTTAATGATACCGTGGATGCCGTCGGATTTGACTTCATCCAAACTCCGAAGGTGGAATGCAAATATTTTATTTCTGAGAAAAAAGGACAGTTGGAAATCGGCAAAGGGTCGAAGGAGTGTGCGATCAAAATCGAAAAATTCGAAAGCAAGGTCATTTCGCGCAAGCCTCTCCATTTCGCCAATCTGGAAACTCTGTCTATGGTCATGTTCGACTATGATTTCAACGGCGAGGTTTTCGATCTGGACGAGGTCTTCTATGCGGAAGACCTGAAAAAGAATGAATTTGAAGTCCGTTTTGCCGCTGACAAAATCCAAAATCAAATAATGATTATTTATATGGACATTTTCGGCAATGAAAAACGGGAAATGAAGACCTTGAAAGACTTCAAGAAATGACCAAGACAATCGAGAATACGCACTATTCCAGGCTGATTGCCGATCTCGACGTCCTCATAGAACAGGGTCGAAAAGCCGCCGTCCGGTCGATCAATACGGCGCTGGTTTCCACCTATTGGCTGATCGGCCGAAGGATCGTCGAATTCGAACAAAAAGGAAAAGAGCGCGCGGAATACGGAGAGGCGACCTTAAGAAGAATCGCAGAGGACCTGACAAGGAAATTCGGCAAAGGATTCGGTCTCAGCCAGATGAAGATGATCAGGCAATTTTATCTCGCCTATCCTGGAAAAAGCCGGACGTTGTCCGGCCAATCGGTTCAGTCCGAAAAAGGCCAGACACTGTCTGGCCAATTACCCGCGACAGACACAAGCGATATTTCTGTCCGATTTCCTCTCTCTTGGTCCCATTATTGCCTTCTTGTCAGAATTGATGAGCCAGTTAAGCGGGATTTTTATGAAACCGAAAGCATCCGAGGGAATTGGTCCGTCCGGCAATTAGACCGGCAAATTCAATCCATGCTCTATGAACGGACAGCTCTGTCCAAACGTAAACTAGCGGTAATAGCTAAAGCTCATGAAAAGCCCATCGCGCTGAAACCGGAGGATGAAATCAAAGATCCCTATATTTTGGAATTTCTCGGCTTGAAAGACGAGTATTCGGAATCGGAACTTGAAGAAGCCCTTATCCGGCATCTCGAACATTTTCTGCTCGAGTTAGGCATCGGTTTTACATTTATCGCTAGGCAAAAGAGAATCACGCTGGAAGGCACGCACTACCGGCTAGATTTACTGTTCTATCATCGGGTTTTAAGATGCCTTGTGGCGATCGACTTGAAAATAGGCGAATTTACGCACGCCGATGCCGGCCAGATGAATCTGTATTTAAATTATTTGAAGGACAAAGAGAAGCTCCTTGCCGAAAACGACCCGGTCGGAATCATTCTGTGCACGGATAAGAAGAAAACCGTTGTGCAATATGCCCTGGGAGGATTGGACAATAAAATCTTCGCTTCGAAATATAAACTAAAGCTGCCTGATCCGAAAGTTTTAAGAGCCGAAATCGAGCTCGAAAGACGAAGGCTCTTAGAGATGAAAATCCTAAAAGAAGAAGATAAAATAGACAAATGATGCTCGAGCGCCAAACTTTTCAAAATAAAGATTTGGTCTTAAAAGTCTCCCCAAATTATAGTCCCCATAAATTCGATCCACATAAATATGAAGCTTTTCTTGATGCTTTATGTGTTGATCGGGAATATCAAAAAGACGCGATTCGAGAGACCCTTCGCTATCTTTTGGGAGGAGAATACAAAAATCTTCGAGAACTGGCGGAGGAAAATTACCATAAAAACCCAAAACTTCAAGACAAATATTTATCGCTCGAGGAATTTGCAGGCTCTCTTCAGCTTCCGGAAAAGCTTTCTTGTTCCCTCGATCATGCCACTGCGACCGGAAAAAGCTTCGTCATGTATGGAATCGCCCGTATTATGATGGCCGAGGGCGCTGTTGATCAAGTTTTGGTTTTATGCCCATCAAATACAATCGAAACGGGCCTTATGGAAAAGTTTCGGATCCTATCTGGAGATAAAACCCTGAAAACTCTCTTGCCGCAGAACTCGAAAATTGCTAATCCCCGGATTATCAATGCCTCCCAAACGATCCAAAAGGGCGATATTTGCATTGAAAATATTCACGCCACATATATTCACACGAAATCCGCCATCCAAGACAGCTTAACAGGCAAAGGCGAACGAACTCTTGTCCTGAATGATGAAGCCCATCATTTAATGAGCCCTTCCGATATGGCTCTCAAAAAATGGAAAGAATTTCTTTTGGAACCCAAATATGGGTTTAAATTCATCGTCAATCTTTCGGGAACCTGTTATATCGGAGACGATTATTTTCCGGATGTCATCCGTCGATTCTCTTTGAGAGATTCGATTGAAGCTAAATTCGTGAAATCCATCCGTTATGTTGCCGAGGATACGTCCGGCAGCGAAGATGAGAAATTTCAAAAGATTTACGACAACCACGTCGAAAATAAAACGACCAAATATAGAAAAGTCAAGCCGATCACCATATTAATCACAAAAGATATTTCTGCTTGCAAGAAACTGACGAATAAATTGACGGTATTTCTCGCAACCAGGGAAAAGATAAGCAAAGAGAAAGCCGCAAAAAAAATCTTAATCGTGACATCGGCAAACGAGCATAAAGACAACATCCCTGTATTAAAGAAAGTGGACAGCAAGGATAATCCTATTGAATGGATCACATCCGTCAGCATGCTTTCCGAAGGCTGGGACGTCAAAAACGTTTTTCAAATCGTTCCTCACGAGGAAAGAGCCTTCAATTCAAAACTTCTCATCGCCCAGGTCTTGGGAAGAGGTTTGAGGATTCCCGAAATCTATAAAGGAAGCCAGCCCATCGTGACGGTTTTCAATCACGACAAATGGTCCAGCAGCATTAAACATCTTGTCGATGAAGTCCTCGAAATTGAAAAACGAATACACTCCTATCCAATTGATAAGAAAGAGGATTACAACTTCGGTCTTTATTCTATCGATTACAAGAGAATCGAAGAAGAAGTGGAATATCCTCAATCCGAGCCTTATGAGCTTTTAAAAAAAGGCTATATCGTATATTCAAGCCAGGTCGCAGAGGCCGAGAAATCAACGATATACGTTAAAGCGATTTCCGGTGAGAAAGATGAGAAAAGTACTCTTGTTGAATTCAATATGCATCCTCTTGATGAAGTCGCCCATGACATCTACACACGATTGTTGCTTTACGACCAAGAAGCAGGCACCGACTATAGCGAAATATTTTCCGAAGACATTGTTGCCACAATTATCCGGAAATCGCTTCAATAAATAAAAGACAAAAGCGGGAAACTGAGCGAAGTCAACCGCAACCAGACAATGGCGGCCTTCGGAGTCATAAAAAGGAAAGGAACAAAAAGCCTCAGACTCACGATTGAAGCCAAAGACCTCGCTAAAAAAAGTACACGAGAACTCGACAAAAGCAGCTTTGGGATAGGAAATCTAAGACGAGATAGTTCGATATTCTGGGATGACTACTCAATGAAAGAGGGGGAAGCAGCAGATAAAAAATTATTAAAGGAAATTGAGGAGGATGAAAGCCTGCCCAGATCTGCCTTTATTAAGGTAGAAAATAGATACAATTTTAAAACGCCGCTGAATATTGTTTTGGCATCCTTCAGGCCAGAGCGCGAATTTATTAAAGGGCTCGTGACTGAAAATAACGCTCAAACGCTAGATTCCTGGTTTAAATCTCCGGATATAGGCTTTTACAGCATTGAATATTCCTGGAGAAAAGGTGAACATCCCAAGAGGGGAAGCTTCAACCCTGATTTTTTCATCAAAATTGATAAAAATATAGTCGTCATTGAAATAAAAATGGACAATGACATCTCTGATGAAAATAGAGCCAAGCTTAAATACGCCAGAGAACATTTCTTCAAAGTCAACAGCTTGCAAAAAGAACAAAAATATTATTTTAAATTCCTTTCGCCGGAAAGTTCTGATTTCTTTTTTAAAACCCTTAGGGAAAATTCATATAAAAATTTCAAATCCGAGCTTGAAGCGAAATTGGACAGATAAAAGGAGAATAACATGAAGAAGACGCCATTCTTTGTCTTCGGGCTCGCTGGGCTGTCGCTGGCCCTGGCCGGCGCGCTCCTCTTTTCCCAGAGCGCTGATCTCAAGCCCGTGACCATCGGCCAGGCGATGCCGGATTTCACGCTGCCGACCTATCAGGGCGGGACGTTCACCCTGTCGAGCCTCAAAGGCAAGAACGTGATGTTGATCTTCCCACGGGGATTCGCCGCCGAGACCCGCTGGTGCACGATCGACAATTACAAGTACGCTGAGCTCGTCGACCTCGAGAAGTCCGCTGAGATCCGGATAAAGTACAACGTTGAAGTCGTCTTCGTCTTCCCCTACGCGGCGGACGTCGTCAAGCAGTGGGTGGAATCTAACCCGGACCAGCTCGAAAAGATCAAGGGCTGGAAAAATCCGCCCGAACCGGACAAGCTGGACGAGCAGGGAAAGGCCCGGTTGAAGCTGTGGCGGACATCTTATCCGAAGAACTTCAGCATGGAAAAAAGCAACGTCCCAACGCCCTTTCCCCTGCTCATCGACGCCGAGCGGAAGATCACCAAAGGCCTGGGCCTCTTCACCACGGAGTGGGGCGGAAGCAAGGTGGACCAGTGCATTACCAGCGTGTTCATCGTGGATAAAAAGGGCGTCTGCCAGTTCAAGTACATCGGCCAGAACACAACGGACCGGCCGGAATATGAGGTCCTCTTCAAGACCTTGGAACGGCTGAATAAGGGCGAGTAGCGGCGATCGAAATGAAGCCATCTAACCTGAATTATTCATAAATTGCGTCGTTTCCTCGAGAAGAGAATTCGCAGATGGCGCCGAATTCAAGACGAGGGGGACACGATCCCAAATTCCGGAGAATTTGGGTCATGTCCCCGAATTCGGCGCCCGTCTGCAAATTCAGGACCTGGAGATACAACGTCATTCATGAATAATTCAGACTAAACAAAAAAGGAATCTTCCTCTCCAAGACAAGTGCCGGCTGTTTAGCAAAAGGGGGGTGATGATTTTTTGTGAGGGAACTCTCTCCAGCCGGCAAAAGAGAGTCTGGAAGCATTATACTGAAAAGAGAGGGAAGATTCAACTGCCCGGCTGGAGAATCTGGTCGATGACGGCCATGACGTCCGCCACAGCGATCTGTTCGACCTCGTCCGCGCTCAGGACAGTCGTTATCCCGAACGGCTTCCAAGCCGTTTCCATTTCTTTCCGGAAGATCGCGATCACGTTCGGTCCGCAGGCCGCCGCCAGATGCGTCACGCCGGAATCGTTGCCGATATAGAAGGCCGCGGATCGCAGCAGGAAGGCCAATTCGTGGAGAGGCGGACAACGTCGCCAATGCCATCCGGGGGGAAGAGAGACATGCCGGATCTCCTCTTCCAACCGCTCCTCGGCTTCCCCTGTGACCACAGTGCCGGAGAACCCGCGATGCTGGAAAAAACGGGTCAGGGCAAAAAACCGGTCGAGCGGCCAGCATTTCCTCGGGCTCCCGCTGCCCGGATGAATGACAACCGATTTGCCGCGGGAATGAGCTACCGCACTCGGAAGGGAGCAGCATTCCTCGAAGCTAAAGACAGGCCGGCCTTTCTCACGGATGAACTCCGCGGTTCCGTCAAAGAAATAGCGACTGACGGAAACCCGAGATGCTGGATCATAGACGAACAATTTTGGGGACACTTCCCTTAATTCAGGAACTCGATGATGTGTCCCCAACATTCCTCCCGTCTTTGAGTGAAACCACCCCATGATCAGGTCATACCTTGAAAGCCATCGGTCCAATTCCTCCGGGACCGGGTTCGAACTATCATAAAGCGGCGCCCATTTCGCCTCAGCCGCAGAAAACAAATCATCGACGACACCTGCTTCGCGAAGAAGACCTCCATACGCCGCTCGCCCGACCAAATGCAAAGACAGTCCCTGAAACGATTTCCGCAGAAGATTCAGGGACGGCAGGGCGACCAGAAGATCGCCCAGCCCGCCGAGCCGGAACAGAAGCGCCGCTCTCATTTCAACCTTCATATTTTTTGTTTCCGAAAAGCCCTGTCTGACTTTCAATGACTAACCTGAATTATTCATAAATCGCGTCGTTTCCTCAAGAAGAGAATTCGTAGATGGCGCCGAATTCGGGGACATGACCCAAATTCTCCGGAATTTGGGATCGTGTCCCCCTCGTCTTGAATTCGGCACCCGTCTGCAAATTCAGGACCTGGAGATACAACGTAATTCATGAATAATTCAGACTAATATTAACCTCTCCTGCTCCTCTTGGCCATCTAAGAGACCCTTTAAACACATTGGCGCTTAGAATTTTCAGAGACGCTTTTAGGAATTTCATTTATGGATATTAAACCCCTCACCCCCTTTTGCCAATAAAAGGGGCCAAAAAAAGTCCGCGTCTCCGCCCCAGCATGCCGGCTGTTTTTACAGCAGAAAGGGAAAAAATGATGATAATATTGGGTGGTGTTCAGTTTTCTCCAGCCAGCCAAAGAAAACTTTTCTTCATTATAAAACAATAAATCCAGAAACCAAATGATTTTTAGATGTCTTCAAAGGCGGATTCGCGGATCTTGTCGATATGATGCTTGATCGTCTTGCCTCTGACGAGATAGATCACGTCCTCAGCGATATTCGTGGCGTGGTCGGCGATCCGCTCCAGGTAGCGGCCGACCAGAAGCAGCCCCACGGCTCTCCGAATCGTCGCGGGATTCTCGATCATGTACGTCAGGAGCTCCCGGAAGATTTGGTCGTCGAGCGAGTCGACCTCATCATC
>Ga0299915_10004175_pt1 | contig 10518 bp, 11 predicted proteins | sample RVTome_13_FD_200263 | JGI IMG/M metagenome (GOLD analysis project Ga0299915, IMG submission 200263) | Soil microbial communities from uranium-contaminated site in the Upper Colorado River Basin, Wyoming, United States - RVT92D227 (version 2) ... | reverse complement strand
CAACGCATCCACGAACTTCGTGCCTCCGAATATGAATGTCGAGGGCCTGTTCGGTTTCTGGAAGACTCGCGTGAGCGTAGTGACCTCTTTCTCCATGAGCCTACCAGCTGCCGACGGAAGCACAGCGGTGAACCCAACAAGCGATGCGTGCGACCTGTGACTTGAGGCGAAGGCGTCGTTCACGAACAGGTCGAACTTAGGAGCGAGGATCCTGACAAGGTTGGTCTGGGCGTGTTCCTCGGGCGTCTTCTTTGCCTGCTCCTCGGGGAAGAACCTGACGTTCTTCAGTAGAATGCTCTCCCCGTCGTTGAGAGCATCGATTGCCTTGAGGGCATGGCTGCCTAACAGATCATCGACATACCGGACTCTTCTTCCGAGGTACTGGGTCAGGAATGCCGCATGCTCATTCATCGGGATGTAGTCATAATCCCCGGGCCTGCCCTGGTGTGCTAGGATGGCCACTCTGGCGCTCCTGTCAAGGAGCTCCCTGAGGGTTGTCACAGAGGATCTGATCTTCGAGCCGTCCACGAGCCTTAGGGTCTTCTCGTCGACGGGCGAATTGATGTCTATCCGGAGGAGGACCTTCCTGCCCATGACGTCGAAGTCGTCCAGCGTGTGGAACCCGACTCCGCTCAATCCGAGGGGCACGAGCCTAGAGCTTCCCGGGTCGGGCACTTCCTCGCCTGTCGATGACTCCTCCCGAGAACAGCTAGAACCGTCCGAATCGTCTCCCAACCTACGCGCCCCCGCCCCTATCGACAGCGCCGACCATTCTGACTCGTTAGGCCTTCAGTGTACCAGATTGAGCGTTCGATATAAAGTCCTGACGCATGTAATCTAATCGAAAGTATTTAGATGGGGGACGTGCTTAGCAACGAAGAGATGGATTTCAACTGAGTTTTCGTAACACAGGAATCCGAACTGGATGTGTTTGATTTGAACGGGATAGAACTTGAGAAGCTGCTCGTCAAGGACGTCATGAGCTCAGCCGCAGTGACAGCGCACAAGGGAGACACCGTCTCTGATGTTGTCGCTCAGATGAAGAAGGGCCATCTGAGGGAAGTGCCTGTCCTCGATGGTGCGAAGCCTGTCGGGCTGGTCAGCTATTCATCCTTCCTTCACAGGAGGAGCCTGCCGCTCTCAGCGAAGGTCGAACAGGTCATGCTGCCGTGCCCAAGCTTGGATGAGGATATGCTCCTGACTGCTGCTGTGGAAGAAATGATGTCCGCAGGCGTGAGAGGCGCTCCCGTCGTGCGCGCCAACAAGATGGTCGGATTTGTGTCTCGGACAGACGTCATCAGGATTTTCCCGAAGATCGTCCAGCTGAAAGACAAGAAGGTCTCGAACCTGATGACCTCAAATCCTCAGTCGGTCACTGAGAATGAGACCGTCAGAAAGGCCCAGATGTTGATGAAGAGTCTGATGGAGAAGACCTTGCCAGTCGTCAACGCCAATGGTGTACTTGTCGGGGCGATTGGAATGCCCGAGGTAATGGATGTCATATGGTCGCTCAAATCGACTGCCAGGCCTCCGAACGAGGTTCGTGGCGGGAGAGAACAGACAGAAGTGACTGTCGGAAGCATGATGAGCAGACCAGCAATAGCCGTTGGCCCCGAGGAGACCGCAGGCAAGGTTGCCACTCTCATGATCGAGAACGGTCTTTCGACCGTGTTTGTCCACGAGAACCAAAGGCTTGTAGGGGTCGTCTCGCAGGCGGACCTGATGGAGCAGATCATCAGCCTGAAGCCCACCGAGGGAGTCTATGTTCAGCTAACTGGCCTTAACGAGGAGGATCCTGACGTCTATGATGTGCTCTACGATCTCATTGGCAAATCGATGAAGAGGATTGACAAGATTCAACCTCCGCGCGTGTTCACCATTCATGTATCAACGTATCATCACGAGGGCATGCGCAGCAAGTTCAGCCTGATTGGACGGCTGACGACCGCGAAGAAGATGTACTATGCGCACGCGACCGATTGGGATCTCTATAGGACCATGGATACGATGCTCGATTCGCTGGAGAAGAACGTCAAGAGAGAGCACGAGAAGATGCTGGATCAGCGCAGAGTCAAATCGACCCTATAGCTTCCAGTACTTCGATGCCAACTGCTTGCATCGCAGGATGGTGCCTCTTCCCAGGCAGCTGTTGTCGATCATGTCAGTGAATTCGAGAGGCACATCCACGCCCTCGACGCTTCCCACTACAGCCGCAACGACCTCGGACAGGGCGGGGATGTGGTATCCACCCTCGAGCATGAAAGTGATCCTGTTGTCACAGATTCTCGCGAGTTTGAACAGATCTTGAGCTTGCCTGAGATGTCCCATGGAGGATAGGGTCAATGAAGCCAGAGTATCCTTGTAGTGAGTGTCCACACCCCAGCTCACAAGGATTGCATCAGGTTTGAACTCCTTCACGACAGGGATGATGACCTCCGCCATTGCGACGTCGAATGTGGAGTCGCCGCAACCGGATTGGAACGGCATGTTGAAGGTGAAACCGAGCCCTTCTCCTTCGCCTATGTAATCCACACGGCCAGTCCCTGGGAAGATCTCCATCTGGTGTGTTGAGACGTAGAGCACCGTTGGGTCCTCGGCGAATATCTCCTGGGTTCCGTTGCCGTGGTGTACGTCTAGGTCGATAATTGCGATTCTCTTGTCGCCATTCCGTTGGAGGTACCTCGCAGCTATGGAAATGTTGTTGAAGTAGCAGAACCCCATCCCATAATCAATCCCCGCATGGTGTCCCGGCGGTCTGGTTAGGGCGAAGGTCGGCCTCTTCTCAGCCTTGGAACACATCACAGCATCGATCGCGCACTCTGCGGACAGCGCCGCAATCCCGTAGGTCTCGTGGTGGACGTTGGTGTCGAGCGTTATCGCGCATTCCCCGCAGGTCCTGATGAAATCGATGTAATCATCTTCGTGGACAAGCTTCAGATGATCCAGGACGCCGGTCTTCGAAGCCCGCACATCCTTCCAGAGGTCGTGCTCCTTCAGTTTCTGAATGATGCCTCGCAACCTCTCAGGAGACTCGGGGTGAAATGGCCCTTGCACATGGTTGAGGAACTCCTCGTTGTAGAATATGGCCACACCTGCCTGAAGCTTGATTTCCGTAGATAAGCTTGCTGGATTCTTCGCTGGAGGAGATAAGCCAAATATCTTGAGCAGCCTAATACGGACTGGTAATACGATGGGCAAATCGGACATCTTCTATCTCGGCGCTCCTGGTAAGGAGAACACGGGTGCTGTTCTCGATGCCGTGGCAGCTAGGCTCAAGAAGGGGGACATCAAGCATGTGGTTATAGCCAGTGACAGCGGCAAGACTGGTCTCAAAGCTATCGCGCGGTTCAAGGGGTCCGGCGCACAGGTCGTGGTCGTGACCGAGCATTGCGGATTCGACAAGGAAGGAGAGTGCGCGATGACCAAGGAGACGGAGCAGGAAATCATCAAGGCTGGAGGGAAGGTCGTCTGCGCCACTCATGCGCTGTCCGGGGTCGAGCGTTCAATCACGAGAAAGATCGGCGGAGCATCAAGAGTGGAAACCATTGCGGAAGCTCTCAGGTCCCTTTTTGGACAGGGCATGAAGGTGGCTATCGAGGTGACCATCATGGCAGCCGACAACGGTGCGATCCCGTGCGGCGACCTCGAGGTCGTGACGATCGGAGGGACAAGCTCTGGTTCGGATACAGCATGCGTTGTCCGGCCAGCTCACTCGAACAATTTCTTCGACCTCCGCGTCAGGGAGATCATCGCCCTTCCTAGGGAGAGATGAGCTGCCGCACGAAAGTAATATGTCATAACATGGCCGTTCATGATTGGGCGAGCGTATGAATCTAGAAGCTCTGATAATGCTGATTGTGACGATTGTCCTTGTCGCGTTGATCTTCTATGTCAGCGGAGCGCTGGTGAGCCAGGATTGGTCCGCAAGCGGTTCATTGATACTCAGAATCCTTGTAGTTACCTTGGTCGCGGTATTCGTGATTCCTCTGTTTACGAACTTCGGTTCTTCCGATTCCTTAAGCCATCTCGGTTTGCTCCTTTCGTTCGTGATTCTTATCGTCGTTGTTAGGTTCGTTCTAGTAGAGGAGCTTGCCGTCGCCGAGGAATGGCTTGCGTCTATCGTCATCTCATTGATTGCCGCTGTCCTCATATACATCCTTGATGAGGCATCGAATGCGATTTTCGACCTGCGCCTGCTGGAGATCTTCTAAAGGCTGATGAACTCTTTCGATGCCGAAGTCAAGACCTTACACCCCTTCTTCGTCACGAGCACATCGTCCTCTATCCTGACGCCTCCGAAACCCTTCACGTAGACGCCAGGCTCGATCGTCATCACCATGTTCTCTGTGAGCACAAGATTTCTCTTCCGAGAGATCCCACCCGGGTCGTGAACAGACAGTCCTAGACCGTGGCCAGTGCCGTGGATGAATCGATCTTTGAATTCGGATCTATCTATGACATCCCTGGCAGCCTTGTCGACCATCTTTCCAGACACGCCAGCTCGAACAGCATCGATAGCTGCCAGCTGAGCCTCCAGAACGACCTCGTACATCCTCTTCTGTCTGCTGTTGGGGGCGGAACAAACGTAAGTCCTTGTTATGTCCGAGACATAGCGTCGGTAGACGGCTCCGAAGTCGAATAAGGCCAACTGTCCCTTTTTGAGTCTCTTCGCTCCAGGGACGTAATGTGGTTCCGCCGTCGCAGGTCCGAATGAAGCGTTGGTCTCGAAAGAAGGGCCAGAAGCACCCGAACGCATCATCCTGTAGTTGACATCAGCCGCGGCCTCGGTTTCCAGCACGCCCGCATGAACGAAACGGGGGATCTCTGTCGCAGTCTTCGACGCGATGTTGCATGCGGTCTTGATGCGCTCGATCTCGTCGGAATCCTTCCGCATCCTGGTCTTCTGGATGGCCTTGGAGACATCCACCAGCCTTGCGCCCTTTGAACACTTCTTGATTCGCCTGTAGTTGGAATGAGTCAGTTCGTCGGAGTTGACCCCAATCCTGTCAAGCCCCTTCAGCTTCTTCTTCAGGATCTCCGTCTCTTCCTTCGCTGTGTCGAAGACAATCGCTCGTACGCCCGCCTGTCTCGCGCTCAACTCCTCAAGAGATGAAGTCAGGACTTCAACCTTGTTGGGCCAGACGATTGCTGCGCACCCCTCGAAAATCCCATTCATTATGCCCGTCGCGTAGAAGAAACTCTGGTCAATGTTTGGCTCCGTCGCATTCATCAAGACCACTGCGTCGACCTTGTCGCACAGGGCCGAGAAGATCCTCTTCTGCTTCGTAGCCATGAAATCACGGTTGTCCGCAGAATGATGATGAGCCTATAAAGATGTGATGCTGGCTAGACCCCGACCCAAGTGGTCCCAGTAATCTTGCGGATTGCGGATATCGCGGAGAGGGCCGCAAGGTAGCTAGTCTTCGGGTTCCTTGGGGATGGAACGTTCCTGGTCACCACATCGAGCTCCCCGAACTTCCCCTTCGCCTTCAGGTGATGCTCGTTCGTCTGCACCTGGGGGTCGCAGACTATGCGAATCTTGGTCTTCTCAAAGCCAATGCCGGCCAGGGAGATCGTTGCGGCGATGTTGATGTTCTGTGGGAAGTGCTTGACCGCCTCTCTCGCAGACCCATGAAAGAGCTCCGTCCTCTCGCGGAGATCCGATGCGCGGATGCCCTTTGATTCAAGATAGGGGTTGGCGCCGAAGGCGGATGGAGGTTTCGTTGTGGTCAGGGTGACCTCATCAATCAGTTCGAGGCTTGCGGCGCCGAGCGCGTCAATGCCGCCTATTGCCCCACTTGGCAAGTAGATCTTCACGTTCTTCCTCTTGGCCAGTCTGAAAGCATCCTTCTGAAATTCCTCGTCTTGGAATACTCCGACGCTCATGATCAGCACGTCCACTCCAGCGGACAGCGCGAGTGGGACATAGTACCTGGCCGCATCCTGGCTGGCTGCCTCAACAACAAGCCTTATGTCGTTCAGAATCGGGACGATGTCGGGCACGTACTGGACTTTCTTAACCTTCTCCTGTAGCCTAGCCGCGCATTCTTTCGAGCGGTCTGTCAAGTAGACGATATTAATGTCCGTCATTTCCTCGACAGCGCGGGCAATCGTGGTGCCGATGGCACCGCAGCCAATTATGCAGATGTTCACGGCCGAAACAGAGCAAAGAGTCCTATAAAAGCTTTCACAGACCACGCCCCGTCGTGAGACTGCGCATAGTATTTGAGCGCGAAATCTGCTCCCCCGCCAGATGCGCGAGAACATGGCCTGCCAGAAGACCTCCGCGACGCGACGTTTGAGGTCTCTGAAGACCAAGGCAGCCAAGATAGATGTCATTCTCACGGATCTCTATGGTAGAAAGGAGATCGAAGGCGACGAAGATCCAATGGACACGCTTGTTGAGACGATTCTGTCGCAGAATACGACGGACAAGAACTCACACAGGGCGTTCCAGAAACTGAAGCGCGCCTATCCTGGATGGGAGCATATGATTGGTGCGAGCCCGAAGCGAGTCGCCGATCTAATACGTTCAGGAGGGCTTGCCGGCATCAAAGCAGAAAGGATTCTTGATGCACTGGAGTTCATCAAGAAGAGCAGGGGTGAGCTCCGGCTGGATTTCCTGCGCAGCCTGACCCCATCTCAGGCGGATGCATGGTTGGCCCAGATGAAGGGGGTCGGACCGAAGACCCGCGGGATAATTCTATTATTTGCGTTGAGGATGCCCGCGTTCCCGGTTGATACCCACATTCACAGGGTCACGAAACGGTTGGGCCTAATTGGTCAGAAGACCTCCAGGGAGATGGCCCAAGAAGAGCTGGCAGAGATCGTCCCTCCCCCGGAGTATTACAACTTCCACATCAACCTGATCGAACACGGCAGAGCCGTTTGTCAGGCACGGCGGCCAAGATGCAGCGCTTGCAAGATCAGGCGGTTCTGCGATTATTACTCGAAGCGACCACCGGCACGAACTTGATATACTCTCTATGAGCTTTTTGTCGGCGTGAAGTACAAGCTATTGGAGCACACGGCCGATGCCATGGTAGAGGTGTACGGCAAGGATCTTGGTGAGAGGTTCGGAAACGCCGCCTATGCTATGTTCGACCAGATAACCGATCTGTCGAAGGTGACATCGAAGGGCGAGTTGAAGGTCGAAATGTCTGGCGAGACGAGGGAGCAGCTATTGGTGGACTTCCTCCAAGAGCTTCTATTCGTTCACGACACCGAGGACCTGGTGTTCGCCGAATTCGAGGTGAAGACGGACGGAAAGACGCTTGAAGCAGTGGTCCGGGGCGAGAAGTTCGACGAGAAGAAGCATACGAAGCGGTCCGTCGTGAAAGGGATCACATATCACAGACTGGAATTCGACGACCAGAATGAACTGCTCACAATACTCTTCGATGTCTGAGGTTCTGACATGAAGGCTTCGGCAACTGCGCATCCGATCCAGGGTCTGATAAAATACCACGGCCTGAAGGACGAAGAACTCAGGATCCCATTTCACGACTCCATATCTGTGGCGACGGCTCCAACTGTTTCGCACACGACAGTCGAGTTTGGCAAGTTCAAGAAGGACACAGCCTCGGTCGATGGGCGGGATCTCATTGGGCGAGAATTGGAGCGCGTTCTCTCGGTCGTCAACGAAGTCCGCAGGAGGAGCGGGATCGGGGCAAAGGTCAAGATGGTCTCAAGGAACAACTTCCAGTCTAACGTTGGCCTTGGCGCATCCGCATCCGGCTTTGCCGCGTTGGCCGTGTCGTCGTGCAAGGCTGCTGGGTTGAGGCTCACACTCGAGGAGGTGTCGGCAATCGCCAGACGAGGGGCGGGCTCCGCGTCTCGTTCTGTGACTGGAGCATTCTCCAGATGGAAGGCAGGGCACGAGGACGAGGAGTCCTATTCGTATCAGATTGCGTCAGAGGCATTCCAGATGGGCATCGTGGTCGCTTTGATTCCAGCCTTCAAGTACACTGAGAACGCCCACAAGGCGGTGCTCGGATCTCCGTTCTTCCATTCTCGACTGGCATACGTCCACGGAGCCTTGGCGGAGATGGAGAATGCGATTCGCAAACGGGACATTGAAAGGATAGGGGCCCTTGCCGAGAGAGATTCCCTGATTCTGCACGGCATCACGATGACAGGTCTAGATGAGATGATCCTCTGGAGACCTGAGACTGTGAAGGTCATACTCGAAGTCCGCAAGATGCGGTCGGAAGGTATGCCCGCATACTTCTCAATTGACACCGGAGCTACCGTCTACGTGAACACGAAGCCGAAGCATGTCCGTGAAGTCGAGGATAGAATCAAGCAGCTTGGAATCGAAACGATTGTATGCCGTGTGGCTGGCAACGCGAAGCTCACCAAGAAGCACTTGTTCTAGCCGCTTCCGTTCTGACCATTCTTTTGGAGTTCTATGGCGTCACATAGAGAGATCTCGCCAATGGCTACTTTCTTTGCCAACTCCTTGGAGACTGTGAGGGATCCTTCGCTCTCAAGTCGGCTGATGCGCTGGATGTTCCGGATCTCCCCCGCGCACGGCTCTACCTCCTGCCTCTTCCGCGGTCTGTAACCCGGAGTCATGGCAATCTCAACCGCCGCGTCCTCATCGGGCGTATGAGATTTCTTGGTAGTGTTCCGTTCGTCGACTATCTCGAGACGATGTCCGTCGTCCCAGAGCGTGTTGAAAATCCTGTTCCTGTTCGTCCTGTCACCGTGGCCGATTCTGACGACCACGTTCGCAGATGGATAGTCTCGCATCAAATCGTCTACCATCGTGCGGACAGCTTCGGGGGAATCTGCCAAGGATCTAGTCAAGACAACGCCGTCCCCGATCGCCGCGAATCCAGGACGCGTTCCTGGATCGATTCCTATCGTCACGTCTCTGACCGGCCTTTCGCCAGAAAGTATCCTCCTTGCCCTGGAAACGGCAGAGTCAGGATTCTCGTCAGTGACGATCTTGTCGAAATCTATCTTCTCCTTCTCTGATTCGGTCGTTATGATGACGCCGACATTCGCAGGCACTGGGTCGAAGAAGTCCAGGGAGACGAACTTGAGGTCATGCTCTCTCAGAGTCTCTATTATCTCAAAGTAGGCCTTTGGGTCCTCTGTCAGGAGTCCGATTACCCGCATCTGGAGCATATCTGGAGCTCTCCGGATAAAAATGTTTTGCTCATTCCCCGCTTCTGAACCTTCCGAATCCCCTCTTCTTGGCGGATCCCAAATGGTAATCGCCTGTCGATTGGCCGAATTGCTGCATCAGCTCCTTCTGTTGAGGGGACAGCTTAGTTGGGGTCACCACAATCACCTTGACGTATTCGTCTCCGTCTGTATGGCCTCTGAGATCTGGCATGCCCCTGCCCTTGAGCCTGAAAACGGTGTCCGTCTGCGTCCCGGGTGGGACGGTCACCAGAGCCGTGCCATCGAGGGTTGGGACCTGGATTTCTGCCCCAAGGGCAGCCTGAGCGAATGATATCTGCGCCTCGACCCAGAGGTTGTTGCTATCTCGGTCAAACACTGGATGTTCCGCTAAATGGACCACGATGTAAAGGTCTCCTGGCGGACCGCCGTTGTAGCTCGCCTCACCGGCGCCCCTGACTCTCAATCTCATGCCCTCGTCGGCGCCTTTTGGAACGGAGACCTTGATGGTGCTCGTCGTCTGGGTGACTCCCGCACCGTCGCATTCGACGCATTTCTTGAGTATCTGCTTTCCAGAACTTCGGCATGTAGGGCAGTTCGATATGGTCACGAAGCTGGCATAACCACGCTTCTGCCCTCTCTGTACCTGGCCGCTTCCGTTGCAGGTCGGGCAGGTCTTGATGTCTCCTTGTTTGGCGCCCCTGCCTCCGCAAGCCTTGCACGCTACGGAATGTGGGATCCTCAATTCCTTCTCGACGCCCTTCGCGGCCTCCTCTATGGTGATCTCGATGTCATACCGTAGGGAGTGCCCCTCCTGCGGTCCGCGCCGACCAGTCCTTCCGAAGAACTGGTCGAAGATGCTGCCTCCGAAGCCGAACCCCTCGAATCCTCCGAATATGTCGCTTATGTCGTTGTAGTGAGTGAAGTCGGACCAGTCGAACCCACCAGTCCTGAAGGTGCTCTGGACGCCCTCGTGCCCGAACTGGTCGTAACGGGAACGCTTCTCGTCGTCCGCCAGCACCTCATAGGCCTCGGATAACTCCTTGAACTTTTCCTCGGCGACCTTTGGATTGTCCTTGTTCATATCGGGGTGATGCTTCATCGCGAGCTTCCTATAGGCCGCCTTGATGTCGTCCTTGGAAGCCCCCTTCGCGATTCCTAGGACATCGTAGTAATCCCGTTTAGCGGCCATTCTGTCACCCTCTAGACGACGCGAACTGCCCTAGCAATCGCGTGCGCTTGACATGAACTTGTTCATTGGATGAGACGGTTGCTGCGGACTACTTCTTCTCATCGTCGTCGACGATCTTGTAGTCCGCATCGACATATCCTTTGTCATCGCCTGAAGGCTGCGGTGGCTCGGATCCTGGCGGAGGTCCCTGTGGT